>ERZ772969.1193-NODE-1193-length-21016-cov-4.791327_pt1 | contig 21016 bp, 18 predicted proteins | sample MGYA00511676_ERZ772969 | MGnify/ENA primary metagenome ERZ772969 (study PRJEB29015, sample SAMEA2737651) | human gut metagenome | biome: human gut; feature: human-associated habitat; material: faeces | place: China | collected 2012 ... | reverse complement strand
ATTATGGAATGATTTTTAGGGCAACACAATCCGTCGAATTATTTTGCGCTTACTTTGATTCTGCAACCCTCCACGCTTTCGTGCCTTAAATGCACCATTACATTCTGACAATTCTATCTCCAGCTCGCTGCGTTTATGCTCCTGCGCAAATATTGCTTCATTTTGCTTTTGTAATTCATCATAGATATTCTGAAGACTTAGGTATTTTTTTGCAAGTGGTGACATTGTTGGCATTGTTGGATAAGTCTTAGCCTCAATATTTCTACTTTCTTCTGGCACAATATCCAGCATCTTTTCTGCCACACCAACCGCAGCCAGCATAATGCGATTAATAAGAAGTTCAAGCACTGCAATAGCAAGCTTTATAATACTTGCAAGAAGATCCGGTCTGTCTCCATATAAATCTATGGAATACCTTACCTTTTCTGTTATTTCATTCTTCTTTATCCTTGATATGTCCTCTTCTGACACTCCGCTTACAATTGCTCTGTCAACAGTCCTGTTCCATTCCTGTCGTACCTCATTGTCAGCCTTTATTTGTTCTTCCATTGGATTATTTTTGCCTATTTTTTTAGTAGCAAGATATGGACTGTTCTTATCAAAGACTTTAAGTTTATCCTCTTCATGCAGCACAAGCTGATTTATTTCATTTGTAAAAAACACCTTTGCCTCATCAAGAAATGAATCCTTTTTAAATCTATCGACTTTTATAGAAAACTCTTTTTTCTCATAGACCTCGCCTTTTCTGATAATCTTACAGCCATTACGGATGTCACCACTTGCATCCAATATCTCTTTCTTAGTACGCACATGTTTCCCTCTTTCATCATAGAACATGTTTCTTGATGCTACCTTAACAACCGGCTTTTCCAGTTTCGTCCTCTCTGCAAATATCAGATGAATATGAAAGTTTGTCTTTCTTTTGTTATGATGCAGGGCTGCATAGCAGTCCACACCATACTTTTTCTTGAAATCCGTAGCAAAATGTTTGATAAGATAATCATGCTCATAATGATACAAGCCTTCCGGTAATGCTATAATCAGCTCTCTTGCCTCAATATATTTTCCTATCGTTCCACTTTTAGCAAATTCTTCTCTGTTGCATTTTGCAAGATCTTTCCAAAAAGAACGAAGTGGCTGTGTCGCATATATGGCATATAGATTTTCCTGTTTAACTGTACTTGTTATATAATCAATTCTCCCCATGACATTATGGAGTTTCGTCATCTGTATAAATGAATGTCTTGGCATTGCTATCATCTCCTTCTTTTTATCAGCTACATTTAATTCTTTAAATGCAGCCATAGTAATATTTATTCTCAGGCTCGATGCAATCGCGAAATCCCCGGAGTACAAAACGAAGTTTTGTGCGGAGGGTGTATTTCGCTCTCAAACGCCGAGGGCTGTATTTGAACTTCTCTTGCCCCTTGCTTGAAGCATCTCTTGCTCTGATAATTGTCTAAAATCTCGTAAAGGTGTCTTTTCACATTAATTGACGGCAATTTGTTACAGCATTTTTCATAGCTGACTTCACTTTATGCCGTCGCTCTTATATAATGCCGTCGCTTTGTGCCATCACTTTTCCTTTGTTCTTTTTCCGACTTTCTTTCGTTCAAGTTCCATGCTGTCGGATTATTACGGCATTTTAAGTTACTGCCGTCGGATTGTTCAGTCGCTTTTTATTTCTGCCATCGTTTTATGCCGGCAGTCGCTACAATATTTGCAGATAAAAATAAGGACCATGTATTTCTACACAGTCCCTGTCTCTATAATCTATATTCTATTGCTAATCATTTATCATCCATCTTAGTGCACTCTGTACTAATGTCTCATCTTCTTCATAATCCTCTGACTCCTCATCAGATATGCTTTTCGTTCCTGTCTCCATAGCAGCATCAGCTTTATTCATTACTGACATAGCACCTCCACCAGTCTGAATTGCAGCCAGCAGACTTCCTACCATTGTCATAACTTCCTTATTGGCTTCCTGAAGTGCTTCTTCCTTTGCCGCCTGCCTGATTCTTTCCTCAATTGCTTCCATATCTTCTGTTGATACAAACTCCGGCTCTTTCTCTTTCTTTGGCTGCGTTAATTCTTCCTGCCCATAATTCTCGATATAATAAGTTGCTGCATCTATAAAAAACTGATTCTTTGACTTAAATATATCCAAATTTAACTCATTCAGAACCTTATTAATAGTTACATGAGCCGGATTAAGCATATTTAATCTCACTGTAAACTTAACTGTCCTGTCTATCGCCATAATTATTCCTCCTCATAATCTTTCTTTACATATAATCCCAGTAAGGCAGGAAGATTGGAAAGTACTTTCCTTTCTACCTTTCCAACCATCCTGTTCGCAAATGCATCTTCTTTTTCCCTTGTTTCCAGATATGGATCTTCCTGTATACGCATAACTCTCTCATAATAATAATTGATTGCTTCAATCACGAACCTGTTTTGTGACTTAAATCTTTCCCCCACATCTTTGCTGTGAAGGCTCTCCCATGCCATAATATCAGATTCCTTATCCATATTAAATCGTATATTCTGATTTTTATTCATATAATCACCTGTTCCTTCCATTATCTTTAATCTGTTTTTCATGCCACTCTTTTACGAGCCTCTCTATAAGTTCCACCTTTTGCTTTGGAGTAAAATCATCTGGGAAATACTCCTCAAGTGTACTGGCACAAATCTTAATCTGTTCCCGCTGGTTCGGTTTTTCCTCTTCCAATATTGAATAGATTGCATCCATATCCAGCTTTCCGCTCTGACTTATACGTTTCATCCTGTTTGCCTGCGACAATGATGGTGTGCACTGCTCTAAATCCATGACTGCATGAAGCTCATACTGCTCATTCTCCGACAGATAAGACAGTTCTACTGCAATCGTGAATGCAATCTTCCCATCATCAACCATATCAAGTATCTTTGGGATAAGCTTTGTAAGCCTTATATATCGTTTTATCTGTGCCACACTCTCTCCCACCTGTCTTGCAAGTAATTCATTACTATTTATTGTACTTGTATTATTGCCCTTCTCATTTAGCTGACTTCCATCTGTAAACTTTGGTCCAACTTGAGCCAAAGCCCCACTGTCAAGGTGCTTTCCCTGATGTTTCATTGCATCCAGCTTCATCTTATACGCAAATGCTTTCTCGCTAGGTTTGAGATTCTCTCTATGCAGATTAGAATCAACCATTGCCACAACTGCCTGATCATCATCTAATTCTCTTATCACAACCGGAACCTTCGTCTCTCCTGCCCAAATTGCTGCCTCCTTCCTTCTATGTCCTGATATAACTTCATATCCATCACCGTATGGATTAGTCCTTACAAGAAGTGGCACAAGCACTCCTTCTTTTTCAATACTTCTCATAAGCTCGCACAATTCTGTATTCATCTCTACTTTAAATGGATGATTTTTGAAATCATGCAATCTGTTTACATCTACATTCCGGATCGTCTCCATAATATCGCCTTTCTCGAACACATCGAATCAGCCCTTTAAAACGTCTTAATAAAAATCCGTTTTAAAGGTATAAAAAAAGACCACTCACTTTCAATTTTTCTTGAAAATGAACGGTCTTTCACGCTTCTGTTATTTAGTTGAATGATAAAAATATTACTTTTCCTTTGATGTGTTTCCGAAGCCGCAGTCCAATACCACAGACACATTTACTCCATCAGAAATTGCCTTTTTGTATGTTTTTCGGTCACTCTGGTCAAACCTGAAAAACCTCTCAAAGTGCCTAAAATCAAGGATTCTTACAAATCTGTCCGATGTAGTGCAACTATTGTCTCTATATGCACCGTAGCGGGAAACATATCCACGCAGCATACCCTCTCCACCGCATATCCCCGTGCCAGAAGTGTCTCCAGATCCCTCACGAGGCTTGTCGGCTTACAGGAAATATACACCATCTGCGGCACTCCATAGCAGATGATCTTCTCCAGCGCCTTCGGGTGGATACCATCACGCGGCGGATCAACCACAATATAATCCGGCTTCTCCTCGATCACATCCAGTACCTTTAGCACATCTCCGGCAATAAACTCACAATTATCAAGCCCGTTTAACCTTGCATTTTCACGCGCAGCGGCAACTGCCTCCTCAACGATCTCAACTCCAATTACCTTCTTTGCTACCGGAGCGAGCATCTGGGCGATCGTTCCTGTTCCCGAATACAGATCAAAAACAATCTTGCCGTCCCCCGCACTTTGCGCATCACGCATTCCTTTCCCATTTTCTTTCACACCAGCTGCTTCCCCACTGTCTCCGGACGATGTATGCCCGCCTTCATCTCCCTCAGTTCCAAGCGCCGCATTCTCCGTTCCCCCAGTGTTTAGCGCATTTCCGATAAACTCACGCGCCGTGGTATAAAGCACCTCCGCTCCCGGAGAATTTGTCTGGAAAAAAGAAAACGGCGTAATCTGAAAACGAAGTCCCAAAAGCTCCTCATAAAAATAGTCCTGTCCAAATAAAATCTCTGTTCCTTCATCGCGGATCGTATCTGCGACACCGTCATTTTTTGTATGCAGGATACCTGTCATTTTCCCGAGATACTTTGCAGACAGCAGAGCATCCCTCCAGCCGGAAAGCAGCGTCTGCTCCCAATCATCCTCCGCGCCCTGGTTGCGCAGATCTGCCCCGCAAGCATTCCAATCCGCTTGCGTTGTCGTTACAAGATCCACGAGAATCTCTCCTGTTTTTGCCGCCTTGCGCACCAGAAGATGCCGCAAATACCCCGTGTGCAAAAGCTTATGATAATACGGAATTTCCCGCTCCTTAAAATATGTAAGCGTCATCTCCAGTATTTTTCTGAAATCCTCGTCCACAATTTGGCACTCCGGCACATTCACAATATCATAAAAGCTCCCGCGCTTATGCATGCCGAGCGCCAGTGGCCCGCCCTTATACTCATCACCGAAGGAAAACTCCATCTTATTGCGGTACTCCGTCTGTCGCGGACTCTCCTTAATACCCAAAAATTCATACGAGTTCTGATGCGCCAGCACAACCTCATCGATCATCTTCTTTACCTGCTCCGCCTTTAGGGCAAGCTGTTCCTCATACGGAAGACTCTGATAAGTGCAGCCTCCGCAATTTCCGGCATGCATGCACCCTGCTTCCTTTCGCTCGATCGGCGACTGCTCCAAAACCTCAAGCAGCCTCCCCTCGCACCTGCCCTTCCGTACCTTGTGCACAGCTGCCGAAACCCGCTGTCCTTTTATGCCATTTTTTACGATGACCTGCGTTCCATCCTCCGTAATGATAATGCCTTTATTCGGAAAATCCACACGCGCAATCATTCCCTCAATAATCTGTCCCTTTTTCATGCAAAGCCTCCCTGTCTTTCCTAATTCTCCCTGCATTCTTCGTCCGCCAATCATAAAGCATACACGAAAAAATCTATCCTCCAAGCTCCTCCGCCTGCGGAGGCGCGCAGCAGCGGCATCCTTCTACTCAGCTGCGGCACAAGCCTCTGCGGGGCGCTTTCATTTTATAAAAACCAAAAAGCTTTCTATAAAATCACAAAAGGGCTGCTGTCCGCAGCCCTTCTTACCTCAGAATTACTCCTCTGTCTTATTCTCCGCTGATTCCTCCAGCACATCGTCGTCCTCATCGTCCTCGAAAAAATCATCTTCAAAATCATCCTCAAATTCGTCCTCGAAATCATCTAAATAGTCCGGGGTGAAAAAGCGATAGATTCCATAGATTGCTGCGGCAACCGCTACGATAATACCCACGATCGCAAAAATCCACACGATCTTAGAAGCCTTCTTCTCCTCCTGTTCCTTCTTGTTCAGCAGATCATTCAACTTTGTCATGCTCATCAATTCCTCCATCTTGCTCATCTGGTCATCCTCCTGTTATTTATTTACTGCGCTTCCACAATTAGTTTCTTTTTATTGATTATATCATATGTTTCCCAATTCGCCTATATAAATTCGCAAATTTATACTTTTTTTAACTTTGCAAAGGACGCAAACATCTTTTTGGTTCCTGCCGAATCAAATGCCACTGTCACCTCAAAATCTCGCCCTCCCGCAACGATCCCGGTCACCGTGCCGGTTCCAAACTTCACATGAGAGACGCGGTCACCCACGCCATAGCTTAAGCCTCCCTTTGCCGTGCTCGCTGAGGCAAACGCCCGCGCCTGCATACTCTGCCCTGACATCTGCTGCCGCATCGTAATACGTCCCTGCCGCACAGGCGCGCCGGATTCTTTCTTTTCCGCATAAGCATTTTTTTGAGGCTTTTCAGAAAGCAACTCGTCAGGAATCTCCTTTATAAAACGGGAAACCCTGTTAAACTGTGTCTCCCCGCGGATCATCCGCTGTCTTGCACAGGTAATCGCAAGCTCCTTCATCGCCCGCGTTATCCCAACATAGGCAAGGCGGCGCTCCTCCTCCAGCTCCTCGGCTGCGTTGTCCGAGACGATCGACATATAGCTCGGAAAAAGTCCGTCCTCCATGCCCGCCAGATAAACCTTCGGAAACTCAAGTCCCTTGGCGCTATGCAGCGTCATCAACACCACATATTCATTTCCTTCTTCCAGCCCGTCAATATCCGCGACGAGCGCTACCTCCTCCAAAAATCCGCCAAGCGTCGGCTGCTCCTCACTCTCCTCATAGCTTGCCGCCTTGCTGATAAGCTCGTCGATATTCTCAATCCGCGCCTGTGCTTCGTCCGTTCCCTCCGCCTCAAGCTCCTTCACATAACCGGTCTCCTCGATCAGCTCCCGCAAAAGCTCCGTTACGCCAAGATATGGCAGCTTACTTCTCATCATCTGGACCAATGTGACAAACGGTCTGATCTTCACAGCTGCCTTTCCCATAGACGGAATCTCATCTGCCCTCTTTAACGCATCATAAAAGCTAATGTCATACGCCTCTGCATAATCAGACACACGGTTAAGCGTCGTCGCACCGATTCCGCGCTTCGGCACATTGATAATACGGCGCACGGCAAGATCGTCCCGCCCGTTATCAATGGTCTTTAAATACGCCAGCAGATCCTTGATCTCTTTTCTTGCATAAAAGTTTACGCCGCCGACAATTTTATATGGAATATTGGCAACGAGAAAACGCTCCTCGAACAGACGTGACTGCGCGTTTGTCCGATAAAGCACGGCATAATCCCCATAACCGTATTTGCCCGTGCGCACACCCGCCTGAATATTGCGCGCAACAAAATCAGCCTCCTCATATGCTGTGTCAAACTGCTCGAAATCAAGCTTCTCTCCCCTGTCATTTGCCGTCCAAAGAGACTTGCTCTTTCTGCCGACGTTATTCGCAATGACATTATTTGCAGCATCCAAAATATTTTGCGTCGAACGATAATTCTGCTCCAGCTTAATTGTCACGGCATCGGGAAAATGCTTCTCAAAATTTAAGATATTGTAAATATTTGCCCCGCGGAACTTATAGATCGACTGGTCATCGTCCCCCACCACACAAAGATTCTGATACTTTCCCGCCAGCAGGCGGATAAGCTCAAACTGTGCCGTATTGGTGTCCTGATACTCATCGACCATAATATAGCGAAAACGCTCCTGATAATAGTCCAGCACCTCCGCGTCATTCCGAAATAGCTCAACCGTCTTTACGATCAAATCGTCAAAATCAAGCGCGTTATTTTTCTTTAGGGCGTTCTGATATTCCAGATAAGCCTCTGCCTGTCTGCGCTTGCCAAAATCACCGGAAACCATAGCTCTTTGCGCAAACTGCTCCGGCGAAACCAACTCATCCTTCGCCTTTGAAATTGCCGCAAGCAGACTTCTCTCCTTATAAATCTTCGTATCAATATTCAGTCGCTTGCAGACCTCCTTCATCACCGACTTGGAATCATCTGCATCATAAATCGTAAAATTCGTGTCATAGCCGATGCGGTCAATATGACGCCGTAAAATGCGCACACAGGTGGAATGAAACGTCGAAACCCAGATACTCTCAGAACCGTAGCCGACCATCGCATCAATTCGCTCGCGCATCTCCCCGGCAGCCTTATTTGTAAAAGTGATCGCCATAATATGATAGGGGTTGATCCCCTTCTCCTCGATCAGATATGCCGTCCGATGCGTCAGAACCCGCGTTTTTCCGGAGCCTGCCCCCGCAAGGATCAGTACCGGTCCCTCCGTCGTCGTCACACCAAGCTGCTGCTGCTCATTTAATGTATCGTAAATACTCATACTATCCAGTCCTTTTCTTTTGATAGTCTTCATTATAGCATACTTTTCCCTCCATTTCGATAGAAAACAGAACACATTTTCTTATTTTTTCATCTATTTCTCTCTTGTCATATAGTTTTGAAAACTATATAATATGAAATAAGAGGTGACAAAATATGGATGCAAATACAAAGCAATTCTTGCGAAAACTGTTAGAAAGCCTGAAAAAGCTTGATTATGTAAAGCCGGAGGACATTCCGAGCATTGATTTATATATGGATCAGATCACAACCTTTATGGATTCCCAGCTTGCCGATTTTAAGCGTCATGAGGATGACAAGATCCTGACTAAGACCATGATCAACAACTATGCCAAAAATAACCTGCTCCCGCCGCCGGACAAGAAGAAGTACAGCAAGGAGCACATGCTTACACTGATCTTTATTTATTATTTCAAGAGCATTTTAAGCATCGGAGATATTCAGAGCATCTTAAATCCGATCACGGACAAGTACTTTGGCAAAAAAGATGAAAACATCTACAGTCTTGAGGATATTTATAAGGAGGTCTTTAGTCTGGAGCATGAGGAAACCTTTCATGTTATGAAGGACATCACCAAAAAGCTTCAGACTGCTCAGCAGACATTTCCCGACGCCCCACAGGAAGACGCCGACCTGCTTCGTACCTTCAGCTTTATCTGTATGCTAAGCTATGACGTCTATGTAAAAAAGACACTCATTGAAAAAATGATTGACCGTGCCGCAGCAGAAGCAAGCGAAACAAACACACAAAAATAACAGACTGCCGTACAAAAATAAGTACGGCAGTCTGTTATTTTTACAGAAAATCTCCCGACAGACAGCGTGGTCCTGCGCCATCCTCTCTCTATTCCTGAGACTCCTCCTGCAAACGCGAAAATACCATATCATAACCGTCATTTCCATAATTCAGGGAACGGTTTACGCGGCTGATCGTTGCCGTAGACGCTCCTGTTTTTTCGGCAATATCCAGATAGGTTTTCTGTTCGCGAAGCATCTTTGCAACCTCAAAGCGCTGCGACAGAGAGAGTAACTCGTTGACAGTACAGACATCCTCAAAAAAAGTGTAGCATTCCTCTCTGTTTTGTAAACTTAAAATTGCATCAAAAAGATGATCCACTGCTTCTGTCCTAAGCTTTTTACTCATAATCCTTCTCCTTCTTTTTCCCTCATTTGTCATTTTATCATATTAAAGCTTTAAAGTAAACACTGTTTTGTCCGCTTTTATCTCATATTTTCAGCCAAAGCTACGCGAAAACATGCCTTGCATTCACGACACATGCTTGTTATAATAATAAAAATATTTTAAAATTGCAAGCGTTTTATTTTACATTTATGATAACCGGAGAACGTATTTTATGAAAAAAGTCGGACATTTCTTTTTCGCGTTAGTACCCCTTCTGCTGACAAATATCGTGCAATATTGTGCCGTATTTTTTGGAATGGGCATTTCTGCCCTGTCAGAAGGTGCATGGTATACCCTCATCCAGCCTTCAGGTTCCTTTTCTTTCATGGATCTGACCAGCTTATGGAGCAGCATCTCCTTTAATACGGTCATCATGATCGTTTATGCCTCAATGAATATCGCCGTATTCGGCATATGGTATTATGTCTGCTACGAGGGCAGCGTCATCCTTGACATACGACGCACCTTTCATCCTATGACTGTCATTGGCATTCTTCTTTTAATGCCCGGCACACAATATCTGACCAGTTATCTGATCTCTTTTGTTTCCGCCCTGTTTCCGCAGTGGCTGGAGCAGTATATGAATTTAATGGAGAGCGCAGGCATGGACAGCTCCCTGACGATCAGTATGTTCTGCTATTCCGTCCTTTTTGCACCACTCTCCGAGGAACTTATTTTCCGCGGCGTCACACTCCGTCAGGCAAGGCGCGCACTTCCCTTTTGGGCGGCAAATATCCTGCAGGCTTTATTGTTCGGCGTTTTCCACATGAACCTCCTGCAGGGAATCTATGCTTTTTTCCTTGGGCTGATCTTGGGCTATGTCTGCCACCGCGGCGGCAGCATCTCCCATGCCATACTGCTGCACATACTGTTTAACTTCTGGGGAACAGTCATCAGTCAGTTTATCACTATCGTAGACTCCGTCTTTTCATTCTTATTCTGGCTGCTCTTTGGCATCGCCGTCACAGTGGGCGGACTGCTCCTCTTTCGCGCAGGAGCAACCCGAAAATCTAATGCAGACAGCCTCTAGCACCCCAAGTACGCCTCCAGGCATCTGACAAGCGTTTCCATCTCTGTCTGCGTACCGATACTGATACGCAGATAGTTATTGATACGCTCCTTCTGAAAATGGCGCACATAAATATTTTTCTCCTTTAACGCTTCAAATATATCACGCGCCGCAGCTCTTTTATGCGCTGCAAAAAGAAAATTCCCCTTAGAATCCGTACAAAAAAAGCCCAAACGCTCCAACTCCCTTCTGCTCCACGCTCTCGTCGCTATAATTTTTTCTCTTGTCTCCTCAAAATATGCCCGATCACGCATCGCCTCCACGCCGAGCATGAGCGCTGCATAGCTTAAGGTATACGAATTAAACGAATATTTCACGTCATTAAGGCAGCTGATCAGCTTCGGACTCCCCATTGCAAAGCCGATCCGCATTCCGGCAAGAGAACGCGACTTGGAAAAGGTCTGCACGATCAAAAGGTTCTCATATTTTGCAAGGAGCGGAAGCGCTGACTGGCCGCCAAAGTCAATATATGCCTCATCCACAACCACCACTGACCGCCTGTTCTGCGAAAGAATGCGCTCCACCTCCGAAAGCTCCATGAAAATTCCGGTCGGTGCATTTGGATTTGGAAAAATCACTCCTCCGTTTTCGGTATCGTAGTCCTTAGCGCGTATCTTAAAATGCTCATCCAAAGCCCTTGTCTCATATGGAATACGCAGCATATCTGCCCACACATCATAAAAAGAATACGTAATATCCGGAAACAAAATCGGTTTTTCGGAATTAAAAAATGTCAGAAAAATCATGGCAAGCACATCATCAGAACCAACACCTGCAAAAATCTGACTGCTGCTAAGCCCATAATACGCTGCAATCGCATCCACAAGCACCCCGCAGTCCGGCGCAGGATAAAAGCGCAGCCGCTCTGCATCAAGCTTTTTGAAAGCCTCCCTCACCCCCGGTGCAGACGGATATGGATTCTCATTCGTATTTAACTTTATGACTCCCTGCTCCTTAGGCTGTTCTCCCGGAACATATGGAACAACCCTTCGCACATAATCTTCCCAGCGATCCATCTTTCTCACCTCCCAAACGTTTTTCTTCCAAGACAGACCTCTGCCAGCGCTGCAAACGCCTTTCGCGAATTTTTTACGGTCTCATGCGAAACACAATATGCCAGACGGACATATCCCGGACATCCGAACGCGCTGCCTCCCACCAGCAAAATATGCAGCTTCTTTGCCTCTCCTATAAAATCCTCCTCCCGCTCAAGCGGTGATTTCACCCACAGATAAAAGGCTCCCTCTGGCTTGATACAGGTAAAACCAAGCTCCGTCAGATATTCGTACAGCGCCACGCGATTTTTATTATAGAATTCCACGTCCGCTTTCTCGCTTAAGCATCTTGCTACCGCCTTCTGCATCAGAGAGGGCGCGTTCACAAAGCCAAGCGTACGGTTGGCGATCTCCATGCCGCGGATAATTGCCTCCGCATCGGAAGCCTCATCCGGAATCGCCACATAGCCGATCCGTTCTCCCGGCAGAGATAACGACTTACTGAATGAATAGGCGACAATCGTATTCCTATAATAATTCGTCAAAAAATCCTCCGCTGCCCCGTTATAGACAAGCTCACGATACGGCTCATCGGAAACGAGGTAAATATCCGCGCCATACTTCTGCTGCCCCCGCTCCAAAATCGCAGCAATCGCCTCCAATGTTTTCGGCTTATAAATCACCCCGGTCGGGTTATTGGGCGTATTGATAAGCACTATCCTCGTTTTTCCTGAAATCTTTTTCTCTAAATCTGCCAGATCCGGCTCAAATGTCTCAAAATCCGGCTGCACAACCACAAGCTTCGCATGAAAATTCTCGGCATACTGGCGATATTCCCCAAAAAACGGAGCAAACACAAGTACCTCGTCCTCCGGGTCTAACAGCGTCTGGAAAATAATATTGAGCGCGCCGGCAGCGCCGACCGTCATGATCAAATTATGTGCTGAAAAATTTGTCCCGAACCGCTCATTTAGATTTTCTGCAATCGCCTGCCGCACGCCGGCATGTCCCGCATTTTCCATATATCCGTGAAGCGCCTGCGCACCCTCCTCCCATGCATCACTCTCTATCGTAAGCTGCCGGATTTCCTGATTTAACGCTGCAGGAGGAAGCGCTGCCGGATTGCCCAGAGAAAAATCATAGACATTTTCTGCACCATAACGCGCAGCCAGCTCCTTCCCCTCCACAAACATTGCACGAATCGCCGAGCTGCCCTCCAAAGCCTTTTTTATCCTTTTTGAAATCATTTGAAACCTCATTTCCGATGACGCTCTTTTCCCGCATCATTCCTTCTTATACTTTATCAAACTAGCGTGACAAAGTAAATAGATTTGTAAGAAAACGCAAAATTTTTAAAAACAGTCCGTACACAGTGCTTTAAAATTTACACTGCATACGGACTGTTCCCCATAAGCGATCGTCCCTAACGAATATCTGCTATTTTATTTTACCGGAACAAGCTTCTCCTTACCTCCCATATACGGACGAAGCGCTTCCGGAACATTGACGCTTCCGTCTGCATTGAGATTATTCTCAAGGAATGCGATCAGCATTCGCGGAGGAGCCACCACGGTATTATTCAGCGTGTGTGCAAAATATTTATTGCCGTCCTTACTCTTAACACGGATCTTTAATCGTCTTGCCTGTGCATCGCCGAGGTTTGAACAGCTTCCCACCTCAAAATACTTCTTCTGTCTCGGAGACCACGCCTCCACATCACAGGACTTCACCTTAAGGTCTGCCAAATCTCCCGAACAGCACTCTAACGTGCGCACCGGAATATCGAGACTGCGGAATAGATCCACTGTATTTTTCCAAAGCTTTTCATAATATAGCTTTGACTCCTCCGGCTTGCAGACAACGATCATCTCCTGCTTCTCAAACTGGTGGATGCGGTAAACGCCGCGTTCCTCAATGCCGTGCGCCCCCTTTTCCTTACGGAAACACGGAGAATAGGATGTCAGCGTGTACGGAAGCTTTTCCTCCTCATTCATCGTGTCAATAAATTTTCCGATCATGGAATGCTCGGAAGTGCCGATGAGGTAAAGGTCCTCTCCCTCGATCTTGTACATCATCGCATCCATCTCATCAAAGCTCATGACACCGGTCACAACGCTACTGCGGATCATAAACGGCGGAATCACATAAGTAAATCCGCGGTCGATCATAAAGTCTCTCGCATAAGAAATTACGGCAGAATGCAGCCTTGCAATCTCTCCCATCAGATAGTAAAAGCCGTTTCCTGCAACCTTTCCGGCTGCCTCCAGATCAATGCCGTCAAATCGCTCCATGATCTCCGTATGATATGGTATCTCAAAGTCTGGCACAACTGGCTCTCCAAACTTCTCGATCTCAACATTGCAGGAATCATCCTTGCCAATCGGAACAGACGGGTCGATGATGTTTGGGATCGTCATCATAATCCTTGTCACTTTTTCCTGCAGCTCCTTTTCCTTCTCCTGAAGATCGGCCAGACGCTCGGCTCCTGCCGCAACCTGTGCCTTAACTTCCTCTGCCTCCGATTTCTTTCCCTGCCCCATCAGCTTTCCGATCTCTTTGGAAAGCTGATTTCTCTTGGCACGCAGCTCGTCCGCCTCCTGCTGTGTCTTTCTCGCCTGTGCATCCAGCTCGATGACCTCATCCACCAGCGGTAGCTTGTGATCCTGAAACTTTTTCTTAATATTCTCCTTCACCACATCAGGATTTTCCCGTAAAAACTTTAAATCAATCATTCCTCTACCTCTTTCTGCGGCATCTGCTCCGCTCCTTATTTTTCAGATAACACAAAACCTTCCGTCCTGTGTCATCCTGTCAGTCTCCTGACATCTGCACTGGGACGAAAGGTTATTCTTCCGCGTTGCCACCCATATTGCCGCATAAAGCGACCTCTCAAAACGTACGGTAAAGGGTACGAACCTCGCGGCTTTCACCGCTGACTCAAAAAGTGGAAAGATTCTATCCTGCACCGGCTCACACCAGCCGCCGGCTCTCTGAAACAGTATTCAAATCGCAGCTTTTGTCATTGTCGAAATCTTTTAACGATTATCTTATACAATTCTACCCCGAGTATGCGTGTTTGTAAAGGGTTTTTGCAAAATAAGCGCGTGATCAGGTATTCATCCTACCTTTTGACACTCTCACTTGAAACCTCATGATCACTCCCTATCTCTCCCCTTCGATCCACTCTGCCAGCTTTTTTGCTCTCTGTGCCCATGTGTGTGCTGCGCGCACCTTTTCCCGACCACATGACATAATATCCTGCATCTTTTTTTCATTTTGCAGCAAATCCTTCACTTTGTCCGGCAGTTCCTCTAAATGCTCCAGGGTGTAATAGCAGACGCCCTCCCCCTCCTTCAATTCCTGACCGAGATACCTGCTCGGATCAGAAACACACACCGCACCGTTTAAAATAGAATTAAAAATCCGATCATGCGCTCCGTCCTTAAACCACGGCATCACATTCAAGGAAATCCTTGCCTGCTGTATCATCGAAAGACAGGTGAGGGAATCTGTCTGCGGATGGATCCGAAGCAGCTCCGGCCGCTGGACGTCCGGCAGCTTTTTCCACCCCTCGCCCACCACATCTACGGGAATCCCCGCATTGACCAGTGTACACACTGCATTCCCGCGCCAATAATTGCGCACATACAGATCAATAAAAATCATCTTAGAAAGTGCGATGCGAAGTTCATCATTTGGCTCCCGCCCCATCTCACGCTCACAATGCGCGAGGGCGACCGCCTCTACCGTCTGATACGGTTTTTCTATCAGCTCATCAATAATTCCCTGATAAAACGCTGCATACTCGTCATTGATCCAGTGAATATACGGCTCAAAAAAAGACAGCTCTGTATAATTTCCGGTAAAAATCACATCATAGCGCTTCTCCTGCCCGGTATCGGTACAAAGCTCCGTGCCCGCCAATGGAAGAAACCCGATCTGCGTAAATTCAGGATAAAACTCTTTAAAATATAGTTCCTGAAAACGGTCAATACTGATGTGACGGTAATCCTTTGGCAACTCACGCAGATGCTCATGATAAAAATAAGGATGATCCGCCGCAATATTAAAGCACGGCATCTGATAGGTATCCCAGATATAACCGGTTCCCTCCTTATAGACGCCCGGCTCCTGCTCCAGCCCCTGAAAATTGAAGGTTACGAGCACCGTCTCCCTCATTTTCAAGAACTTCCGCAGCTTTCTTGCACTCTGTTTCTCATTTTTTAAATCATAGAAAAATACCGGATAGCCCATCCGCTCAAATTCCTTCGCCATCTGATGCGAGAAATACGAGAGCGTCTCAACACCGCCCTCCATCATTACGATTCTTTTCATGCGTTCTCCTCTGCCGTTTTACTCATGTCTGAGCGCGTCGATTGGATTTAGATTTGCCGCCTTATAGGACGGAAACACTCCAAACACGATTCCTATCACCATCGAGAAGGCTACCGCTCCGACAGCTGCCGGAACACTGATCGCCACAGGCGTTGTGCTCAGATAGGAAATCACCTGCGCGAGTATGATCCCGACGATCACGCCCACAATACCTCCCATACTCGTCAAAACAGCTGCCTCTGTCAAAAACTGTCCAAGTATCTTGGACTTTCTCGCGCCGATCGCCTTCTTCAAACCAATCTCCTGCGTACGCTCCGTAACAGATACCAGCATAATATTCATCACACCGATACCGCCGACGATCAGTGAGATACCAGCGATCCAGATCAACATTGTATTTGTAGAGCTGCTCAATTCCTGGATCTGCTGCGCTTGCTCCATCAAATCCTTCGCCTTATAGGTGATCGTATCATCCTTGACTGTCAGATACGAATTTAAAATATCTGCACATTCTTTTCCCGCGTTTGTCATATGATCGGTACTCTCCACACGGATCATCACATTCTGCGGCTCATCATACTGATAAAGAATCGGCCACGTCGTATCGGGAATGTAGACAGAGCCTGCCGAATTCTGCGCATATGTATAATAATCCTCAATGGAATTGATGACCGGTTCAAACTCCTTTGCCTTTGTCACAATACCGATCACGATATAAGGCTCCTGCTGGATCTCAATCGTGCTCCCGATTGCTTCCTCACCCAAAAACAACGCATTCGCGGAATCCTCATCCAAAACAGCAACCTTACGGTAAGTATCAAAATCATTCTGCGTAAACCCCCTGCCTTCTTTCATAATGAAGTTGCAGGTATCAAAATAATTCATATCCACACCCTTCACATAGCCGCCGGAAAGCCCTGTGTTTAGATGATACACACCGTTATAGTCCTGTCTGCTCAGATAACGCGAAACATTTTCCACATGCGGAATGTCAAGAAGCTGCTCTACTACCTCATCCGTGACAAGCGGAACGCCCTCTGGGATTCCATTGTAGGACATCTCATACTGCCACTCTCCCTGAAACAGCGCCACTTCCACCGTATTCTCACCCGAACCGACCAGATTCTCCTTAATCTGCTCATTTGTTCCCTTAATGGTAGAGACAATCGCAATGATTGCCGCAATACCGATAATAATCCCAAGCATCGTCAAAAAAGAGCGCATTTTATGCGACCAGATACCCTGAAAAGATAATCTTATATTTTCAAACATAGCGCCCTCCTAATAATACATCATGTCAGCCGCATCTGTTACCGCGACTCCCTCGACTGCATTTTTCCCATACGGAAACGCGATCCTGTCATCCTCGCTTAATCCTGACTTTATTTCAACTGCAGTGCCGTATACCGTTCTCCCCGTCACCACATACTGCTTTTTTAAGCGGTTATTTTCATCGGCGATCATACAGTAGGACTTTCCGTTCTCCTCCCGAACATATGCCTGTTCGATAAACAGACCGCCCGCCTCCGACTCTCCGGTCGCAATACTCAGATCCACATACTCCCCGTTGCGCAGCGCGGAGCTGTCCTCAATATATGCCGTATAGGAATAATACGAAACATTCGGATTCCCCTCCCCCATTGCGTTGCCGGAAACAGGATAGTCTGAAATCTCCGTAATCGTCGCATCAAAGGTCATACCGCTCTCCCATGCGTTTGCCGTCACAACCGTTCCCACAGAAATATCGCCGAGCAAAAGCTCGCTGATCGTTCCGCTGACATAAAGTCCGTCGTCCCCGGCAACCACCAGAAATGCCGCGCCATTCTCCTGGAACTCCTCCGGATCACCGACTGTCTTGACAATCCCGTCCACCTTTGCATAGACGATCCCGTCGGCTGCTGTCTGCTGCAGTGATTCCAGCTTTAACTGCTGCTGTCTGCGCTGAATATCAAGCGATTTGATCTCCTTTTCCGTCTCCGCTATTTCCTTCACCAATTCCTCTTTGGTATAGCCCTTTGGCTCCTCCCAATCTGTTGCATGCTCCATAAATTCTTCCATGTACTGATCTGCCAGGGAAGTCGGTATGTATTCCTTTCCGGTAAACAGATACCACATGCGGCTCTCGTCATAATCCGCCGGAATACTGTTCCCGTTTAGCTGCGCCGTATGGTCGGTAACATCTGTATCAATGACCGGTTTTAGCTTTCCTTCCGCATCCGGCTCCATCAGCATCTTCCCGTCCGCATCCTTCCTGCACACATAAAACACGACATGCTTCCCCGGCGTTCCGTCCTCCTTTGGACGTATCTCATTGAAAAATCCTCCGTATGCATACGCATTTGCATTACAGTAATAAATATAGGGATCCTCCGCCGTGCCCGCCGGAAAAACAAGCTCTCCGGTTTCCTCATTGCGTGTGACATTATAAGGAATCGAAGTCGCTGTCAGAAAATTATAAATATTGGGATCCTTCTCATCCGTCTCGGGAATGGAATTATTGATACGGTCCTGCTCCTCGTACTTTTGCAGCTCCTCCGTATTGATCTTCGGCGGCGTCTTATCCACCGGCTTTGCATTTTTTAAACTGTCCAGCTTATGCGTCGCCATCGCAAGATTGTTTTCAATCGTATTTAACTCGATCTTCTTTCTCTCAATATCGATCTGAACCTCCGCCATATCGTATTCCATCAAAGGGTCCCCGACTTTCACGGTATCCCCCTCCTGTACGAATACCTGTTTCGCAGATTTCGAGCTGTCCAGATATATCTCCTGCGAGGAATCATTTGTCACCATCCCATAGCTGGTCGCAGAGTCCCCCCAATACCCCATATTGATATTAGATACCGGCTGCACCTCTGCCACAAGCTTCTGATCCTGATAAGCCTTATACCCGTAGATACCGCCGGCAACAGCCCCAACAGCTGCGGCGCTCCCAACGACTGCCGCTATCACTCTCTTGATCTTCATGACGCTCCGTCTCCCTCCTCTCCCTCGTAAATCTCCCCGTCAATAATGCGGACGGTACGTCTGGCATTCGCTGCGATCTTCGGATCGTGGGTAATCATAACAATCGTAACCCCCTCCTCGTTCAGCTTCTCAAACAGCTCCATGATCTGTTCTCCCGACTTGGAATCAAGCGCTCCCGTCGGCTCATCCGCCAACAAAATCTTCGGATTATTCACCATTGCCCGCGCGATCGCCACACGCTGCTTTTGACCTCCGGAAAGCTGCGTCGGACGGAAATTTACACGATCCCCGAGCCCTACGCGCTCTAACGCCTTCATCGCGCGCTCCCTCCGCTCCTTTTTTCGGATCCCCGCATAGCTGAGAGGCAATGCCACATTTTCCATTGCACTCTCACGCGGCATCAGATGAAAGCTCTGAAATACAAAGCCGATACTGCGCAGGCGCAGATCCGAAAGCTCTTTATCTTTTAGCTTAAGGACGTCCTCCCCGGCCAGCTCATAGACGCCGCTGGTCGGACGGTCCAGACAGCCGATAATATTCATCAGCGTCGTCTTTCCCGAGCCGGAGGGACCCATAATTGCAACATACTCCCCCTCCTCAACAGTCAGGCTGACGTCCTTTAACACGGGAACGACCAGCTTTTCCTGCTGATAGTCCTTAAATATATTCTGTAAATTCAGTATCATTCGATCACCTCCACGCCCCCGGGCGCTGCTTCCACTCCGAGCTCCGTATCAGGAACGCTCTCCAAGGGCATTTCTGTTCCGAGTTCCTCCGGGTAGACCTGCTCCGTGCCCATCGCTTCCGGCTCCTGATTGTACAGCGGAGACGAATGATCAACCTCCGCCTCATCGGTCACAGTTGTCACACCCTCATACAGCCCCTGCATCGGCCATGTAATATAATCATTCCCGCTTAAGCCGGAGACAATCTCATACTCATCCATTTCCGCATCATATTCGCCAAGCTCAATATATCGTTTTTCCAGCTGATCCTTGTCATTTGCCACCCAGACATACGGCTTCTCCTCATCCTGAATGATATAAGAGCCATATAGCCAAAGACCTTCCTTGACCTGTTCCTGACCGTTATCAAGCTCAATATAAACATGCTGCCCCAAAATCAGTCCGTCTGCACTCTCAAGTTCTATGTAAAACGGATATTTCGTTGCCGTCATCGCCTCTCCGCCCTCGGGCATATACATATTACTATTACTATTCCCCTGACTCTGGGGCTTCTCTGTATCGATGAGCGCGATCTTTCCCTTCCATGTCTTTGTCTCGTCAACTCTGGAGCGGATCACAACCGGCTGCCCATCCGCCAGCATCCAGATATTCTGCTCGTCAATGCTGCCCTTGACCCGGTACTCCCCTGTCTTTAAGATCGTCATAAACGGCGCAGTATTTCCATTTGCATCCGTTCCTTTTTCATTGATCTCACGCACAACGCCGGAAACCTTACTCTTTACGGACGATTCGTTCATCTGTTTTTGATACTTTGAAATCTCAAGCTGCTTGCTCTCCAGATCAAACTGCTTCTGCGCGATTGAATTTTCTATATTCTGGATCTGTGTCGTGTACGAAAATTTTTCTGAATCCGCCGCCTTATCACGCTCCTGCGCAAGCGTCTCCTTCTGCTTATTATAATTTTCAATATCGTTATTGATGCTCTCTACCTCAAGATTTGCCTGTGCGATCTGCATCTTAAGCTCATTGGTGTCATAGGTGACAAGCGTCTGCCCCTCCTCTACCAGCTCCCCGACCTCTACCTTGATCTCATTGATCTTCCGGTTGGCATCCACACTCACCTCAAACGTATCCTGCGACTCCACCGTTCCGTTATACCTGTTTGAGACGCCTGTATACTGATTCATCACGAGTGAAACCTTCTCGACAAAAACCCGGTCCTTCGAGTTTCCCTCCTGCAAGAAAGGAATCATCTCCGCCAGTTCCTCACGAAAATAAAAACCAGTTCCCCCCAACGCTGCAACAACTGCAAGCGTACCGACCAAAACCACTACCTTTTTCCTGCTCATCCGCATCCTCCATCTACTCCGGTACCATGTACCCACTCTCTGTTATATGCGCAGTATGCCCATACTATATCCTATGACATCATATTACCACGTCCGCCGCTCAATATATAGTATATGATTCTTAAAAATTATTTAATTTCAGACACTTCCGCACTCTTATGTAAAAAATAGTCTTCGCCTATTCAACTCCCCTGCCCCTCATTCATGAGGGGTT
>ERZ772969.1188-NODE-1188-length-21047-cov-3.366473_pt1 | contig 21047 bp, 20 predicted proteins | sample MGYA00511676_ERZ772969 | MGnify/ENA primary metagenome ERZ772969 (study PRJEB29015, sample SAMEA2737651) | human gut metagenome | biome: human gut; feature: human-associated habitat; material: faeces | place: China | collected 2012 ... | reverse complement strand
CTCTATTATCAGGTCAAGTCCCTGCGGGTCAGGCTTTGCCCTTGTGACGTCCTCGCCGCCAACTATGATATCTACAGGCAAAGAGCCTGCCTGCTCATTGAAAGTATTGACTATCCTATAGCGATATTTCGTGGAAACTATGCCGACTTTTACCCCTGCGTTCTGTAAGGTCTGCAAGATTGCGATAGTATCGTCATAGAAATATGTTTTCTTCACCATTACCTCGTCTGCCTTTTTTACATACGCCTTGCGCATATCCTCACGCTGAGGATTGTCAGGCATATCTGTCAGCAGGTCGAAAGCGTCAACAAGGGTCATGCCTATGGTGTTGTAGATAGTCCTGTCGTCCTTTGGCGGATAACCAAACTCTTTCAAAACGTGCTTAAAGCACTCCAGAATGCCCTCGGAAGAGTCTGCAAGAGTAAGGTCAAAATCGAAAACAAAATATCTGTATTTGCTCATAATAAACTCCTTTTCAAACAGCAAGGGCAACCCTTTGCGGATTGCCCTGTATTTTATTCAACTGTAACTGATTTTGCAAGATTTCTCGGCTTATCAACATCATTGCCTCTGAGAACTGAGGTATAGTAAGCGATAAGCTGCAAAGGAACCACTGTCAGCATAGGCATGAGCAGATCGTCTATTGTCGGCAGACCGATCTTATAATCTGCCACCTCATCGTCAACGTTGATATATCCATGAGTAACAAGGACAACGTATGCTCCTCTTGCCTTGACCTCCTTGACGTTGCTTATGGTCTTGTCAAGAAGCTCTCTTTGTGTTGCAACTGCGATAACAGGCATATTGTTTGTTACCAGTGAGATAGTGCCATGCTTAAGCTCGCCTGCGGCATATGATTCAGAATGGATATATGATATCTCCTTAAGCTTCAATGAGCCTTCCATAGAAAGCGCATAGTCAAGACCTCTGCCGATATAAAGAAGATTTTCCTTGTTTACAAGCTGTGAAGCAACATACTGGCAGTTGTCAGGGGTTTTAAGAACAACTTCCAGCATATTAGGAACGTTCTGAAGCTCTACTGTAAGTCTCATGCACTCCTCTTTTGAGATAGCCCCGTGAGCGTATGCTATAGCAAAGCTCAGCAGATAGAACACAGAAAGCTGAACTATATAAGCCTTTGTGGAAGCTACAGATATCTCAGGGCCTGCATGGGTGTAAAGCACCATATCAGACTCTCTTGCGATAGACGAACCTTTTACGTTTACGATAGAAAGTGTTTCAGCACCTCTCTCCTTAGCCATTCTAAGGGCTGCGAGAGTATCGGCTGTTTCTCCTGACTGTGAAACAAGAATAACAAGATCTCCCTTTGCAATGATAGGATCTCTGTATCTGAACTCGGAAGCCATATCCACTGTAACAGGCACCCTGCCAATCTTTTCAAGCACATACTTGCCCACAAGACCTGCGTGCATAGCAGTACCGCAGGCAACAACGAAGATGTTGTTATAGCCCTTGAGTCTGTCATATGTAAGACCACACTCTTCAAGGTTTGGCATACCGTCAACTATTCTTGGTGTGATAGTTGTTTTTATGGCTGTTGGCTGTTCGTGAATCTCTTTGAGCATAAAGTGAGCATATCCGCCTTTCTCAGCCGCTTCCATATCAAAGTCAGCAACAAGCATCTCTTTCTCAACCGGCATTGAGTGAACGTCAAAGAACTCCACCTTGCCATCGTCAAGGACAGCTATCTCGTTCTCGTCAAGAAGATAGTAATTCTTCGTATATTTCAGTATTGCAGGCACATCAGAAGCTATAAAAGCTTCGTCCTCGCCAACTGCAACGATAAGAGGAGAATCCTTTCTTACTGCATATATTCTTCTTGGAAAATCTTTGAATATGATACCAAGAGCATATGAACCCTCTATCTCAGCAAGAACCTTCTGTATTGTCGCCATAGGGTCGCCATCATAATAATAATCAAGAAGCTTTGCAACTGTTTCTGTATCTGTCTGAGATTCAAAGATATATCCCTTTTTCAGCAGAAAATCCTTGATAGTTCTGTAGTTTTCAATGATACCGTTATGAACGATAGAAATATTCGCATTTCCGTGAGGGTGTGAATTTATATCAGACGGCTCGCCGTGTGTAGCCCAGCGTGTGTGACCTATACCGCAAGTACCGTTGAGCCAGCCCTCTCTTTTAAGCTTTTCTTCAAGGTCAGCAAGTCTGCCCTTTGTCTTTTTTGTCTTGATAGCATCGTTCTCAAAAACAGCTATTCCTGCTGAGTCATAACCTCTGTATTCAAGCTTTGACAGTGAGTCAAGCAGCACCTTTGTACAATCCTTTTTTCCCACATAGCCTACTATTCCGCACATATATAAGCAACTCCTTTCATTCTCATTTGTTAAAAATCATTAAATTTCTTATATTTTTCCAAACCATATCCACATAAATATAATATATCATAGCATATTTTGCATGAAAAAGCAATAGCAAATGCAAAAATTAGCGAAAAGTACTGTTAATCTTACAAAAAATATGTTATAATTAGTTTGGTAAAACTAAAACGCTAAAGCTTATCATAATATAATATTTTTACAGGAGGTCAACTATGTCAAAGGTAACAGAACTTAAAGACAAATTCGTTGAGATCTACACGGAAAACATAAAGCGCCCGGGCTCGGAAAAGCTGCTCAATTATCTGCTTTCAGAAAACAGCGACTTCTTTGTTGCACCTGCTTCTACAAGATACCACGGAGCATACGAGGGTGGCTTGTGCGAACACAGCATACACGTTTATGAGTGTCTGAAAAGCTATCTGGAGCGTGAGCGTGTAAAGGAAGATTACAACATGGAATACTCTGACGAGAGCATTGCTATCGTTTCACTGCTTCATGACATCTGCAAGGTAAATCTTTACAGAGTAAGCTACCGCAACGCCAAGAACGAACAGGGCGTGTGGGAGAAAGTCCCATACTATGAATTTCACGAAACACTGCCATATGGTCACGGTGAAAAGTCGGTCTACATAGTAAGCAGCTATATGCGACTGACCCGTGAGGAAGCCATGGCTATACGCTGGCACATGGGCTTTTCAGGAGAAGAAAACAAGAATAGTATCGGTCTTGCCCTTGAAATGTATCCTCTCGCACTGGCGACCCACATTGCAGATATGGAATCTACATTTTATATAGAAGGCGGCAAGGCGTGAGGATACTTATAGACGCTGACGGCTGTCCTGTTACGAATATCGCAGTTTCTATAAGCAAAAGCCATGGGCTTGAATGTATCATAGTTTGCGACAGCTCGCATATTTTCAGCTCTGACTATGCACAGGTGATAACTGTCGACAAGGGTGCAGACAGCGCAGACATGAAGCTTGTGAACATCGCTCTAAAGGGCGATATTGCCGTGACGCAGGATTATGGGCTTGCGGCAATGTGTCTTGCAAGAAACGTCCTTGCTCTGGACCAGAACGGCAGGATATATGACAGCTCCAACATTGATGCACTGCTTCTATCAAGACATACTGCAAAGAAGATACGCAGAAGCGGTGGCAGGCTCAAAGGTCCGCCAAAGCGCACCAAACAGCAGGACGAGGATTTCAGGGTGGCTCTTACCAAACTAATCGAAGATAATATTAACTTTATGTAAAATATGCACAAAATATATAGAATTTCATAGAAAATTGTGTTACAATCAAACTATAGTTTTATAGAAAAGAGGTTTTCACAATGAACATAGACAAGATTTTGAAAGAACTCACACTTGAAGAAAAAGCTTCATTGTGCTCAGGCTCTGACTTCTGGCACACTGAGGAAATAAAAAGGCTGGATATACCAAGCATAATGGTGTCTGACGGCCCTCACGGACTTAGAAAAATGCGTGATGATACAGACAATCCTAACGAAGCTATCAAGGCGGTATGCTTCCCATGTGCCTGCGCACTTGCCTGCTCTTTTGACAGAAAGCTGCTTACAACTCTCGGCAAGGCTCTTGGCGAGGAGTGTCAGGCTGAGGACGTTTCCGTTATACTTGGTCCTGGCTGTAACATAAAGCGTTCACCACTTTGCGGCAGAAACTTTGAATACTTCTCAGAAGACCCTTATCTTGCTTCACAGCTTGCCACAGCACACATAAAGGGCGTTCAGAGCAAGGGCGTGGGAACTTCCCTTAAACACTTTGCCATGAACAATCAGGAAACAAGACGTATGAGCTATTCTGCCAACGTTGATGAGAGAACGTTCCATGAGATATATTTAAGTGCCTTTGAAACACCAGTCAAGGAAGCAAAGCCTTGGACAGTGATGTGTTCATACAACCGCATAAACGGCGAATATTCCTCGCAGAACAAGCTTCTGCTTACTGATATACTCAGAAACGAATGGGGCTATGATGGACTTGTAGTTAGCGATTGGGGCGCGGTTGATGACAGACCTCTTGGCGTTGCAGCAGGTCTTGACCTTGAGATGCCTACCAGCAACGGCAAGAATGACGAGCTTATCATAGAAGCCGTAAACAACGGCTCGCTTTCAATGAAAGACCTTGACAAGGCTGTGAGAAACGTGCTTACGCTTATTCAGAAAGCCGAGGACGGCTATGCCCCTGCAACAAAGTGGGATAAAGAAAAACAGCATGAGCTTGCAGGCAAGATAGAGTCCGAATGTGCTGTACTGCTCAAAAATGATGATAAGATACTGCCCCTTGACAAGTCTGCAAGGATTGCTTTTATTGGCGAATTTGCCGACAAGCCACGTTATCAGGGCGGCGGAAGCTCTCACATAAATTCATTTAAGGTAACATCTGCTCTTGAAGCTGTCAAGGGCATGGATAATATCACATATGCACAGGGCTTCGTCACCGACCGTGATGAAACTGTTGACGAGCTTCTCGATGAAGCTGTGGAGCTTGCCAAGAACAGCGATGTTGCCGTTATCTTCGCAGGTCTGCCCGAAAGCTTTGAGTCTGAGGGCTTTGACAGAAAGCATATGAGAATGCCTGATTGTCAGCTCAAGCTTATTGATGAAGTTGCTAAGGTAAATGAAAACGTTGTTATCGTTCTCCACAACGGCTCGGCTGTTGAAATGCCGTTTGCAGATAAGGTGAAGGGCATACTTGAAATGTATCTTGGCGGACAGAACATCGGCACTGCTGAAAAGGCTCTGCTTTTTGGCGAAGCTAACCCTAGCGGAAAGCTTGCGGAAACTTTCCCTGAAAAGCTTTCACATAATCCTTCTTATCTTAATTTCCCGGGAAATATGGACGATGTTGACTATGCCGAGGGAATTTTCGTGGGCTACAGATATTATGATGAAAAGGGCATAAAGCCACTGTTCCCATTTGGTCACGGACTTTCATACACAACCTTTGAATACAGCAATCTTACTGTTTCAGAAAACGAGATAAAAGACGACAAGACCCTGACGGTCATGGTGGACATAACAAACACAGGCGACAGAGACGGTATGGAGATCGTTCAGCTTTACGTTTCCGACAAGGAAAGCTCAGTGCGCAGACCCGTCCGTGAGCTTAAGGGCTTTGAAAAGCTTTTCCTTAAAGCAGGCGAGACCAAAAAGGCTGTGTTCCACCTTGATAAGCGTTCATTTGCATACTACGAGCCTGATATACACGATTGGTTCGTTGAATATGGTGAGTTTATTATTGAGGCAGGCTCTTCTTCAAGAGATATCAGGCTTTCGACTTCTGTTTATGTATCTTCCGATACAAAACTCCCAGTGCATTTCACCTTGAACACCACCTGCGGCGAGATAAATTCTATCCCAGAGGGCAGAGCTATGTTCGAGGACATTTTAAGCCAAATAAACTGCGGTTTTGGCGACGCGGCTTCCGACGATCTCGGCGCTTCTGCAAAGGAAATGATGGAAGCAATGATAAGAGATATGCCACTGAGAACCCTTGTTACATTTGCAAATGTTCCGGACATCACAAGAGCGAAGATGTCAGAAATGGTGGAAAATCTCAACGAAATGCTTGCAGAAAAATAACCAATTATGGACGGCAAGTTAGACAGCAACAAAGACGAAAAATCGAATGTGACAGAAAATGATGCTTCAAAAGTAGAAACAAGCAGAATAAAACTTTTTGTAGGCGTGATCGCAGTTGCGGTCGCCATTACTACAGCGATCGCTTCTGCACTTGTTAACAGACCACAGCGTGATGATGTGGTGATACTCACACCGCCTGCTGACAGCTCTCAGGCTGACAAGGTGGACAATTCAGGCAGTGAGAAGGTCATTAGCAAGACTGCAAAAGCACACACCTCCAGAAAAACAACGACATCAAAAGCCGTCACAAGCAGTATTGCTGAAGCCAAAGAGGAATACAGCTTTCCTGCTGACATAAACAAGGCTGACAAGGAAATGCTTATGGCGGTGAGCGGCATAGGCGAGGTAACAGCCGACAGGATAATAGCATATCGTGACAGAGTTGGTGTTATCAGCAACATGGATATGCTTCTTGAAGTAAACGGCATCGGAGACTCTACACTTGCACTTCTCAAAGGCTATTTTTATGTTGACAGCGCAGACTACCATGATATGCCGCAGGAAACGAAAGTCGCAGAAACTCAGCCTGTTCAAACAGAAATCCCTGCTGATACTATAACAGAGCCTCCGTCCACAGAGGAGCAAACTGTTACAACGGCTGAAACTATTGAGAAAGTCAGGCAGAAAGTGAACATAAACAAGGCTGACGCTCAGGAGATATCAGACAAGCTGCTAATTGATATGGACAAGGCGAATGCTGTCATAGAACTTCGTGAGCTTATATCCTATTACGAAAGCCCTAACGAGCTTCTTTTGTGCAAGGGCTTTACAGAAAAACTTGTTTCCGAGCTTTGGGATTATATTGAAATATAACTGTATTATATATCTGCTACATAAAAAAGAACTCGCACAATTTAGAGGAGCGCCGATAAAGAAGTATTTAAGATTTTAAGATAAGGTTACGTAACCGCCTTGGTTACGCAACCTTTCTCTTTTTGTCGTACTTCATACTGTCAGCGACCGCAGCCGATACTGCAACATCGAAGCGATAATAAATGTCGATCTGCTGTGTGCGGTGCCAACTGCTCTTATCAGGAGCATAAACAACGATCTTCTCGATAAGTTCGTGCAAGATTTCAGGTGTCAGCTCCGTAATATGCTCATACTTCTGTACCACGCTGATGAATGCGGTCACATCAGCGGACTTCTGTTCGGCGGTTTCGATATAGGCAGTAAGCTCTGATGCTTTCGCTTTCAGCTTTTTCTGCTCATCCTCATATCCTGCGGACAGTACAGCAAAACGTTCGTCAGAGATCTTACCCGAAATATTGCCCTCATAGAGTCTTGCGAAAAGCCTGTCAAGTTCAGCAATACGCTTTTCAGCCTGATTGAGAGCTTTCTTTGCCTTAAATACATCAGAGGAATGCTTTGACGCAGAGTTGTCCATGGCTGTCTGCACAAACTCTGATTCATTGTCTTTAACACTATCAAGGAGCTTGTTCAGAGCATTTAAAACCAACTCTTTCAGCACAACAGTACTGATATAATGGGTTGAACATCTATCCTTATCAGCTGAATGAGTGGAGCATTTCAGATGTTACTGATCTTCGCTAAGACTTCTTGAACGGCACAGGTATAGCTTTTTACCGCAGTCAGCACAGAAACAGATGCCCGCAAACGGATTTACAGTTTCCTGCTTCTGATTTCTGCGCTTATTCTTACGCATCTCCTGAACAAGATCAAACTCCTGTTGTGTGACGATAGGCTCATGGGTATTCTCAAATATCAACCAATCCTCTTTCGGATTATTCACACGCTTCTTGTTTTTGTAGGATTTTACATGAGTGCGAAAGTTGACCGTGTGTCCGCAATATTCTGGTTTCTCAAGTATTCCTGAAATAGTTTCACTGCCCCAGCGATCAAGCTTAGCATTCTTGTGACCGTTATCCCTGCCCTGCGATAATGCGTAAGCCGTAGGAGTCGACATACCCTCCTCCGTGAGAATACGGGCAATCTGTGCCGGACCGTAGCCGTCAATACAAAGACGAAAAATCTTACGAACTACTTCGGCAGTCTCATCGTCAATCACCCACAGGTTCTTATCCGTTTCTGAATGCTTGTAGCCGTAGATCGGACTGGAAAGATGCTTGCCCGACTGTCCCTTAGCCTTGAAAACGGCTCTGATCTTCTTACTCGTATCACGGGCGTACCAGTCATTAAAAATGTTCTTGAACGCCATCAGCTCGTTCTCGCTTTTTAAAGTATCAACTCCGTCATTGATTGCAATGTAGCGAACATCATAATCGGGAAAAATAATCTCGATGTACTCGCCAGTTTTCAGATAATCACGACCAAGCCTTGAAAGATCGTTGGTAATGACCGTGCTGACCTTACCAGCTTCTACGTCAGCCATCATTGCTTTGAAGCCGTCACGCTCAAATGTCGTACCCGAAACTCCGTCATCGACATAGTAAACAGTATTACTAAAGCCATTATCCTCTGCATACTTTTTGAGGATAGCCTTCTGATTGGTGATACTGTTGCTTTCACCCTGTAACATATCGTCCTGCGAAAGACGACAATATAATGCTGTTATCTTGTCTGTCATATTAAACCTTCCTTTCCGACAGATAAAGCGAGCTATGTTATCATTATAGCGCAATATACCGTCAATGGCAATGCGCTATAACGCCAATATTACACAGCCTGCTTCTCAGGTTCTTGTCCGGATTCACCGAGCATTTCTTCACACTCACGGTCTATCAGCCTTTGCAGGATATCCGTAAGGCGTTCCTTTGAAGCAGGGTTGAATACTAACTTCACGACGTAAGTTGTTCGTCCGATCTTGCACTCGGACACGTTGTTGTTATTTGTTGTCATAGCGATCTTTCCTTTGCATTTATATCTCTAAGCATTGGTGAGGGCATCGCTTTATCTCTCTTACCCTCTATGCAGTCACAAGGTCAGTGTTTCTTCCTTTCAGTTGACCGAGTATTTTGCGACTATAACAATTATAGCGCGCAATGAGGGCGATTGTCCAATCGCATTGCGCACGAACTTTGGAATGATTTTCGGTTTTCCCCGGTGCAATTTATACTGGAAAAATGAAAAAAGCACCAAGTATAACCCTTAATGCTTGAATAGTTTTTATATTGCTTTTTCCAGTTTCAGTAATTCTATCTTTCTGTCAAGAACGCCTGCGTATCCGGTCAGACTTCCGTCTGCGCCGACTACTCTGTGACACGGGATAATGATCGAGACAGGATTATGTCCCACAGCACCACCGACTGCCTGGGAGGACATTCTCTCCACACCATTCTGCTTTGCGATAATATTTGCTATCTCACCATAGGTCATGGTTTGTCCGTAGGGTATCGTAAGCAGTATATCATATACTGCCTTGCGGAACGGAGTTGTTTGGATACTGATTGGCGGAGTGAAATTAGGAACTTTGCCGCCAAAATAAGTATCAAGCCATTTGATTGCCTGAGTGAATATCGGCAACTCTGTTTCAATGCTTTCGGATATGAGCTTATAGGGAAAGTATTTCTGTCCGTCGAGCCATAAGCCTGTGAGTGATTTTCCATCACTGGCGAGGGTGATGCTGCCGAGGGGAGAGTTATAGTGATAGATATAGTTCTTGCATAATATATGTTTATCAGAAAAGCAATGATAATGCACCATATCCCATTACCCATTTTTTCAATTTTTTATCATTGTTAAGAAATGTCTGATAGATATAACAGTATAGTTTTTCACTGGGCCATATATGTTTCTCATCATAGTAGTAATTCATCGGAAGTTCTATGTACGGAATATATGAATCAGTTACGCCGCAAAAAGATACTTTTATTTCATCCCGATATCCTATAAATCCTTCATCATCCATAGACATGGTTCTGTTACGATAAGGTTCAAAATCAATTGCATTGCAGTATGGCAGCAAATCTTCATATTGCCGTTGATCAAGATGTAGCCCATAGCTGAACTCTACGTTTTTTACAAACAATTTATCGGGAATGAGTGTAGTCTGAAAACCATTTTTCCCACTTCGAATCATTTTTGCAGGCGCTGTAAATGGATATATCTCTTCTTTACCTGTCAGTCGTTCCCATTTTTCATCCTTTTTCTCACCTTGAATGGTGGGCATATTTCTTTTCCACGAGAATACTTGATAAGACAATTCTCGTTTTAGAAGATCGATAAAAATAACGGACCTGGGCTCATTATATATAAAACCCTCAACAAATTGTATCTTGGAAAAAATATATTGGTTCATTCATATTACTCACCGCCTTTGTTTTATCATAACATACGGTGCGTAAAAAGTCAATTCAAAACACGTACTCCATAAAAGCGAAAGCTTTTCCAGCAAGCACGGTATCTTCGCATTACAATTTTAGAAAATTGAATGCTCCGATACTCAGCTTGCAAGAGGTTTCCACCCCTTGGACCCCGAACATCAAAAAAGGAAAAATAAGCCGAGCTAAACTGCTCGGAAGAAAACAAAAATTAAATCTCAGATTCACACCTAGCAAGCTCTGCACATTGTGTACACAAGAACTGTGAATACAATGTGCTGGAAGCTCTGGTGACAGCCACCATTCGCCAAAACATGATAAGAGAAAAAAGCATTGAAAATATCCACTCTGCGGAGCGTGGATTGACGTGACTTCCGCACGTGTTTATAATAAAAATATCAGCATAAAAACTGAGAGGCGGAATAAGAAAGATCACTATGAAAATACTTGTTCTGAACGGCAGTCCCAAGCGTGAAAAAAGTGACACGATGCACATAACACGGGCGTTCCTTGAAGGCATGAAAGAAGCTGTTCCGCAGGAGATTCACATCGTTGATATTATCGACAAGCATATCGAATATTTCACGGGCTGTTTCACTTGTAAGCGTAACGGCGGAGAGTGCATCCATAACGATGACATGAAAGAACTTCTCAGCGAAGTGCTGGAGGGCGATCTTTTGCTGTTCAGCTACCCGCTTTACTGCTACGGAATGCCTGCATCTTTAAAGGCTTTTGCTGACCGTACAATGCCGCTTTCAAGTATGGCGATGAAGAAGCAGGGTGACAGGTATGTTCACGTCGGGCAGGCGGATTTTTCGCGCCTGAAATACATGATGATCTGCGGCTGCGGTTTCCAGAACACCAAGCAGAATTTTGAGCCTGCGGTCATGCAGTTCAAGCTGATGTTCCCAAATAACCACACTATCATCACCATCCCCGAAAGTCCGATGTTCAATGCTCCCGAAGCAGCAGAGGTAACTGTGCCGAGATTTGAGCTTGTGAAGCAGGCTGGAAAGCAGTATGCTGAAACAGGCGAGATAGATGAAAAATTAATTGTGGAGATATGCTCGCCGATGATACCGGAAATGTGTATGAGAGTATCTGTAATAATGAATCTGTATAAGCAAAAAAACAGCAACAAGAAAGGATTTATACTCCTTCCCCTGTTGCTGTGTGTGTTGTGTTTCAAATGACTATCAACGCTGATAAGTTAAATATACATAATACTTTGATTAGCATATATCACCTAATTGTTTTTTAATAAAATCATCAAATGTGTTTATCTTTTCATCAACATTAATATGCTGATGCTCAATTAATATTGCATTGGACGATGAAATAAAGGAGAAATGCATTTTACTTCTGTCCATAAATAGTTGCACTATCTTGTCCGAATGGTTTTGAAGATAAAAATGCAGTGCCAAAAATTCAATATCATCATTCAAATAATAAAAATAATCCAAATCATTTCTAACTTTACTCACTCTTTGAAAAGCATTATCAAATAATGCCCTCCAATCATAAATATCAAAGTAAGTATAAATTTGTCCAATAATATACATTTGCCCATGTGAACGGAAGCCATAATCACTATCAGAAACAAGGTACGGGATAACATATTTAGAAATAAACTCTTTCTTGCTTTGATCAGGAAGATGTTCTACGATTTCAATGATTAAGCTATGTAAACTGCCATTATGATACATCAAAATTCCGGCAATCTCTTTCTCGTTTTCAACTGTATAACTTTCTGTATCAAGCCGATCAAGTATATATGAATATTGTTCATCTTTCTTTTCATGTGAGTGCAAGTAATCCGCATCTTTCATATTAGGTGTGCAATTACCATTAGCTATTAGTTCGGTTTTAATATCAGCATCAGATATTGAATCGATGAGTCTATGGTTATAGTCGTATAGCGTTTCAAGTTCGTTGTTGTAAGGACGATGTTCATTGTTTTCTATTTCTGCTTTCAACCAAGCATTTGTCAGCTTATATAACAGTATTCTTTGATCATCATTTGTAAACAGTTTATCAATTTTATCATATAACACTGAAAGAACTTCTTGTCGCCAATACGTCAAATTATCTGGTGTGTTTTTTAACTCAAATAAGGCATCAAGATATTTAAAGCCGAGTTCGCATGCTACGTCAAATAATGCATCATCTGCATTGACTCGATTATCTCCTATTTCGTTGACATAATCACATAGGGTCAAGAGATTCATTCCATAAGACAGGATCTTCTCAGAATTATTCGGAAGGAACTTATAGCATTCTAAGAGGCCATTTAATGTGTAATCCTTTCTGCCAACATAGCCCAGAATTCGTAGGTTCATTATTTTTTGAATTTTATTTGCAAATTCAGTTTCGTTGAACTTGTTTAGTAAGGAAGCTATGTGCGTGCAGATATACTCCAAGTCATCATATTCGTTCTGCCATACTATTCCGTTTGAACCGCACCAAAATTCTGCTATTTGTAAGAATAATTCCTTTTTATCAAACAAATAGTAGAGTTGTGCAAGTTCATCGATATAATGCGGATCTTTTCCAGTAAATACATTCAGCAAATCAATACATAGTTTTGTATTTTCTGCATATTCAGATGCATTGACAAAGTATTGTAAGAATACTCTCTTGAAATATGGGAGAACTTCAAATGTGCCGCAATCATCGCATGAGCCAACTCTATTTCTTGTAAAGTACGTCAAATCACAAGCTATTCTTATTATATCACTATAAGTTCCTTCGCTATCATAAAAAAGCGAGTTTATATTTTCCGCTAATTCTTTTAGCTGTATTGCAGGCTCATAACCACGATTGGCAGCATTAATGCGTTTGTTTTTCAGAGTCTCTTTATATAGCATATCCCAGTCGATTGTATTATCATACTTATACAAACAAAAATATGCTTTAAAGAAGCCCTGAATACCGTGAATCTTATATTCTGAAATATCGCCGCCTAATGAACCAAAAAAATCCATTTTGATAACGGATTCATGTAAAATAGATTGTATTTCCTCGGACGGAATCTTTTTCAATAACATAGAGAAACATAATTCTGTCAGAGTATGTATAGATATATGTTTAAAACTGCAAAATTTCGTGGATAAAAAAGCAATTGTCTCATTACTGATATTAGGATTTTTGGTTATTTCAGAAACATAGTTGTGCAGAGATGAAATATTATATTTACAAAAAGTGAAAGTTTGTTGTATATCGGGAATAGCATAAAAATGAGTACTTGCATCTAACCAACCTGATACAAATGCCACATAACAATTGTCAAGAGTAAGATTACAGAGTACATCCGGATTATAAAACCTGCAAATATACCCTATTTTTTCAAACTCTTCTTGATTGGCATCGTCGTCTGCTAGCGATTCTTCAATTCCCAGGTCTGAAAAGTATTCGACGTATAATTTGTTAGCCCTTTCACATTCATTCATTTTTAGGAGTTTATAAATATCATCGATAATCTGTGGTATTGCGTCAGAAGATTTTAGTACATATTTTTCGGAATGAGTAAGCTTACTCGACATTTTTGCCTCTATAAATCTTTTTTCCTGCTCATAATAATTTACACACTCTATTAATTTTGAGATTGTAGTTGAAACTAAACTAAGCCTATGTGTCATTTCAAAATCATAATCGCCTTTAAATAAATCAATCACATTACTGAATTGTTCAACCAATCTATCGATTGGAATTTGATAATTAATAGATCCAATAATATAATCAGGATTATAGAATTCAAAAACTTTATCGAGATTATGTGTTTCAAGGTTTAGGTTGAACAAAATATCGTATTTAAACTCATCCAAAGTTTCGTTTTTTATAATTGATGAAGTTACAGAGTCTATGATATTTGCGAAGTTGCTATTTGCACGTATAACTTCTTTAAAATAGAGCCTGACATCATTGTGAAAAACATAATATCCGAAGTCATCTGAAACAATAACAGGATAAAGTTTGTGAAGTACTGCTTCAACAGTAAGCTTATCTGATTCACAAAGATCAACTAAGTTTTCAATTGATATTTTTCTGGAAGCAAATGCATAAATAGCTTCTAATTTTAACAACAAAATCTCAGATTCTGAGGATATGGAATTCACTATCCACTCATAGTAACGGTCAATATAGTTGTTTAGCCTCCGTGTCAATAAATGATTGATAATACCATCAAAATCAGAATCAGCAGACAATCTTTTTATCTCTAAAATTGCAAATAATACATTAAGCGTATTATTACCTACAACCTGTATCAACGATGAAGACAAAGTATCAATATCAACATTTTTTATTGTAATATTATATGCTTCAATTATGGTCTTGATATCATTCGCTTCTAAAGTCGGAAGTTCAATGTACTCAATATCTGGATTTTTTATCAACCACTTCGGGTATTTATCATTTATTGGTTGTCCAACTAAAATGAATTTTACGCCGTTGCCAACTTCATCAGGACGAGGAAGCTGAGAAAGAAATGTATCTTTAGTCTTACTTGATCTTGCGGCATGATCCATTCCGTCGATAAATAAATAGCAAGTCCGCCCACACTTTTCTGCATATACTGGTAAAAACTTAAATACTGCCGCTCTGAGTTCCGTTATAGTCAAGTAATCATATAGTAGTGGAAATTCTAATTCGCTGAGTAGATTTAACTCTTCAAATTTACTTTTGATTTGAGATAGAATACTGCTCCAAAGGTCTTTACCGCTATAAAATCCCTCATCATCACTAAATGACGGAGTATCTGCATTGACTGGTAAATATGTATAATATCTGAAATCAACAATGGAGTTTGTAGCCCGAGCTAAGTAACTAATAAAATTTGTTTTTCCTGCACCTGGTAATCCCTGAAGGAAAATGACACTCTTATCACTTTCAGTTATCCTTTTTGTGAACTGATCTGCAAAATCAAGTCTGGAAGGAAGAATTGGGGTTGTAGGAGATAATTTATATTCAGGTAACCTATAATGCGGCTCACATAGTGAATTATATATATCCTCTTTAGTAATTTCGGGCTTTTCTCGACGAGAAGTAACCCATTTTTCAAGGCTTGAACGTAATTTTTCGATGGCTGTATTAATTACTTCTTCTTTATCAGTACCTAATATATTAGATAATAAATATTTGATTTGCACCTCTAAACCTGCAAGATCTTCTTGATTTTTAAACTGAATGATTTGTATAAATTCGTCAATTTCATCTTCATTGAGATTAATAGTCTTTCTGAACCACTCAATAGCATTTCTCTCTTGAGTATTATTACCATAATAAGTCGGGTCACTTTTGAGCTTAGGGAGTATTTCAGTTATAAAATGCGAAAAAGAGCATTTGCCATTTGCAGCCCTCGGTCCCCATTTTCTGTTAGTAACTATACTTAGAGATTTAATCTTATAATTGGCTTTTACTTTGCTCCACTCTGATGCCCATGATTTTAACATTTTATCGGACTCTAAATCAGAATATGTCAAAGAATCATTAACGTCAGTGTGTTTTACTTGTATGTTGGCTATGCTACCATCAGCATAGTTTATAACCACATCATCAAGCGACTGGAATTTGCTTGATTGCAGCGTGACAGATTCGATTGATGCATCTGTCATCATATGTAAGCATTCAATGATTCCTATTTCCCATTCATACCAATAAGGCGTACCAATTCCTGCATTACCCATTATATTCCGCCACCTTTTCATAAGCAAGTCGACTTATATTATATGCATATTTTTCTATGTCATCTTTAGTAAAATTAATGTGATATCCATTTATCAAGCTATCAATAGTATACTTGAAACTCGTATCATAGTCTGGAGAAATATAGTCAAAGTGTGTTAACTTGAAAACATTTTGAGCGAAAGCATACAACTCCTGTTCAGATATAGGATATATAATACTATCATTCATTTTTGCAAAGCTATTTAATAATCTATTGTTTTGCATTATATTATAGCATAATTTAGTAAAACAATCAGATATATCATCAAGTTTTTCTTGCAAGTATAAGCAAATAAACCCAAGTGAAGGGCGAAAATCCACTCTTTCAGTTATATTATATTCTACTAAGCTGCTTTTGCAATCGTCTATAATTTCAATAAAGGAGTACTCAGGAATAGCAATTAAGCAATCATTTAGATCAATTAGATGTATTTTGCTTCTTATTCTATCTAAATAGAAAAAACCACAGATATTATAATAGCATTTAAAAACTGAAAGGGCACTGCGATTGAATAATACGAAGCCATTTTGATTCATACTGAAGTTAATATCTCTGAAAGAATTGCTTTGTATATCATAAACTTTAATCACTTCATTCACCTACTTTATTACGATAAGCTTGTTTCCCATATCATAGCATAAATACCCGAAAAAGTCAATCAGAATCACAGCGCAATGCACTGGGAAAAATCTACATTTTGCTGCGCCTTTCACAATAATGGTTACAATTATTCCGATATGCTGGACTCTGGTGCTTTTATGGTATATACTGTATCTACAATATTGATTTGGAGGTAACAGTTATGTTGAAAACACCAGAATTGGCAATGCCGAGAACGCGCAAGATTACTACTGTCTGCAATGGCAAGCGTGAAGTCTGGACGGACTATGAAGAAGCAAAAGCATATTTCCTTGAACTCATGATGACCACTGAGGGCGAGGAGCATGACAGAGCTGAGTATATATATATTCAGCTCCTGCACGAACTTGATGAATGTCGTGACGAAGATGAATAAGCAAGAGAGCGAGTTGTCATTATGGCAGCTCGCTCTTATTATTTCAAAAACTCACCACAGTGGAACTAATTAGTCCCATATTATGTTGACTTTTGAAGTCATGTTATGTTATTATAGAAACATCACCGAAAGCCACATTTCACAAAAAATCAAGGAGGTACTGGCATGAATAACGAGCAGCAGGCAAAGAACCTTGTTTTCAGCAAAGAACAAGACTTTTTTGATAGGACAAAAGTTACAAAACAATCTTTTTCTCTTTTCTTTGATCGTATGTTGAAGAAACTTAAAGAACACACCGGTCAAGCACAACATGAAGTATCGGTATTTCGTTTTCATAGCTCGCTGTTTTGGTCTTAATATAGTTATTGATTCTATACTGCTATATCAGCACCGCACAATTTCGTGCGAGTTCTTTTTTTGCTTAATAACGCCAATGCAAACGGCGAGCCTTATGAATAACAGATCATTTATCCTTTGTTTTTTTTGACACGCTTACGGCAACGGCACCAAGCAGCAACATTGTCAATGCTGCACCTGCTCCTAAGCCTGTGTTAGGTGACTTATCACCGTCTTTGTTTACATTTTGAACTGCTGTCTGTGAGCTGTTTTGTAAGCTATCATCTTTTTTACCAGTGCTGTCTGGTGATATATCTGATGAACTTTCAGGTGCTTTTGTACCAAGGACATAGAAAGGTGCATCGTCTGTGACAAAGGATATTTCTGCATCAGACTCTTCACATTTAAGACTGCTTACTGTACCATCACCTTTAACGGAATTTACCTGATCTTTGTCTATGTTTATCGTTACCTTTATTCCATTTGCCGGCAGAATAGAATCTCCGTCAATGTAATAAATATGAAATGCTACGGTGTTTTCAGACTTTTTTCCCATGACGCTGTTTAACCAGTCAAGAGCTTCCTTCTCTGTGACCTGATCCACCACAAGATTTTTATCTTTATCGGCATTCTCGATCTTCACGCTTGTGCCATCCGGAAAATCAATAACAGCATTTCCATCGTCGTCAACAGGCACACTGTTCCATGGAACATCTTCTGTATAGACCGCATAAACATTTCCATTTGCAGTTGCGTTATTATCATCAAGCTTTGCCTCGGCCGCATAAGCACCAGAAGGTATGCTTAATGCAAGCACAAGAGCAAGAAATGAAGTCATTTTCTTCATAGGTCTATTTGACCCCCTATCTGTGTATTCAAGGAAGCCGCACCTGCACTATAATAGGTGTGCGGCTCGTAACCCATGATCTTAAGCTTTATCTTTGTACCGACCTCCGGCGTCTTTGAGAGCGTAACATATTTCACATACTCGTTTGGCTTGATAAGACCCGTTTCTCCAAGCATATTTCCCTGTTCGTCAAACACTCTGAGCTTTATCCATGTATTGTTGCCCTCGATATTTGTAAGATATACTATTGCCTTATCACCTTCCATAGTGACGTTTCCGCACACCGCAAAATCATAGCTCATATCATCTCTGTTCGGAGAGCTATAGCCTAAATTTTCCGAAACCTCAGGCTTGCCATGCTGTGCTGTGCTTTCAAAAGGCGGTGGAGTAAATTCTGCACTTTTTTTATCATTTGGACAGCACAATGCAAATATCATCACGCCAATGGTAACTGCAAAACAGACCATAAGCACTGATACGATCAGCTTCCCGTCATTTTTTTGCTTATCCATCATAAGCCCCCTGATATGAATACTTTTTTAATTACGCTATCGGTACAATCCCAATATCATTGTTTCTTACTACCTCTCCATGCTCCATTTGATCCTGTTACATAATAAAGAGTTGTATCAACATGAGTAGAAGCAACCATTGCGTCAGTTACTTATTGAATGTCTTCAGAGATCGTTACTGTGATAGTGCCAAGATCCGTATTGTTTGTTTCTATTCCTGCTCCACTTACACTGAAATATGTTGAATCTTTAGGTGCGGCGTCAACAGTAGTGCCTTCGGCTGTTTCCAATAAAATAACATCTTCATAAAACATGCCGTTAAGTCCTTCAACCTTTGATGCAAAATTCAACTGTGCTTTAATAGCCGAATTTGAATGGTTTGTTACAGTTATCGCCTTAGGCTCATCCCACCAGCATGCAGACTCTGTGGTATAGCTATGTGTTTCAGGATCCCATACCTTATATCCGCCAAAGTAGGTAAAATTCATTTCCTCCCACTCAACGTCCACAGACATTGTCGTTGACTTGGAATCAATATAGCTTCCTGTAACCTTGATATTTGTTGGTTCGCTGCCGTCATTTTTTTCTGAATTTACCGCATATGCTGTAACCACGCTAGTGCTTGCAAGCACTAATGCGGCAATGATCGCCAATTTGTTTTTCATGATAAATTCCTCCGTTATTTATTTTTCAACAGTGACAGTTATTTTTGCAACCGTATCGACCATTGCTTTTTCACCTGATTGCGGATCATAACTTAAAACTCTGAAATTTGCGTCTGTATAAGTGACTTCACTAAGTTTGTCCGCCTCGCCCTCAAGCAAAGGAAGCGTTTTAAGCTGATTACCTGGTTTTATGGTACCTGAGCGTGCGATGATCTCACCATTTACCTCGATACAAAGCACGATATCCTGAGTTGAACTGCTTGGATGCTTATAACTAAAATAAGCTGTTTTATCAGAAAGCTTGATATTCACTGTATTTTCGTATTCAAGAGAAATTCCTCCGCCACCCTCAGACACATCAAGACTTCTGCTGTTGTCCTCCAAAGGTTCAGCATTCTGCTCTGTCTGCTGAGGTGCATAATCAGGTACTAGAGATTTTGTTTCTGGCTTTCTGAAAAACACAGCCCAAATCGTAATACCTATGCAAAACATCATGCCCAGAATAAGTGCAGCTATTATGATCCTTTGTGTTTTTGCTTTGTTCTCATTATTCTCCATCATTTTCCTCCTGCTTGTGCATTAGCCAGACATTCCTGCTAAATAGCATTAATGTTCACAATAATAGTACATTGTTATTAACAAAAAGTCAACAACATTTGCACAAGTGGTAATAATAATGCACAAGCGGTAGTTTTTTTGATACATATGGCATTCATTTTTTGACAGTTCAACATCTCCGTGACCGTTAAAGCACAACAAAAACGATAGCTCTCATAATAACACCGTTATTTTTTTATTAATAGATAATACTTGAAATCTTCGGGATAATATAGTATAATAGCTTTATATGTTGTTATCCTGACAGGAAAACTCAGGCAGAAGGAATGGTGATAGTATGAAAAAAGGAGTTATCTCTGTGAACTCAAATGCAGAGAAAACTATTATCGCAATGACGATATCCGTTGTTCTTGCCATTATTTTTGACGGCAAAAAGAAAAAGCCTGCAAAGCGCAATAGCTTTGCTCAGCGTGTTTCAAAGCACTATAAAACTATCGACAATATAATGCTTATGACAGTTGCAAAGGACGTCAAGAAAAAAGAGCAGGAACGTGCGGCTCTTAAAAAGAAAAATTCATACAAGACCAAGCTCCGTGACCTTGAGATACAAGACGCTGAGTTTATTGAACTGTAGGTGATATCATGACGGAATATTTCAAGCGTTACCGCAGTTTTGTTGCAAGCTGTCTTGATGATAAAGACTGCGACTTTGCAAAGCTCCTTGATTATCACAAAGAACATATCGCTTTTTTTCAACACGAACGGCTGATACATCTTATCGTGACGGTGCTTTTTGCACTTTGTACTGTCATGACGTTCATTGCCATTGCAGTTTGGCAGGTCATGATACTCATACCCCTTGCCATTGCGTTTCTCGTACTGCTTGTGCCTTATATAAAGCACTACTATTTTCTTGAAAATCAGACTCAGCTTCTTTATAAGGACTATGACAAAATATACAGACGAGTACATAATTTTGGACTTGGCAACGAGAAAGGCGTGAAATAATGGAGTACACAAAATACACCAAGGAGCAGTGGAAAGGCAGCGTCATAACCTCTCCCCTGCCGCCTACTCTCGTTACCTGCGGCAGTATGGATAAACCCAATGTGTTCACAGATG
>ERZ772969.1187-NODE-1187-length-21050-cov-2.801524_pt1 | contig 21050 bp, 18 predicted proteins | sample MGYA00511676_ERZ772969 | MGnify/ENA primary metagenome ERZ772969 (study PRJEB29015, sample SAMEA2737651) | human gut metagenome | biome: human gut; feature: human-associated habitat; material: faeces | place: China | collected 2012 ... | reverse complement strand
ATTCACAAATATTGGTATATTCACATGTTTATCATCATGAAACAATTTACAAAGGATTTCTTTATTTCTCGCTACTGCCAGTGTCTTTTCTGATTGAATGCAGAGCACAATTTTATTTTCATCAAATAACGTTCTGTAGCAATTTAATACATCTATCTCAAGATCAGTCAATGGCATTATGTATTGGATACTTTCTTTCTTCGAAATTTTTAAAAGAGATTTAACATATTTTTCCTCTTCCGTTGCTAAGGGAACTTGATAAACCTTGTTACAATCCTTTGACACAGCATGCCAAATTGATGGATAAATATCGCAACCAATTACTTTATGACCTGCTTGCCTCAATGTGTTTACAACACAATCGGCAGAAAAAGAACCAATAGCTGTAATCAATATATTCATTATAAGTTTAATTCTAAATATTCTCTTTGGAAATTTCCTATTTTATCTGATTTGTACATTATGAATCCAACAGATTTATAAACGTGAAGTGCGACAGGATTAACCGTATCACATATTAATTTTTTCATCCCACACATTTTGCAATATTTAATTGCATCTGTAAGCATTTGCTTTGCATACCCTTTTCCTCTCGCTTCTTTTAATGTTGATAAAATAGAAATATAAGCTGTATGATTAACTAAATCATTTGCATAACCTCCCAATAAGCCTTCTATATGTCCGTGATTTACACAAATAACAAAACCGTATTTTAATAATTTAGTGCTAAAACTAACTAAATCAACCTTATTACTAAGTGGTATATAGAAATCCTCATCGACCGACCTTAAATATTCAATCAACAGTTTTTGATCCTCTTCGCAATCTTTTAGAAAACTCATTTATCTATCATTTATAGTTGACAGCAAGTTGAAAACACCACCAGTATTAAGGAAACAAATATTTTTCCCTTTGTATCGTTGTCTGTTTTTAGAGATTTCTTTGGTCATTCCCCAAAAGGCTTTTCCTGAATAAGTAGGGTCTATTATCATTCCTTCATGAGAAATACATTCCTTTATTATGTCCATCAACTCTTCATTATATTGAGAATATCCCCCACATAGATAGTTGTCAGAGAATTCCAAATTTTGAAAATTAATATTTTGGTTCAAGTAAGAACCAATAATATCTGCATCTTCTTCCAATACATCTTTTTCCACCTCCCATGATCTTGCAGTAGAAATCGCATGAACCACTGCTTCAGGATAAAATTGCTGCATTCCCGCACAGATACCTGTTAATGTTGTTCCTGTTCCACAAGCCAAAAAAATATGGTTTATATCAGCTTTTTGTTCTTTAAGTTCTTTCACTGCATCGTAATAGGCGAATATTCCTTCCAAAGACTTCCCGCCGCCATATATATATTTAACTTTATAACCTTGTCTTTTATATTTTTCTATTACATGCTGAATCATCTGAGCAACAACATTTTTTTCACACCTACTTTTACGAATACTTGCCAAATTACACATATAATAGTTCAACGAGGTTTGGAATTGAATCGGCTCATCGGTGTACTCTACTAAATGCATTAATATTCCCAATCGTGCACACATTAAAGCACATGCTCTGTTGAAGTTAGAATTTGGACCACCTGCCGTTACTATAACATCACAATTTTCTGGGCTAACCTCAGATAAAATATATTGTAACATTCTTGCTTTGTTTCCACCCCCAGCCTCATCAAATAGATCATCCCTCTTTGCAAATAGATGAGTTCTATATTTGTTTGAGTAATAAGCTAATTCCGTTATTTTTGTACTATTAAACGCAAGATGTTTCATCTATTCTATAATTCTATAATGCAATTTATGATTTTTATGTCAATGTATTCATGTTATTTAATATACAAAATATTGACACACTATCCATATATCGTTGAGACTAATTAATATCAAAAAAGTAACATTTCATTCATGAATTTTTCAGTAATTTATGCTAATTGTTATCATCTGTTTTTTTATTATGTCAAAACATATCATTTTAAAATACAATCTAACACCCTATTGACATCTTCATTCTCCAATAATAAATGGTGCATAGGTAAACAAATCACGCTCTCCGCCATTTCTGTAGCCTGTGGTAAATTTTCCGGCTTAGCACTTTCGAGCCCACGATAAGTAGAAAATTCACTGATAAGCGGGTAGAAGTAACGACGCCCCCATACATTTTTCATACGCATCTTTTCATACAGCTCATCACGTGTCATGCCGTATTTCTCCGCATCCACAAAAATGGGGAAATAAGAATAGTTGTGCTTCACGCCTGGCATATCGTCCCAAAAAGTGATGCCCTCAACACTGCGCAAGGCATCACGATAAGCCATGGCCACTTTTTTTCGGGCTGCAATGGCAGCATCCACTTGCTTGAGATTAAGTAATCCGTATGCCGAGCGCACCTCATCCATTTTGCTGTTAATACCGGGACCAATAACCTCTGTCTCACCAGCGAATCCAAAGTTCTTCAAATAGTCAATGCGTTGTTTCGTCTTTACATCATGCATAATCATGGCTCCGCCTTCGATGGTGTTAAAAACCTTAGTGGCATGAAAACTTAACGTGCTCATATCACCCGCATTCAAAATGCTCTCGCCATTGACCTCTACACCAAAAGCATGCGCAGCGTCGTAAATTACTTTTAACCCGTATTTATCAGCTATGGCCTGTATGGCATCTACATCACAAGGCTTACCATAGACATGAACGGGAAGAATGGCTGTAGTTTTGGGGGTAATGGCCGCTTCGATCTTGTTTGGGTCGAGATTCCCAGTGCGCGGGTCAATGTCTACAAAAACTGGTTTAATACCGTTCCACCAAAGCGCATGGGTGGTAGCCACAAAACTATATGGTGTCGTGATAACTTCGCCTGTGATACGTAAAGCCTGTAATGCCGTGAGCAAAGGAAGGGTGCCGTTAGTAAACAAACTGACATAAGGCACTTTTAAGTATTCACCCAACGCTGCTTCAAGTTTCTTATGGAAGGAACCATTATTCGTAATCCATTTACTGTCCCAGATTTCTTTTAACAATCCATGAAACTCATCAAGGTCTGGTAGCAATGGTGACGTGACAGTAATAATATTTTTATCCATTGTATTGTAGTATTGTAATTTCTTAAAATAGAGAGTATTGTAATATAAACTGATTACAGGTATTTTTAACTTCTTTACCACGACTTAAGCCCTGTACTATACGGCTTTCACGGCTCTGTTTGTCGATACCTAGTCAAAGTATTTTGGAGCCTTAACTTCTTCGTTTTCTTTCACACGTCTTCATATCCCTACAGTCCGCCACAATCTTCTTCGGGGTAGATTCCGTTGCCAGCGGTGCACCCCAGCTATGTTCAGCATACGACGGTATGGCCTTTCAGCGAAACTATTATATCTTGCTGTTGCCAGTTGAATATCGGATTGTGCTGTGGTAGCTCTTCAATTTTACCGTTGAGGCTATCTGAAATCAATGTATCTTCAACTTTGTAAATTGAAAAAAAATCATTCCCAATCGTCAAAGTCATCTTCGTCCAGAAACATAAACTTTTTGGCGCAAGCATCATGAGCATCTCCTTCATCGTTGTTACCGTTTATATCGACACCATCAGCTTGAATGGTTATATGTTTCTTAGGGGATGTGTTTAAAAGAGTGTATGAAGCCTCGTCCAAATGAATGGTCGTCAGTTCAGGAGCGGTATATTGTTGATGTTTCATGATTATTAAAGAATGAGTTGGTGAATGGGGTTTGTCTTGCTCCTCACCTTTTCATTATTTTCTTCCCACCCATCACATACACACCTGCTGGCAAGTGATGGATGTCCGCTCCTACATCTACACCTTGTAAATTGTAAATATGCTGGCTGTTTGTTGAAGGATATACCGGCGATTGTATTCCAGTCACCGTTTCGCTGTCACAATCAATGGCATACGTTATTTGCTTGGCCGAAGTGCTGTTTTGTTCGTTAATTTTGAAGTAGGCCCGCATGCCATACATTTCGTTCACCTTATCAGATTTAGGTTTGGCAAGGTTGCCATTAGCCAACAAGAACAAGTCGGAGCCATCGACACTTAATTTTACCGGGTCGAATGTACCGACGAAAGCATATTGCTTTGTTTCATCTTGAACCGTCTGCGGCATGGCGTCCTTTTTATAAACTACGTTTGAGAAGATAGGATTTTTGACCTTAACCGCAGGCTTGATGAGATAAGGAACACCAGCTTCAATCGCATCAGCATTCTTAAACTTCAACACGTTGTTTCCAACCTTCTGAGTAAACTCTCGCAATGCGCAATTCTCTCCCATTGCCTCTGTTAACGCTTCCTTGCTCACATCAAACGGCAAACAGATGGTATTCCAATGTGTAGATGCGAACGTGCGCTGCACTTGGTAAGAATAAGTGTCTCCAAGTTTAATGTGTTGCGAAGACAGCGCAACAATATCTGACAATCGAGAGATAACTTCTATGTAATAAATACACATTGCTTGTTTCAAACTCTCATCATATTCCATCAGCACTTCGACTTTGCCACTTGCACTTTTTACAGAAAAACCTAGAACACGTATATCTGCATTTTTGGCCACTTTTTTAGATTCTACTAGTTTGTTGTCTATCGACAAACTCACGGTATAGGGGGCCTTGGAATCTGTACAAACAAGTATGGTATCGACACTGTCAAATTCATTACAACTAGTTAAAACAGTTTTGGTGACGGACCAACTGGATGTTCCGATGTGTAACATGCTTTTCTTATTCATGTTATCTCCATTTTTCCCATCCGTTTCAAGAATCCATTGATGACCGTTTTGCTCTTCAGATGTATATTTTTTTAAAACACCTTCTTTGGCATTCTTTCCCCATCCTCTAAACATGTCAGAAAGCATAAATCTCTGGGCATACAGGCAAGGTGTCACGAAAAATAACAATGAGAGGCATATCAGCCAACGAAAAGTGAGTGTTTTCATCGTATACTTATTATCTTTAACAAGCGTTTTCGATAACTCATCATACAACCTTCAATCCCGCTTGAATATATCTCGAGTATATACCTTCTCTTCCACATCATCCAAACAACTATCGTATCGATTAGCAACAATGGCTTGCGACTGTTGTTTGAAGACGCCCAAATCATTAACCACCCTACTGCCAAAGAAAGTGGTGCCGTCCTCGAGCGAAGGCTCGTAAACAATCACTTCGGCACCTTTGGCTTTAATGCGTTTCATTACACCTTGAATGCTGCTCTGCCTAAAGTTGTCACTGTTGCTCTTCATCGTGAGGCGGTAGATACCAATCACGCATTTTTTCTCTTTGGATGTATCAAAGGCACCTCGATTGAAATAATCGTAATAACCAGCTTTGTGCAAGACACGGTCAGCGATGAAGTCCTTGCGCGTGCGATTGCTCTGAACAATAGCTTCTATCAGATTCTCGGGAACATCCTCATAGTTGGCCAAAAGTTGTTTGGTGTCCTTAGGCAGACAATAACCTCCATAACCAAACGAGGGATTGTTGTAGAACGAGCCTATGCGTGGATCAAGTCCTACCCCCTGGATAATATCCTTGGTGGAGAGGTTTTTCATCTCGGCGTATGTATCCAGCTCATTGAAGAAACTCACGCGAAGTGCCAAATAGGTGTTGGCAAACAGTTTCACCGCCTCAGCCTCGGTGGTTCCCATGAACAGCGTGTCAATATTCTCTTTCATTGCGCCTTGCCGTAGCAGCGAGGCAAAATCGTGGGCTGCCTGTTCTAACTTTTCATTCCCCGCAGGTCGCCCCATGATGATTCTGCTGGGATAGAGATTATCATATAGAGCCTTACTTTCACGCAAGAACTCTGGGGCAAAGAGAATGTTTCCACAATTGTATTTCTCACTGACGCTTTCCGTATATCCTACAGGCACCGTACTCTTGATAACCATGATGGCATGAGGATTTACCTTCATCACCAACTCAATGACCTCTTCCACATGCGAGGTGTCGAAGAAGTTTTTCACGGGGTCGTAATTCGTTGGCGTTGCAATCACCACAAAGTCAGCCTGCTTATATGCGGCCTCGCCATCAAGGGTTGCTTGCAGATCCAGTTGTTTCTCGGCAAAGAACTTTTCTATGTATTCATCGCTAATAGGAGATTCCCTGCGGTTGATTTTGTCAACCTTCTCTTGCACCACGTCAACAGCCAAGACATGATGATGCTGACTGAGCAACGTGGCGATGCTTAAGCCTACATAGCCTGTGCCAGCTACGGCGATGGTTAATTGCTTGTCAACCTCATTCATCCTATTCGGTGTAATTCTCAATTAAAATTAAAACGACTGTCCGCCACACAGATGTAACCTATATATATAATAGGTGTAATCTTTATTGTTTACACCTTTATCCTTGCAGCGACTGTCTATACCAATCATATAACATTTGCACGCCGTCTTCAATTTCCACTTTGTGCGTCCAACCCAAAGAGTGCAGCTTCGACACATCGATAAGTTTGCGTGGGGTTCCATCGGGTTTGCTTTCATCCCACACAACGGTTCCCGTGAAGCCAACGGTTCGCACAATGAGTTCGGAAAGTTGCTTGATGGTCAGTTCCTTTCCCGTACCTATATTAATATGACAGTTGCGTATCTCGCCAAGAGAGGGAATAGCACCGCCACGTCCCTCGCTGTTGTTGCGGTTTACCTCACCATCGGTAGCAGTGCCGTAAAACACGCTCGAATACTTGTCTATGCCGATAATATCTTTAAAATCTACATTTAGTAGGATGTGTACCGAAGCATCTGCCATATCCTCACTCCAAAGAAACTCGCGCAGTGGCGAGCCTGTTCCCCAGAGGGTTACTCGATTATCTTCTATGCCATAAAAAGCCAATGCTTGCAAGATGCGTTCTTTACTACACGCGCCGTCAACATTGTCTTTTCCTATCTTTTCTGCCAAAGCCTTAACTGGATTAATCGGTCGCTTGTTCATGTCCACCCGAATGGCTTCCCAATTATCCTCATGAATCAGTTTTGCCAAATATATTTTGCGCATCATAGCAGGCATCACATGACTGTTCTCCAAGTGAAAGTTATCATTGGGACCATATAGATTGGTGGGCATCACCGCAATATAGTTCGTGCCATATTGCAGGTTATAGCTCTCGCACATCTTCAGTCCGGCAATCTTGGCAATGGCATATTCTTCGTTAGTGTACTCTAAAGGCGAAGTCAACAACACATCCTCTTTCATAGGCTGTGGTGCATTCTTTGGATAGATGCAGGTAGAACCCAAAAAGAGTAGTTTTTTCACACCATATTTATAAGCTGACGAAATCACGTTGCATTGCATCATCATGTTTTGCATGATGAAGTCGGCTCGGTACAAACTGTTCGCCATGATGCCTCCCACGAAGGCAGCGGCCAACACCACCGCATCAGGACGTTCCATTTTGAAAAAGTTATCAACGGCTTGCTGATTGGTTAAATCTAACTCGCTATGGCTGCGGCCTATCAGCTGGCTGTACCCCCTTACTTCAAGATTCTTCCAAATGGCAGAACCCACTAAGCCGTGATGCCCGGCGATGTATATCTTAGATGTTTTTGATAATGCCATGATGAATGGATAGTTTTGTTGATTTCCTAGGAACACTAGGAATCCTAGGAGTGCTGGGAAATCTAGGAATATTAGGTAATCTAGGAAAAATAGATAATCTAGAAAGAAAAAGCTGTTTTCCTTATTATTTCACATTCTTCAAATCAAACTCTGTCATCTTTTTGACCAATTCTTCAAACGAAGTTTGGCGAGGGTTCCAGCCCAATTTTTCTTTCGCTTTCGAGGGATCACCGAGCAACTGCTCTACGTCAGCTGGGCGGAAGTACTTGGGATCTACCTCCACAAGCACCTTTCCCGTCGCCTTATCAATGCCCTTCTCGTTCATTCCCTTATCACGCCATTCAAGTTCAATGCCCGCATGATGGAATGCTAAGGTAGCAAAATCGCGCACACTATAATATTCGCCTGTGGCAATGACGAAATCGTCAGGCTGCTCTTGCTGCAGCATCAACCACATACATTGCACATAATCGGGCGCATAACCCCAGTCGCGTCGAGCGTCTAAGTTACCAAGATACAGTTTGTCTTGTAACCCATGCGCTATACGTGCTGCGGCCAAGGTAATCTTGCGGGTCACAAAATTCTCCCCCCTCCGCTCACTTTCATGATTAAACAGAATGCCGTTGCAACAATACATGCCATAGCTTTCGCGATAATTCTTCATAATCCAAAAGCCATAGAGTTTGGCCACGGCATAGGGAGAACGCGGATAAAACGGCGTGGTTTCCTTCTGTGGCACTTCCTGTACCTTGCCAAACAGCTCTGACGTGCTGGCCTGATAGATGCGACAACTCTTTTCTAATCCGCAAATACGTACTGCTTCCAACAATCGAAGCACACCGATAGCATCAGTATCGGCTGTGTATTCGGGCACATCGAAACTCACTTTCACATGACTCTGTGCCGCCAGATTGTATATTTCTGTTGGATGAATCTCGCCAATGATTCTAATCAATGACGAAGAGTCGGTCATGTCAGCCCAATGCAGCTTCACCAACCGATCTTTCTTCATGTCGCGCACCCACTCGTCTAAATACAAGTGTTCGATACGACCCGTATTGAACGACGAGCTGCGACGCAGCAATCCATGCACTTCATATCCTTTATCAATGAGGAATTCGGCCAAATAACTGCCGTCCTGCCCGGTGATACCGGTGATTAAAGCTACTTTTGAACTTGTCATTATTCTTATCTTAATCAAACATGCTCAGCACCTTGTCTACAATCGGTGCCATGTCGTAATATTTATATTCTGCCAAACGCCCACCGAAGATGACGTTTTCCTCCTTGTCAGCCAACGCCTTGTAGCGGGCATACAGTTCGCTGTTGCGACTATCGTTCACGGGATAGTAGGGTTCCATGCCGGGTGCCCACTCCGTTGAATATTCACACGAGATGACAGTCTTGGGATTTTTATCCACATCCGTACCGAACATCTCGAAGTGCTTGTGCTCGATAATACGCGTGTAGGGCACCTCAGCCTCCGTGTAGTTCACCACCGCATTACCCTGGTAGTTGGCCGTGTTGAGCACCTCGGTTTCGAAACGCACGGTGCGATACTCAAGCTTGCCCAGAGCATATTCGAAATATTCATCGATTTTCCCGGTATATACAATCTTGTCGGCCACACCCTTCCACTTGTCCCGAACGTCAAAGAAGTCAGTGTTCACCTGGGTCTCAACACCATCCAACAGTCCGTCTATCAGCTTGTTATATCCTCCTATGGGAATGCCTTGATAGCGGTCGTTAAAATAGTTGTTGTCAAAAACCAACCTCACAGGCAACCGCTTGATGATGAATGCGGGTAGCTCGATACACTTCCTCCCCCACTGCTTCTCAGTATAGCCTTTGATGAGCCGTTCGTAGATGTCGCGACCGATGAGCACCAAGGCCTGCTCTTCCAAGTTGCGAGGCTCGTCAATGCCTTCGGCTTTCATCTTAGCCACAGCTTCGGCACGCTGCTCGTCAAGCTTAGCCTGCGCCTCTGCCGGAGTTGTGACGCCCCACATCTGATAAAACGTGTTCATATTGAACGGCAGATTGTAGAGCTGTCCCTTGTAGTTGGCCACCGGCGAATTGGTGTAGCGATTGAACTCCACGATGGAATTAACAAAATCCCACACCCGCTTGCTGTTCGTATGAAAGATGTGAGCGCCATACCGATGCACGTGAATGCCCTCCAGGTGTTCGCAATAAAGATTGCCGCCCAGGTGAGGCCGCTTGTCAATCACCAGACACTTCTTGCCTCGCTGGGTTGCCATGTGGGCGAACATACAGCCAAAGAGCCCTGCGCCAACAATGAGAAAATCATATTTTTGGGTGCTCAAAGCCATAATATACGTAAAAAGGGGGAAAGAGTGAGATCAAATGTATCATTGATTCTGCGCACGATACGCAGTGCCGACTGTAGGAATTCACCTGAAGTTTTCTATACAAAGGATGAATAGGTACACACTGCTGAAAAAGGAATTGAATGCTCTATAAAGCATAGAACGAAAAAGGATAAACCATCTTCTCCTCACCCATCCAGCTGACAGGCAAGCGCGCTTACTCTTCTCCGTTTCTCAACTCCACCGTAGGGCAATCATATCACCCGCAGAGCACTCAAAACATAGCGTATCTATTTCTGTGGGCAAAGTTAAATATTTTTCTTCAATACTGCAATTTTTACATCTATTATTGTAGGAATGAAAATCAGAAAGCAAAATACTTCGATGCCATCATTCAACACCCGTAGCCCAGTCCTTTACCTTATTTTCACCGCGGTCTATAGAGCGTCTTTTCCAAACTCATTGACTTTACCCTCCAAACCCATTGACATTGAACTCCAAACTCATTGACTTTGCACGCCAAACTCATTAACTTTGGAACGGTAGAAAAACGATGGAAACAGATGAAAACAAAAAGAAAAAAGTCCAAAATATTTGCTATCCTATCGAATTGTCCTATCTTTGTATCTCGAACTACAAATCCATCTCGAACAGATGCATCAAGAACAACTCACGAAAGAGAATCTACGAATCGTCTTCATGGGCACCCCAGAGTTTGCCGTAGGTTCGCTCCGCGCACTCGTGGAGGGAGGTTACAACGTTGTGGCCGTGGTCACACAACCCGACAAGCCTGTAGGTCGACATCACGACACATTACAGGCATCCGAGGTGAAGAAGTACGCCTTGGCGCAAGGATTGCCCGTTTTGCAGCCCCAGAAGATGAAAGACCCCGCCTTTGTGGAGCAGTTGGCTGGCTATAAAGCCGACCTTCAGGTGGTTGTGGCCTTTCGCATGCTGCCCGAGGTGGTGTGGGCCATGCCCCCACTGGGTACCTTTAACGTGCATGCGGCGCTCTTACCTCAGTATCGGGGGGCCGCACCCATCAACTGGGCCGTCATCAACGGTGAGACTACCACAGGGGTCACCACGTTCTTTCTGGACCATCAAATCGACACTGGGCGCATTATCCTGCAAAAATCGATGCCGATTCCCGACGATGCCGACGTGGAGTATGTCTACAATCACCTCATGGTGCTGGGGGCACAGCTATGCCTCGAAACCATTGACCAATTGATTGAGAACGGCGGAGAGATTGCGTCGACACCGCAAGAACACTATGCGGCGGACGAAGCCGAACTGCATCCGGCACCGAAAATCTTCAAGGAGACGTGCCAAATCAATTGGCATCAGCCGGCCAAACGGGTGTACGATTTCATCCGCGGACTAAGTCCGTATCCGGCTGCATGGACCATCGCCACTGATGGCAACGGCAAACAGCAGACGCTGAAGATTTACAAATCAAGCAAAACAAGCTTTGCGGCTGATGAAACACCGGGTACGATGTGGGTGGAAAACAAGAAACTGTATTTCGCAACCGAAGACAACTGGCTTGAAATCACTGAGCTGCAGATGGCTGGCAAGAAACGCATGAGGGCGAAAGACTTCCTAAATGGGTGGAGGGAATAAAGCCAATTAGGCCAATAAACCTAATTGGCCCAATTGGCCTAATTAGCCTAATTAGCCTAATAACCAGCAACCAGAGAATCTTAAAAACTTAAAAATCTCAAAAACTCACGAACTCAAAATGACCATACAAGAAGACATCAAGAACGCCATAGAGGTGATGAAACAGGGTGGCGTGATACTCTATCCCACCGACACCGTGTGGGGAATAGGTTGCGACGCAACCAATGCTGAAGCCGTGGCCAAAGTGTACAAAATCAAGAAGCGGGACGACTCGAAGGCACTCATCTGTCTGGTCGACTCCGATGCGCGCCTGCAACGCTATGTGAGGCAGGTACCCAATGTGGCTTGGGACTTGCTGGACGTGGCCGTGAAGCCAACGACCATCATCCTGGATGGTGCCATCAACCTGGCTCCCAACCTGATAGCAGAAGACGGAAGCATCGCACTGCGCATTACCAAAGAACCCTTTTCGCACGAACTGTGCTACCGTTTTCAGAAGGCTTTGGTAAGTACCAGCGCCAATGTCAGCGGTGAACCGGCAGCAGCCAACTATGGTGACATCAGTCAGGAGATACTCGATGCGGTTGACTATGTTTGCCATTCTCGCAGACAGGAGCACAAACCCCACACGCCCAGCAGCATCATTAAGCTGGCAGAAGATGGAGAAGTAACCATCATCAGAAAATAAAACACACGCTCTTGATATTTGTCGCCACGGCCACCCCCACACGTTTTCACGAGACAGGCGACAACAGGATAAACAATGCAACCAACAACCTATATCAACAAACTTCACAAGTGGAGACTAACACATCTGACCAATCGTCAGATGGCGACCATCCTGGCCTTTTTTATTGGTATCTTCGCCTCGGTAGCCGCCTATGTGTTGCACTTCATCATCAGACAGATACAGCATTTACTCACGGCCGGTTTCGATGCCACCACCTACAACTGGCTGTACCTACTGTTCCCCGTTATCGGCATTTACATCACATCACTCTTCGTGAGATATGTGGTGAAAGACAACATCTCGCACGGCATCACGCAGGTGCTGTATGCCATATCCACCAAGCAGTCAAGGCTGAAGGCGCACAACTGTTGGACATCGGTCATCTCATCGGCCATCACCATCGGCTTTGGCGGTTCGGTAGGTGCCGAGGCTCCCATCGTGCTGACGGGATCGGCGATAGGCAGTAACCTCGGACAGTTGTTCAAGATGGACAACAAGACACTGATGTTGCTCGTGGGTTGTGGCGCATCCGCCGCCATCGCAGGTATCTTTAAAGCGCCGATAGCCGGCCTGGTATTCACGTTGGAGGTACTCATGGTAGATCTCAGCATGGCTGCACTGCTGCCTATCCTCACCTCTACGGTCACGGCAACCGTCTTCACTTATATCTTCGTGGGTAACCGCTCGCTGTTCGATTTTACGCTCGACAGTGCTTGGAACATCGACCGCATACCGGCAAGTATCCTGCTGGGACTGTTCTGCGGCATGGTAAGCCTGTATTTCATCCGCATGATGAGCAAATGCGAAGGCTTGTTCGAACAACTCAAAGACTATCCATTCGCTAAACTTTTTTTAGGGGCTATCCTGCTGAGCTCACTGATATTCTTCTTTCCTTCACTATATGGTGAGGGCTACAATTCGCTGAATATCTTGCTCAATGGAAACACGGAAGCCGATTGGAACGCTGTAATGAACAACTCGTTGTTCGCAGGTAGTTCGGGCTTGCTGGTCATCTACATCGCTTTGGTGTTGCTCACCAAAATCTTTGCGACATCGGCTACCAACGGAGCGGGTGGCGTAGGAGGAACCTTTGCGCCATCCCTGTTCGTCGGAGGGTTCGGCGGTTTTCTCTTTGCGCGTGTGTGGAACATGAATCAGGTGGGAACCTACATCCCCGAAAAGAACTTCACCCTGCTGGGAATGGCTGGGGTGATGGCTGGGGTGATGCATGCCCCTTTGACCGGAGTATTCCTCATTGCCGAACTCACGGGCGGCTATTCGCTGTTCTTACCGCTCATCATGGTGAGCATTGTATCGGTGATGGTCATCAGCATCTTCGAGCCCCACAGCATTTATGCCATGCGTCTGGCACGCCAAGGTAGGCTGCTCACCCATCATACAGACAGGTCAATCCTAACGCTCATGAGCCTGGATAGCGTGATTGACAACAACTATACGACCGTTGACCCAGACATGCCGTTAGGGAAGTTGGTGAGTGTGATTAGCAGGAGTCACACCAGTTTCATCCCTGTCGTGAACACGGCAGGCATCTTACTGGGCATCATTGACATTAACAAGATTAGGCATGTGATGTTCAGAACCGAACTGTATCACCGCTTCACCGTGCAGCAAATCTTGATACCCCCGAAAGCTACACTGGGTATCAAAGACTCGATGGAAGAGGTGATGGAGAAGTTTGACAAGACCAACGCCGACTATTTGCCAGTGGTTGACGTGAACGGACAGCTTACTGGCTTTATAGAACGCACCCGACTGTATTCCATGTACCGCAAGACGGTGGCCGACTTTTCGGCAGAGTGATTAAAAGTAAATGGCAAACACGAAAGCGGATGGTTTCTCCATGCCTCATGTTCGCCACAATTTTACAGCAGCGTTGCGCCTGTGATTCACGCCAATGACGCTGAAAATGAATGTTGCTTGTTGGGGGTAACCCTATTTATTTACCTTGACTATCTTTGTGGGTTGTTGTTCTTTGTTTCGTCTGTTGGTCACGGTGACCACTGCTTGTGCCAGGTTGATAAAGGCCTGTCCTGTCATCGTATCAGTGTGAACAGCCGACGGTTCGCCACCATCACCATTCTCACAGATGCTCTGCACGATGGGAATCTGCGCCAACAACGGCAGTTTCATCTCGTCTGCCAGGTTCTTGCAGCCATCCTTTCCAAAGATGAAATATTTGTTCTCTGGCAGTTCAGCGGGTGTGAACCAAGCCATATTTTCCACCAATCCCAGAATCGGCACGTTCACTTTGTCGTTCTGGTACATATCAATGCCCTTCCTAGCATCAGCCAAAGCCACCTTCTGCGGCGTGCTCACGATGACTGCTCCTGTGATAGCAAGCGTTTGGAGCAATGTTAAATGAATGTCGCTTGTACCTGGTGGCGTGTCAAGGATGAAGTAATCCAGCTCGCCCCAATCAGCATCGGCAATCAATTGCTTCAACGCATTCGACGCCATGCTGCCTCGCCAGAGCGTTGCGGTCTGGGGATTGACGAAGAAACCCACGCTCAACAACTTCACACCATATTTCTCTATCGGCACAATAAGTTGTCTGCCCTCTTTCTCGATGGCGTAAACGCGTTCGTTTTCTACACCGAACATCTTGGGCATGGATGGTCCGAAGATGTCAGCATCCAATAATCCCACCTTGTAACCCAGCTGTGCCAAGGCTATAGCCAGATTGGAAGAGATGGTCGACTTGCCCACTCCACCTTTGCCGGAACTCACCGCAATGATGTTCTTCACTTGCGGAAGCAACTTGTCTACCTCTGGTCTTGGTGCGGTTTTGAACTCGGTTTTGATATTCACCTCAACCTCTTTTCCCACATGAAAGTGGATGGCAGCCTCGGCAGCCTTGAGCGTTGACCGCAGAAAAGGATCGGTTTCACGGGGAAATACCAAGGTAAATTCCACCTTCATCCCATCGATTCGGATGTCATCTGCCAGCATGTCGCTCTCAATGAGGTTCTTCTTGGTTCCGGGATACATCACCGTTGCCAATGCTTCAGTAATTAGTTTTGGATATAAAGTCATCTTCTCATGTTTTGTATTTAGCGTTGTCATCTCTTCTTTTTGGAGGGATTTTTCAATTGATTGATTACAGGTTCATGCCCTGTCGATGCAACACAGATTTTTCATCTGATTTTGTTTTTGATGGGTTCTACTTACCAGTAGCCTTGCCACTGCGCTTGCTACGGTGGTAACTGCGATAGTCGTCGAGCGGTATTTCTACGTCGGGCTCTTCCAACTGGCCTTCACGCGGCAGTCGGAATTTGATGTACTTGATGTTCAATCCTCGCTCCATCCACATACTTTCATAATACGTCTGGATGGACAAGATGCGCCGGGTGGCCTCGTCAACGTCAGCGGTGTGATACAGGTCGGCTGTCTTTTGGAGCAACGGCAGCTGGTTTTTCTCCACCATGAGCGACGTGTAAGTGAACAAAAAGTTAGAGTCGGTCTTGAGATGCACCACCCCACCGTCCACTAAGAAACGGCGATAGCGGTTCATGAAAAAGGTGCTGGAGAGCCGTTTTCTGGCATTCTTCATCTGCGGATCAGAGAAAGTGAGCCATATTTCCCTCACCTCATCCGGGGCAAAAAAGCGGTCAATCATCTCGATGTTCGTGCGCAGAAAAGCCACATTGTCCAACCCTTCCGCCAAAGCCTGCTTGGCTCCGGTCCACATGCGCGCGCCCTTGATGTCCACGCCAATGAAGTTCACGTCGGGGAAAAGTCTGGCCAGCCCCACGGTATACTCACCCTTACCACATCCCAGTTCCAGCACAATGGGATGATTGTTCTTAAAATAATCGTCGCACCAGTGACCTTTCATATCGAAAGGAACGTTCTCAAGTACAGAAAAGGGATATTGAAAGACATTCTTGAATGTCTCCATTTCAGCAAATTTCTCTAATTTTCCTTTGCCCATAAAGTGTTTTTTGTGTTTGCAAAGATAATCAATTATTTATTTTCAGCCAAACCCACATAGGCTTTAATCGGCCGAAATATCATCCCTTCTCACACACGTTTCGTCATCTTCGATTCTCATCTTTGAAACATACGCAAAAGATACAAAGGAATCTTTGTAATTAATTGATTTTCATAAACTATCGTTTGATCTTCCAAAGTCAATGAGTTTGGAGGTCAAAGTCAATGGGATTACAAGACAAAGTCAATGGGTTTGGAGGGTAAAGTCAAAGAGATTGGATATGACTTCCATAACACATCATATTTGTGTGATGAAAAACCAACAGTTATGAACATAAAAGGGCGACTTTCATGCCGCCCCTAAACAGAAAAGAGCGACAAGAATGCCGCTCTTCTATATTATCCACTATTACTCTATCACCACGGTAGTCCAGCCATGAATGTCTGGCTCCGTGCCATACTGTACACCACGCAACTTGTTGTACAGCTTTGTGGAGATAGGGCCAGGTTTGTCACCAAAGTCATAACGTTTGCCCGTATCGAGGTCGTCGAGGTAGCTGATGGGGCTGATGACGGCAGCTGTTCCGCAGGCTCCGGCTTCCTCAAATGTTTCCAACTCTTCTTCGGGAATGGGACGATGTTCCACCTTCAGTCCCATGTCTTCGGCCAACTGCATGAGGCTCTTGTTGGTGATGGAGGGCAGGATGCTGGTCGACTTGGGCGTGATATATGTGTTGTTCTTAATGCCGAAGAAGTTTGCAGCCCCACATTCGTCGATGTATTTCTTCTCTTTGGCATCGAGATAAAACTCACTAGCATACCCTTTTTCGTGGGCGATGCTGTGTGCGTAGAGCGATGCGGCATAGTTGCCACCCACCTTGTACTTACCTGTTCCCAGAGGAGCCGAGCGGTCGTAGCCGCGCATGATGACGTATGGGTTGCTGGAAAATCCACCTTTGAAATAAGGTCCCACAGGGGTGACAAAGATGATGAATGCGTATTCGCGCGCCGCACCCACGCCAACCTGCGCCGAAGTGCCGATGAGCAGCGGACGAATGTATAGCGTAGCTCCGCTCTCGTATGGTGGTATGTACGCTTGGTTGAGCCTCACCACCATCTTAACCATCTCTTCAAAACGCTCGATAGGCAGCTCAGGCATCACGATTCCGCGGCAAGTACTCTGCAAACGAGCCGCGTTCTCGTTCATTCTGAACACGCGTATCTTCCCATCCGGACAGCGATAGGCCTTCAAACCCTCGAAAGCCTCTTGTCCATAGTGCAGGCAAGCAGCGGCCATGTGCATATTGAGGTACTCGTCGGAGCAGACTTCAATCTCGCCCCATTGACCGTCACGATAGTAGCAACGCACGTTATAGTCGGTCTTCACGTAACCGAAGGACAGGTTAGCCCAATCAATATTTTTCATCATCTTGTCTGTTTAAAAGGTTTATAATCACATCATGTGTTTCGCAAAAATAGGCAAAATATCGCGCAAGCACAACGATTGTAACATATTTTTTGCAGTGCTGAACACACTTAATCCTCTTCCAAAATCTTCTTAATGTCAGCATCTACCTTTGTCAGACGCGCCTTACAAAGTTTGATGAGCTTTTGAGCGTTCTTCAGTTCGGTGGTCAATTCGTCGATGTCGAGCTCCTCGTTTTCCATTCGCTGCACAATGTTTTCCAGCTGCCGAACAGCTTCTTCATAGTTTATTTCTTTGGTCATATTATTTAATGATTGATTTGAATGTTCCATTCTCCACGCGCGTTTCTATCTCGTCGCCCGTCTTCAACTCGCCGGCATGGCGCACCGCGCGTCCTTGGTGCAGCGTGATGCTGTAGCCACGGCTTAGAAGCAGTTGGGGATCCAGCGACTTGCATCGCTGTTGAAGCATGTCCAAGCGATGCCCTTCCGTCACGATTTTGCGCTCAGCCATCGGTTTCAAACTGTTTGAAAGTACTTGGACGTGATGCTGAGCATCAGAGATTTTGCGGGAAGCTCGGGCGGTGAGTTGCAAAAAACATTGTTGCAAACGCTCTTCCTGCCGCACCCTGACATGCGAGAAAAGTACCGGTATTTTGCTCGATACGCGCACGAATCGATTCTTCTGTTGTTCCATGCAGTGTCTCACGATTTGCACCATCTCACTTTGCGCATCGTTTATCCGAGCCAAAGTGTCAGCCAGGTTATCGATGAGATACGCCGCCGCTGCCGTAGGGGTTTTGACCCGACGGAACGAAACCATGTCCAACACACTCTCATCACGCTCATGTCCAATTCCAGTGATGATGGGCAAGGGGAAATTGGCCACGTTCTCGGCCAGCGAAAGCGTGTCGAAACCACTCAAATCGCTAGTTGCTCCGCCGCCACGGATGATGACCACCACATCAAAGTCATCGACTTGCGCATTGATGTGGTTCAAGGCTTCGATGATGGTGGATTCCACTCGTTCGCCTTGCATGACGGCAGGGAAGAGCTGAACCTCAAAGTTGAACCCCTGCTCGCAATCTTTTAACTGACGTAAAAAGTCGCCATAGCCGGCCGCCTGCTCACTGGAAATGACGGCAACGCGGCGCGTAAACATGGATAGGTGCAAGTCTTTTTGCAGGTCGAACACCCCTTCGGCCTTCAAACGAGCAATGATTTCCAAGCGCTTGCGGGCCATGTCGCCCATGGTGTACACGGGGTCTATGTCGGTAACAATCCAAGAAAAGCCGTAAGCCTCGTGGAAATTGGCGTACACCTTCAGCAATACCTTCATGCCAGCGCGCAGCACTTGTCCAGTTGTGCGTTCAAAGTAAGGGCGCATCAGCATCCACTTGTTCTTCCAACATTTGGCCGATGCCTTGGCCACGGGCGTGTTGGTTCGCTCATCTTTCTGCACCAGTTCCATGTAACAGTGCCCCCTTACCTCGCGCACCTCAGACAATTCGGCCTCCACCCAATATTCATCTGGCATGGTGGTTTGGAGGGTTTCGCGCACCAGTTCGTTGAGTTCGTATAAAGAAAGAGCCTGCTTCATCATCTGATTGCTATTGTGACTAAGATGCACAAAAATACAATTTTAATTTCAAAGATAACTGATAAAATAAGGAAAAGGATTCTTTATCCTTGGTTCAGACTATGATGAACCAGAAGTTTTTTGTACATTTGCAAAGATAAACATGGAGATTTTTGAATGGGTAATAAAGCAGCAACATTAGAATTAGGAACCAAACCTGTTGGCGCACTACTGATGCAATACGCCATGCCGGCCGTGATTGCCATGACGGCATCATCGCTATATAATATGATAGATCGCATTTTCATCGGTCAGGTGGTGGGTCCGTTGGCAATTTCAGGATTAGCAATTACCTTTCCACTCATGAACTTGTCTGCTGCTTTTGGTGCTGCTGTAGGTGTAGGATCGTCTACTGCTATTTCTGTGAAGTTGGGACAGAAGGACTACGATATTGCCGAGAATGTATTGGGAAACTCTGTTACATTAAATATTATTATAGGACTTGCTTTCGGAATTATTTGTTTACTCTTTTTAGATCCCATTATCCTATTCTTCGGTGCCAGCGAAAATACCTTGCCTTATGCACGAGACTATATGGAAATTATCTTAATTGGTAACATCATATCTCACATGTATTTTGGCATGAACAACGTGCTGCGTGCTGCCAGCAAACCCAACCAAGCCATGTACGCCACCATGTTTACGGTGGTCATGAATGCTATTTTGGACGCAATCTTCATTCTTTGGTGGGGCTGGGGTATTCGAGGAGCCGCTTTTGCAACGATTATTTCACAAGCCATGGCATTGGTTTGGCAGCTCAAGTTGTTTAGCAACCCCAATGAGTTGTTACATCTAAAAAGAGGTATCTATCGCCTCAAGTCCGATTTGGTGAAAAATATCATCGGCATTGGCATCTCTCCTTTCTTGATGAACGCTTGCGCTTGTATCATTGTTATCTTCATGAACAATCAGTTTGTGCGCTATGGAGGTGACATGGCAGTAGGAGCTTATGGCATCGCCAATAGTATCGGCGTGGTTTTCATCATGTTCGTCATGGGCATCAATCAAGGAATGCAGCCTATTGCTGGCTACAATTACGGTGCTATGCAGCTCGATCGGGTGATGAGGGTTTTAGAGTTATCTATTATAGCTGCCACGGTTATCATGACCGTTGGTTGGGCTATCGCCATGTTTATACCGTATTATTGTGTGCGTCTCTTTACAAACGACCCGACACTCATTGCGATGTCTATCAAGGGAACACGCATTGACCTGCTGATGTTCCCTGTTGTCGGGGCACAGATGGTGATTACCAACTTCTTTCAATGTATCGGAAAAGTAAAAATTAGCATTTTCTTGTCTTTATCCAGACAGCTACTTTTCCTGTTACCTCTGTTAGCTATCTTACCTCCCATGTTTGGAATAGATGGCGTATGGGGTGCTTTGCCTGCATCAGACCTTGTGGCGGTGATTGTAGCGGTGATAATGATGACGATTTATATGAAGAAATTCAAAATACAACATAAAGAATCTACCAATGGAAAACAAGGACAAACTGATTATTAATATTGGGCGCCAAGTGGGTAGTGGTGGACGCATTATCGCCAAACTGCTTGCCGATGAGTTTGGATGTCAGTTTTATGACAAAGAGATACTCAATTTAGCTGCTAAAGAAAGTGGGTTCAGTGAGAAGTTTTTTGAGCAGAATGATGAGCAACGAGGATTCATTCAAACCTTATTCAGCATGCACGCTCCGCTCATCAGTGATAATAATTTTTACAACAATAAATTCTCACAAGATGGCTTGTTTCAGTTTCAAAGCGAAGCCATTACTAAG
>ERZ772969.1185-NODE-1185-length-21065-cov-4.880628_pt1 | contig 21065 bp, 25 predicted proteins | sample MGYA00511676_ERZ772969 | MGnify/ENA primary metagenome ERZ772969 (study PRJEB29015, sample SAMEA2737651) | human gut metagenome | biome: human gut; feature: human-associated habitat; material: faeces | place: China | collected 2012 ... | reverse complement strand
TAAGTATAACACCATACATGATATTTGGCTAGTTATTTATTTAATGTTGTACTAGCTGGCCTTCAGCTGTGTATGCAGGTCGGCAAGGTCAAGAGCCGGACTGATGTAGATGTAGTCTCCCATCGCAAAGGAGGCAGCTTCTTCAGCAGAGATTTCCCTGCCGTTTGTATAGCTTGCGCAGTATTTCTCAGCGGAAGCAAGTTCGGATTCATCTAAAGTGCCGTTGCCGTTTGCATCATCAAAGTAATAGGTTTTGATCTGTGTAGAAACCTCAAGTGTGTGTTGGTCGGTTATTTGCATATAAGTAGTGTATGAAATCAAGCCGTCGCTGTTATAATTGAGAATGCTGTTCTTGCGCGGTGAATATTCATATCCGTGATTTCCGCCTCCGCCGTATGACCACTGATCCATCAGGATATAGACTGTGCCGTCGTGATAAGTATAAAGATTTACCCAAGACCCCGAAACGCCGGTTGACAATTCCGGTATCTCATCATCATTGACATAAATGAGATCATAGGTTGTTGCTTCTGATACGAATGAGTCTAGTTTGCTGACGGCGGTGTATGCCTCCTGATAGCTGTCAAAGTCTCCGTTCTTTTTTCCGCCTGAAAGAAAACTGCGGATTTCAGGAATGGAAAGAGGAGCCACAAGATCAGAGAGCTGTCCGGACAGCCACTCCTGCAGATCAAAATCAGCCTTGCCATCACTGGAGGCATAGAGATGCCCTGGCGGGTAACCATAATAGACGGCGGCATAGGGGCGGTCTCCATAGGTTTGTATCAAAACAATATCTGTGTGACTGTCATAATTTACATCATAAAAAGAAACGGCATTGATACTTTTAAAATCACCCGCCGCCAGTCCCTCCGGCACATATGCAGGAATTTCGCAGAGCACACCTGTATCGGAAATGAGCTCCATGTGAAATTCCGGATTGCTGTCGGAGGGAGCGAACGGAACGAAAAATATTTTTTCATCATATTCGCTGAGCGTAACCTCAAAGGTCTGTTCTGCAATACAGTTTTGACCAAAGCGTGCTTTTGGGTCTGCAAGTATTTCCGGTGAAAGACCGTTTGTGGTTGTGCTTGTCTGTGTGTCGTTTGTATTTTCTTGTGATGTGCTGCCGGCAGAGCCGTAAGCCTTGTGATCGAAGCTGTCAGTATCCGCAGTTTTTTCTGTCGCTGTGATCTGCAGGCTGTCAGAGGGCTGTATCATTTCTTCCTTGGCGCAGGCCATCAAGCTTCCCATAGAAAGGAGCAGGGCTACAATGTACAGAAATTTTTGGTGATTGTGGTGCTTCTTGTAAATCATAAGCTCATCCCCCTGTGCTTATTGAAACTCTGCGATCGTAACGCCGGAATCTCCCTCTCCAAACTCCCCGAGATGGAAGGACTTGATGTATTTTAGGCGTCTTAAATGCGCCTGCACGACATTGCGGAGTGCGCCTGTGCCCTTGCCGTGCACGATACGCACGGAGGGCAGGTGCGCCAGATAGGCATCGTCCAAATATTTATCGAGCAGAGAGATTGCCTCGTCTGTCGTTTTGCCGATCAGATTGATCTCAGCAGACACAGACGCTGATTTGCTCATTTTCAGCTTTCCGGCGCTGGTCTTATGGAATTTTTTCCCGGTGGGCGCTGTCTCATCCGAGAGCAAGATCAAATCCTTGATATTGACTAAGGAGCGGAGAATGCCCATCTGCACATAGAGGTCGCCTTTTGCGTTGGGCAATGTGTGTACCGTTCCGTTCAAGTTCATGCTTAGAACCTTGACGCTGTCGCCGATGCGCAGGTTTTTGGGAGTCTTGTGACTTGGTTGGGCAGCTTTTTGGCGGTCTGACATTTTGCCTGCAGCGGCATCCATTTTTCCACGCAGTTTTGTACGCTCTTTTTCCATTTCGCTGATGGGAGCGGCTGACTTTCCGTATTTGTTAAAATTACGGATCGTTTCATCGGCAATATCCTTTGCTTCTTTTAAAATGTGGTATGCCTGTTCGTTTGCCTCACGCAGGATTTTGTCGCGGCTTTGTTCTAAGCGCTCCTGTTTTTGTTCGAGTTTTTCTTTTAGCGCCTGTATTTCCTGTTTGTATTGGTTAATCTCCAATTCTTCACGTTCAATCGTCAGGCGGCTCTTTTCCAGATCGGCGAGCAGATCCTCGAAGCTTTCGTCATTTTCGTTGATACGCTGCTTGGCGTCGGTGATGAGCTCCTCGCCAAGACCAAGCTTTGCAGAGATAGCAAAGGCGTTGCTCTTTCCGGGAATCCCGATGAGCAGCCGGTAGGTCGGGCTTAACGTGTTTATGTCAAATTCACAGCAGGCATTTTCAACGCCCGGCGTAGAGAGCGCGAAAACCTTAAGCTCGCTGTAATGCGTTGTCGCCATAATGCGCGCGCCGCACAGCTGCAGTTTCGAGAGAATGGAAATCGCAAGTGCAGCGCCCTCGGTCGGGTCTGTTCCTGCGCAAAGCTCGTCAAAGAGTACGAGTGAGCGGTCATTGACCTGTTCTAAAATGCGGACGATATTCGTCATATGCGAGGAGAAGGTGCTAAGCGACTGCTCAATGCTCTGCTCGTCGCCAATGTCTGCAAATACCTCCTCAAAAATCGAGAGTTCAGAGCGGTCTGATGCCGGAATATGGAGTCCCGCCTGTCCCATGAGTGTGAGCAGCCCAACCGTTTTTAGCGATACGGTTTTACCGCCGGTATTTGGTCCGGTAACAACAAGAAGATTGAAATCCTCCCCGATCGTTACGTCAATCGGCACAACTTTTTTTTGATCAAGGAGCGGGTGTCGGCCCTTGCGGATGTGGATGCGTCCTTTGGCGTTAAACGTGGGCGCAATGCCATTGTAATCTTTAGCATAGGAAGCCTTTGCAAAAATAAAGTCAAGCTCCGTTAGGATGTCATAATCTGTCTGCAGCTGCACGGAGTATTCTGCGGTCAGATTGCTTAGAGCAGCAAGGATGACCTCAATTTCGTCCTGTTCCTTTAACAAAAGCTCTTTGTATTCGTTATTTAGGTTGACGACTGCCATTGGTTCGATAAACAGTGTGGAGCCGGAGGAGGACTGATCATGCACCATGCCGGGAATCTGTGATTTTGCTTCCGCTTTTACGGGCAGACAGTAGCGTCCGTCGCGCATGGTGATAACGGTATCCTGCAGATAGCTGCGGGTTGTCGTATTGTTGATCAGTGCATTCATCTGTGCACGGATCTTATCGTTCATGCCGCGCATGGAGCGGCGGATAGAACGTAAGGCTGGACTGGCGTCATCTGCGATTTCATCCTCAGATAAGATGCAGCGCCGGATTTCATCATAAAGAGGCGTCAGCGGTTCAAGCTGTGCAAACATCTCTGCGAGGGAATCGCTGGCGGTCGGATCATCCTCCGTTGCCGTGCGGGAGAAAGCCTTGGCACGCTTGGCTGCTTCAAGCAGGGAGCAGACGCGCAGAAGCTCAATCGTGCTTAGCGCACCGCCAATCTCAAGTCTTTTAAGGGAAGCGCTAAGATCATTGACGCCCGAAAAGGAAACCGAGCCGCTTTTAAAAAGTCTTGTCAGGGCGTCCTTTGTCTGTAATTGCAGCAGATTGATTTCTGCGAGGTCTGTACCGGGACGCAATGCCATACAGCGCGCTTTGGCGTCCGGGCTGTGCGCATAGTCTGCCAGCTTTGTGATAATTTTGTGATATTCTAATGTTTTCAATGCTTTTTCGTTCATAAAATAATTCCTTATATGATTTATTGCGCCGTGTTGTGTACGGGAGGCATGATTTTAAGCCTGCAGGCGTTTTCCCAAAAGTGCGGGATGCGAAAAGGCGGCGCTGTCGGCGGTGCACTTTGCGCGATAGCGTGCAAGACGCAGTACATTACTTTTGTCTCTATTATAGCTTATCCGACGTTTTAAGAAAAGCAGAATTGAAAAGATTTCAATATACTATTGCAAGCACATGGGATTCATTTTATAATACTAACGGATGTAATTTTGGGGTTTCGCATGAGAAGTACATAGAAAAGGGGAAGTCATGCAGGGAAAGGATAATGAGAAATTTTCCTTTATCAATGAGAAGAGAAAAGAGAAGCCGCTGAATAAAAAGAAGCTTCTGGCGCAGCTTGCCTATGCGGTGTGTCTGGCTGTGATATTTGGACTTGCCGCAAGCTTTGTGTTCGCATTTTTTGAACCGAGATTTTCACAGCTTTTTTATCCCGAACAAGGGCCGGTAGTTACGATTCCAAAGGATGAAACGGAAATGCCGCAGCAGGAGCCGCAAACGGAAACAGAGACTGAAACGGAAGCAGAAACTGAAACTGAAACGGAGTCTGAGGCGATAGGGAGACTGCCGGATGAGGGAATCACGCTTCCTGATTTTCAGAAGCTGCAGAATGAATTATATGCGGTCGGCAGAGAGGCGAATAAGTTTATTGTGACCGTGACGGGCGTTAAGAGTGACACGGATTGGTTTAATAATTCCTATGAGAGCAAGGGACAGGCATCCGGCGTTATTATCGCGGACAATGGGCAGGAGCTTTTGATCCTGACGGAGCGCAAGGCGATTACGGGTGCGCAGGAGATGTTTGTTACATTCATCAATGATGTGACAGCTCCGGCAACGATGAAGAAATATGACGGCAATACGGGGATCGCAGTGCTGAGTGTTCCGCGGGAGAGTGTAAATGATGAGACGCTTCATGCGATTACGGTCGCCGAGCTTGGCAATTCGCTGGTTGCAACGCAGGGAATGATGGTCATTGCAGTAGGAAGTCCGCTTGGAACAAATTATTCGATTCTGACGGGGAATATTACCTCTACGACAAACAGTATCTCTACGATAGACAGAAATTATACGGTGTTTACGACGGATATTGTGGGCAGCAGTCAGGGCAGCGGCGTGCTGATCAACACGTCGGGGCAGGTGATCGGGCTGGTGATGCAGGCTTATGGAAATGGCAGCGGGCAGAATACGCTGACGGCGATTTCTGTTTCTGAATTAAAGTCCTTGATAGAGATGCTCTCCAATAATGAGGAGATTCCCTATATCGGTCTGGAGCTGACAACTGTTACAAATGATATTGCAGCGGAATATGAGATACCAAAGGGCGCATATATTAAAGAGGTGCGGATCGATTCTCCGGCGATGGCAGCAGGACTGCAAAAGGGTGATGTTATCACAAAGATGCAGGGGGAGACGATTTTTAATGTAGACAGCTATGAAAATAAGCTGCTGAATTTGCAGCCGGGAAGCCAGGTGGAGCTTGTGGTGCAGCGCCAGGGGCAGGGAGGCTATAAGGAGGTCACCTGCACGGTTGAGGTAAGCGTATTACAGTAAGCAGGAAGCGTCAGGGCGTATCCTGCTGTTAGAAATGGAGAATTACATGAAGTATATTGAAAGCCTTCGCGAGGGCGAACGATTAAATGAAATTTATTTGTGCAAGGTGAAGCAGTCAGCTATGACAAAGGCGGGAAAGCCGTATGATAATCTGATTCTTCAGGATAAGACGGGAACGCTGGACGCAAAGATATGGGACCCGGGATCGGTTGGAATTGAGGAGTTTGATTCACTTGACTATATTGCCGTCATGGGCGATGTAACAAATTTTCAGGGGAATTTGCAGTTAAATGTCAAGCGGGTGCGCAAGGTCGGCGTCGGGGAGTATGATCCAAAGGATTATCTTCCTGTGAGCGCGAGGGATATTGAGGAGATGTATCAGGAGCTGCTGGCACTGATCGGCTCGGTGAAGCACCCGTATCTTAAGCGGCTGTTGGAAAGCTTTTTTGTGGACGATGCAGATTTTATCAAACGTTTCCGTTTTCATTCTGCGGCAAAGTCGGTGCATCACGGCTTCGTTGGCGGGCTGCTGGAGCATACGCTCTCTGTTGCGAAGAATTGCGATTATTTTTCCAAGGCATATCCTATGCTAAAGCGTGATCTTTTGCTGGCAGCGGCGATGTTTCATGATATTGGAAAAATGGAGGAGCTGTCTGTTTTTCCGGAAAATGATTATACGGATGCGGGACAGCTTTTGGGTCACATTGTTATTGGCATTGAACAGATTGGCGCGCGTATGCGTGAGATACCGGGATTTCCAAAGGGGCTGGGCAATGAATTAAAGCATTGTATTTTGGCGCATCATGGGGAACTGGAATACGGATCGCCCAAAAAGCCGGCGATTGCAGAGGCTTTGGCGCTTAGCTTTGCAGATAATCTGGATGCGAAGATGGAGACGTTTCGGGAGATTTTTATAAATGTACCGGAGAATAATCTGGAATGGCAGGGATATAACCGTCTGTTTGAAACGAATGTGAGACGGTCAGGCAGAGAATAAGGTAAGTTTTGGATAAGCAGCTTCAAATTGCAGAGGCTGCTTATTTTCGCAGATGGGAGACGAAATGTTGAAGAAAAATGATCTGATGGAATTAAGCATTGAGGATATGAGCGCGTCGGGGGAGGGCATCGGAAGGTATGATGGAATGACCTTTTTTGTGAAGGATGCTCTGATTGGGGATACGGTTCGCACCCGTGTGACGAAGCTGAAAAAGAGCTATGGTTATGCCAGAATGGAGGAGCTGCTTGCGCCGTCCGACCAGAGGGTTTCGCCGCGGTGTGCGCTGCACAGACGCTGCGGCGGCTGTCAGATTCAGGCAATGGACTATGAGGCGCAGCTTGCTTATAAGCAGAATAAGGTGCGTGGAAATCTGATCCGTATCGGTGGATTTCCGGAGGAGCTTGTAGATGAGGTGATGCTTCCGATCGTTGGGATGGAGGAGCCGTACCGCTATCGGAATAAGGCGCAGTTTCCGATCGGAAGGGATCAGGAGGGAAGGCTTATCGCCGGATTTTATGCGTCACGGACACATCAGATCATTCCGGTGACGGATTGCGTGCTTGGCGTGGCGCAGAATAGAGAAATTCTTGATTGCGTGCTGGCTTATATGGAGGAAAATCGCATTGAACCTTACGATGAAAAAATGGGGAAGGGGCTGGTTCGTCATGTGTTGATCCGATACGGATTTTCGACAAATGAACTTATGGTCTGTGTGGTGATTAACGGGGAGCAGCTTCCGGCAAGGGAGCGGCTGATTGAACGGCTGTGCGGGATTGCGGGGATGACGAGTATCGCGGTCAATCAAAATACGAAGAACACAAATGTGATCTTGGGAGATGTGACAAAAACGATTTGGGGACAGGCGTATATCACGGATTATATTCATCTGCGTTCCTGTGAGACTGGGACATTTGCGCCGACAGGCGAGGCGATCGCTTATCATATTTCTCCACAGTCTTTTTATCAGGTCAATCCCATGCAGACAGAGAAGCTTTACAGTCTGGCGCTTGATTATGCGGGGCTGACGGGAAGGGAGATTGTCTGGGATCTGTATTGCGGGATCGGGACGATCTCGTTGTTTCTGGCACAGAAGGCGGGGAAGGTTTACGGCGTGGAGGTCGTACCGCAGGCGATCATGGATGCGCGCAGCAATGCGAAGCGAAACGGTATCACAAACGCAGAGTTTTTTGTCGGAAGGGTGGAGGACGTGCTGCCGGAGTTCTATGGGAGAGAAGGCGGGAGCACAGGAGATGTGCTGACGCAAACATTAAAGCAGGCTGCGTGTTGGGATGGCGCGGCTGCTGCAGGGCAGGTGCTGGGGGCAGGGAAAGGCGCAAAGGGGCAGCAGTCGGATATGAGACATCCCGACGTCATCGTGGTCGATCCGCCGCGCAAGGGCTGTGATGAAAAGTGCTTAGAGACGATGCTTAAGATGCAGCCAACGCGTATTGTGTATGTCAGTTGCGATTCTGCAACGATGGCGCGGGATCTGCGGATATTATGCGACGGCGGGTATGAGGTGAGAAAGGTGCGGGCGGTGGATCAGTTTGGGCATACGGTGCATGTTGAGTGCGTGATAATGATGCAGTATTGTGGAAAAGAGAAGAAATAGTAGGGTTTGACCACAAGATGTTGTGGTTTGAGGGCAAAAATTAGACCGAAAATTGGCTAGTTTTTGCCCGATTTATTTGCACAATTTTATAGATGCATAGGGCTGAAAAAGTGGTTTTGGGAGTGATTTGAAGAAAAATGAAAAGGAGGGAGTGGTAAGAGAGACTAAAAATGAATATGGGCAGGGATGAACGCAAGGCGGTACTTATTTTAGAAATGAAATAGGTGCCGCCTTATTTTTTTGGAGGTGGAAATGTCAAAATTATTTTGTGTGAGTCCGGGACTTCGGGTGCTGGAAAGGCAGATGCAGCAGCCACCGGGTTACAGACCAAGAGGATATGGTATCTGTGTGATGGATGTGGACTGGAGGAGCAGGGGAAATTATTCTGAAATCGTGGACTGCGTGATCAGCAGAATGCAGATGGAGCATCTGAAGAAAAGGGTGGATGAAATTTTTTGTGAAGTGGATAAGGAACTGATATTCCGTAATCCAAAGCACAGAAATGATTTCTATTCCCTGCTGATGGGAAAGAGGGCAAAGACATTGCAGTATGCACCGGGATATGCTGCCGCCGTATTTTTACTGTCTGCCGATGAGATTTTATGGGAGAAGGTCCGCAAAAATGTTCTGGATACCGGGATTTACTTTGACAGGGTAAGGCTTGGAGGCGTGACACTGGAGCAGTATATTCTGTTTCATGCGGCAAAGGATGTTTATAGCGGAACAAAGCATATCCGATTATCGGAACTGACAGACCGGGAACTGATACCCGATGAGATACTCAGGCTTATCGTAAATGCTTTTGTGATCGAGAAGTGCGGAGTGGAAATTGTAAAGCAGGAGGTGTGGAATGCGGATTAAGGTGCTGAGTGGTGGCCGAAAAAGTATAGAACTGCCATTGTCGGATGCGGAATTAAATTTCCAGATGAAAAGAATCGGTATTGAAGAAATCGTACCTGTGTGCAGGCTGGTGGAAGCATCAGAGAAGGATAATCCTCTTTGTAAATTCGAGGGGCAGACCGTGAAAATGGATGAGGTCAATTTTTTCGCCAAACGTTTGGATTGTCTCACGGAGTATGAGCACAAGGTATTGTATTCCTATGTCACTGACTACGGTGTGGGAACGATGCAGGATTTGATCAATCTGACCTTCAGCATGAAGGGACTTTCGCTGATTACAGATTTTTCTGATGCAGAGCAGGTAGGAAAGCGTCTCTATCTGGATGAATTCATAGCCATACCAGAAGAGGAAAAGCAGCAGACAAACTTTATAAAGTTTGCGGAAAAGACGTTCAAGGAAAGCAGGGTGGAAGTCCTGCCCTATGGAGTTTTCGTGGAGCATGGCTTTGAAATGCAGGAGGTATATAACGGAAAAACATTCCCGGAATACTTTGCATCCGATGAAATCGTGGCAGCAATCGAGGTACAGAATCAGGCAGGGGACACCGAATATCTGTATCTGCCTACCGATATCTGTTCCATGAACAAGGTAAAGGAACGATTGCAGATCATGGATTTCTGGGAGCTGGAGGTTACAGATATACATAACCTGCGCCTGCCGGATATTCTGGTGCCAATGCCGGAGAACATTGATTGTGTGCAGGCACTGACATTATTTAATGAAACGTGTCAGGCGGTAAGGCATTTTGATGAAGTGCAGATGAAGCAGCTTGCCATGGTGGTGGAATTTACCGGGTTTAGCAGTCCTACTGAGGTGACAAGCCTTGCAAAACTGCTTGGGGAATTTGAAGTAAATCCTTTCGTACACAACGATGAAGAGTATGGAAAGTACATGGTGGAGGAGTCCGGGTTATTTGATGTGGATGAGTTGTTGCTCCCTCACATCAATTATGCTTCCTTTGCAGCGGACAAGAGACAGGGGACACTTGTAACAAGCGGTTATGTGGAGGATGGTTTTGTGGGAGCCACTAGAGAACTGTCAGAGTACCAGCAGTACAATGGAGAGTTTGCTGATCCGCTGGAGATTGATGAGAGCTGCTATGAAACTTTCCAGCTTTACAGTCCGCTGACAGCAGGTTTATATGAGGAAAGATTCGAACAGGGGAAGTTATACCGCAGTGACCTGACACCATATGCAGAGGAAATCGCGGAAGCCATTGAAAAGGAATACTGTGTAGGGGAAGAAGCAAGAGGACTCATGCATTACTTTGACCGGAGTCCGGCGGTAGCCGCAAAGGTAATGTCGGCTCAGCCGAAGGTCGAAATTGTGGACGGGGAGTTATATGGTGTGCTGGAGTGTAAAATCAGTGAACCGCTGACCGAGAATGACATCGAAGTGTTAAAGGAATACTGGACCGGACAGATGAGCGATGGCTGGGGAGAAGGCTTTGAGCAGCATCCGATTACCGTGGAGGATGGAGAAATCTATGTCAGTTTCTGGAACAGTGAAAACTTCTGGAGTGTTATGACCGAGGAAGAACTGATGGGAGGACAGGTGCAGGGAATGAATATGTCCTGTTAAGTTAAAAGGAATCGAGAAAGGAGAAGCATGTTAAAGAGAGAAGAGATAGCACGGCTTAAAGAAAAGTATCCAAAAGGTACACCTATCCATCTGTACTGCATGGCAGGAGAGACTTCGGTGACGCCGGACAGCAAGGGCATCGTTGACCACGTGGATGATATCGGGCAGATTCATATGAAGTGGGAGAACGGAAGCTGCCTTGCATTAAATGTAGAGGAGGACCGGTTCGATATTATCACGAAACAGGATGAGATAGCAGAGATCAAACAGCAGGAGTTTATCGATAAGATAAATGAAATCTTGGAAAAGACAGATTTTAAGCTGTTAAATATGTCCTGCAACAGTGAGAATACTTCCTATGCTGCAGAAAAACTTTTTGCCATGCATCAGGCATTTGAGGAAGTGTATGGCGAGGGATACGTGGAAGAAGGGTATGGAATGGTCATGATGCCTGCAGTAATAAGGGGCAGGGAATCCGGAATCCATGCACTGGCAGTGGTAACACTGGAATTGGAATCATCGGGAGAGCATTGGGGGACTACGTTTTTATCACCGGGAGGTCCTTTGGTACAGGGATATGTTTATCTGACAGAAGAACAGAAGCAGGCCATCAAGGAATATTATATCCCTTATGATTACTGGTACACACCGCTTGTGGAACGTGACCATCATGTGGACTTTACCGACATGCCGGATTCGGTTGCAAATATCCGGAAGCTGGTGGATGAATATCTGGTCACCGGGCAGTCACAGACGATGGATGGACCAAAGTAAAGGAGGGCAGAAGTGAATTGAATAGTATTATCAGCTGGGTGGGCGGTAAGAAGGCACTCCGGGATCTGATATATCGGCGCATGCTGGTCAGCTATGACCGCTACATAGAAGTATTCGGCGGAGGCGGCTGGGTGTTATTCGGCAAGCCGCCTGATAAATGTATGGAGGTTTACAATGATTTTAATTCAAATCTTGCAAACCTCTTTTATTGTGTCAAGGAAAGACCAATGGCTCTGCTAAAGGAATTGTCTTTTCTGCCTTTAAACTCAAGGGATGAATTTGTGACACTGCGCAAATTCCTTTCGATGGAAGAATTTAAGAGTGAGCATCTGGCTGAAGAGCTGGAGATAGCGACACATTTCCTGAAGGAGCCGGAAGCGGCAGAAATCAGGGACATCCTTATGGAGCGCGCCAGCGTTGGAGATGTAAAACGGGCGGCGGCATTTTATAAAATCATCCGCTATAGTTATGGAAGCGGATGCACTTCCTATGGCTGCCAGCCGTTTGACATCCGAAAGACCTTTACCATCTTGTGGGAAGCAAACCGGAGGCTAAAGGATACGGTAATCGAGAATAAAGATTTTGAGGCACTCATCCGTCAGTATGACAGACCGAATGCCTTTTTTTATTGCGATCCGCCGTACTATGAAACCGAAGGACATTATGAGGTTGTGTTCCGTAAGGAGGATCATGTAAGACTCCGGGATACACTGGCAGGCATCGAAGGAAAATTCATGGTTTCCTACAATGACTGTGAATATATCAGGGAACTGTATCAGGACTTCCGGATAGAGGCGGTCACAAGAATCAATAATCTGGCACAGAGGTATGACAACGGAAGTGAATTCCCGGAGGTGCTGATAGCCAATTATGACATGGAGGAAAGAAGAAAAAGTCTGCCTACGCAGATGAATCTGTTTGAACTGTGTGGGGAACAGGAATCAGTCGTGTGGAAGTGCAACAAACGGAAGGAGGATGAAGATGTTTCAGTTAGTGGAGATCACAGGGATTGTTAACGAAAAGGGGTGCATTGAAATCCCTGTGATATTGTTAGAACAGACAGGGATAAGAACCGGGGAAGAGGTAAAACTTTTATACCTTGCGGCAGGAGAAAAGGATTTTAAGAATGAGTCGAAAGAGTTTCTGCTTGTTCGTGCAGGTGAAAATCCTGTTGGCGAGCTTATGAAAGAAGAAAACGTGGAGCTTAGACTGCCGCCGGAACTGCTTGCGGATGCCAGAATTCCCATGGATGCCGATCTGGATATTGTCTGTACAGACAGAAAGATTGTGATTTTGCCTACAGAGGATGTGGTGGCAGAAGAAGTGCCGGAGGAACTTCTGGGTATCTGTGAAGAACTTGGAATCCCGAAGGAAAAAGTAAATATTGTGTTACGCATGACAGAGGAAAACTGAAAGAAAGAGTTTCTTTCAGTTGGAGATTTGTGCTACGCACAAAGTCTCCGGACTGAGAAAGGAGTGAGATTATCGATATGAAAAAGCCGGTGTATAAGGTGCTGGATGAAAAGGGCAGGGTGCTGATACCTCTTGAAATGCGCCAGAAAGCAGAAATGGAGAAAGGGGATATCTTAAAGGTTTCCATAAACTCCGGGAAGATTGTCATATCCAAGGTAGACATTCTGGAGGTAGGAAAGCAGGATGCAGAAGCAGTGGAGGCCTATGTGAATGCTGCTGTGAAAATCATGAGCCATGAAAAGCAGGTGGCACTTGCTGCAAGAATCTTAAGCCTCGTACAGCAGGAGGGAGGAAAGGATTGTTAAAAAGTAAGTACAGAGCATTTGAAATTCAGGATGATAAGGTAAAGGAAACACTGGTGGAGGGAAATCTGCCTGCCATTGCAGACTGTATCCGGGGATGCAAAAAAGACAGCATTATCCTGATACAGAACTTGGAAGGAGAGCCTTTTCTGGTTGGGGTATCAAAGCTGTTTTTGTATTGCGAAGACAATGACTTCCTGAATACCCAGCTGCTTCCCTATCTGCATGGAATGTGAATGGAGATGCAGTATGAAAAACATATATTTTCGTAACGGAGTCCTTATTTACTATGGAAATCCGGCAGGGTATCTGTCGGATGGAAAAGTAATTCTGGACTCCATTTTTGATAAAGGGGAAATCAAAGAGTTCCTATCAGAGAAGGAAAGGCTGGCAGTAGAGGTCAGGGAAGGAGTGTATGACCGTCTGTCAGAGGATGGAGGGATGGAAGAAGTGAAGATACATGGCAGGGAAAGGAGGATAAAAATACATCAGCTGAAACAGGGCAGCCCGCTCATGATGCGGTTTATCAGTCTGGCAGAAAGAGAAAACAGGGGCTATGGGAAACCGCAGGCAGAGGAGTATGCACTGGTTTATGAAGGAGAAGTGGAAAACTTTAGTCTGGAAGAGGTCTGGGAGAAGTTCGGAAGAAGAGTACCGAAGGATTTTGAAGGACACGCACTATCCATATCGAATGTTGTGGAACTGATAGAAGACGAGGCAAGCCGCTTTTTCTATGTAGAGCCGAAAGGCTTTGCAGAAATTGTATTTCAATCAGAATAGCCGGGAGGCGGAAAGGAAGAACATGGCAGGAAAAGGAACAAAAAATAATCAGCAGAATACACAGGGCGAAGCACAGTCCGGGCAGACGAAACAGCCGCTGGAGTTTGATGTGCGCATCCAGTCAATCAAACCCAGTGATTCCATCAAAGGCACTGCATCTGTGAACATTAACGGAGCCTTTGCCATCAGGGGTGTGAAAATTATTGAAGGGACAAACGGATTGTTTGTATCCATGCCCAGCTACAAGGTAGGAAACGATTATAAGGATATCTGTTTTCCTATCACACCGGAATGTAGAAAGCAGTTAAATGATGCGGTGCTGGGTGCTTATGAGCAGGCACTTACACAGAGCCAGAACAGTGTGGCAAAGCATCATGAAATGCAGCAGGCACCGGAAGGTCAGGCAATGGACATGACCGGGATGTAAAGTAACTTAAGTCAGGAAACCAAATAAAATAAAACAATTATGGAGGAAAAATCATGAGAAAGATGATGAACAAAGTAGCAGGAAACATGAAGGCAGTCGCAGCAAAGGCAGTACATATGTTGAAGGACAAGAGGGGAGAGAACTACGTGGATACCGCAGTTAAGATTTTGATTGCAGTGGTAATCGGTGCCCTCCTGCTTGCAGGCTTGTATGCCCTCTTCGGAGATGTGGTAATGCCTACCCTTACCAGAAGAATTCAGGAAATGTTTAACTATGCAGGCTAAAACGAAAAGGATTTCTAAGCCTGTAAAAAACACAGACTAAGAAATCCTAAGTTTCGTTTAGGAGAATCGCAAGACGATTCTCCGTAGGTTTCGGATAAGTACTATGAAAATGAAGAAGGAGGAAATAGAATATGCCGAGAAGATCAGCTACACAGGAAAATACAAATACAGCAGAAACCATGGAACAGCAGGTACCCTTTGAGGTCACCATCACAGAACACAACCCGGAGAGAGGTGTGCTTGCCACGGCGGATGTTAAGGTGGGGAACATGATGACTATCCGCAACGTAAAAATCAAGGAGGATGACTATGGGCTTACCGTAACCATGCCCCGGACCAAGGTGCCCCATGCGGAGCAGTATAAAGATTCCGTATATTTTGCAGATAAGTCCATGAAGCAGCAGTTTGATCAGGCGGTGGAAACTGCGTATCAGCAGAGTGTTCTTACACCGGTGCTTGATCAGGATGAGGCCGAAGAGGAGATGGAACAGGAAGAATCCGCCGGCATGAGCATGGGAATGTAGCCGATGTTATCTGAGGTCAGGCTCATTTCCTTTTTTACTGTTCTGGCGTTGGCGGCAGTTTCTGATATCAGAAAGAGAGAAATCCCGGACTGGATACCACTGTTACTCACCATCGTGAGCCTGATCCCACCGGAGTCCGTGCAGTTATCAGGACTCTTGGTGGCATTGCCTCTTTTGATGATCGGAGTAACAGCAGGTGGTATCGGTGGTGGGGATATCAAGCTGACAGGAGCCTGTGGACTGGTGCTTGGGTTTGAGAGAACACTAATCGGACTTATCACAGGGCTTCTGTTGCTGCTTTTCTTTCATGCAGTAAGGCAGTGCGTAAAGAGAATCAAAAAAGAAAATCGAGAAAGAGGGAAGGAGCAGGCATATCCGCTTGTTCCTTTCTTGCTGCTCGGTATGGTCATAGGTGTTTTTGGTTATTTTTAGAAATAGAATAGGAATCTTTCTACTTGCTATTGATAATATTTCGGCATGCCGATATAATATAGAAAGAGGAGGAATAGGCAATGGTAGAAAGGTTATTAAAGAAACAAAATATGACAAAATACCGACTCGCGGTAGAAGCAGGGATTCCTCACACTACACTGAATGATATATGCAGCGGAAAAACCAGACTGGAAAAATGCAGTGCAGAAACAGTATATAAACTGGCAAAGGCATTAGGTGTTTCCATGGAAATGCTGACCGTTGCAGGAATCCAGAATGCGGAAAGGGAACGCGCCTATGAATACGGACTGCCGGAATATCTGCAGCATGATTTAGATGCCTACAAGGAAGGGCTGAAAAATAAATCCGATTTACTGGATTGCCTGTGGGGAGAACTGTATGGAAGCATTAACATAGCAGAAATCAATGACGGAGCAATCACAAAGGAACATGCGGATTATCTGCGGAACAAATATCTGTTCGGAGGAAAACATGACAGGAATGATTGATTTTACAAACTGCAGGAAGATTTTAGGAAGGGCATACAATGGCGCCAATGGAAAAAATTGCCGTAGAGTATAACGGAAAAGAGTATATGCTGAAGTTTCCACCTTCAGGAGCCACAAAACCTACAGAACTGTCCTATACAAACAGCTGCATTAGTGAGCATATAGCAAGCAGTATTTTAATATGATTGGTATCTGGGCACAGGAAACACTGCTGGGAACTTATGAAGTAAGCGGAAAAACGAAGGTGGTATGTGCATGCCGGGACTTTACGGAGAAAGGGTATCGGCTGTTTGACTTCTGCTCCATCAAGAATACCATTCTGGATTCTGATTCGGGAGGAAGCGGAACAGAGCTGGAGGACATTATGGATACCATCGAAAAACAGCAGTATGTGGAGCCGTCATTTCTGATGCAGCATTTCTGGAATGTTTTTGTGGTAGATGCCTTGCTTGGAAATTTTGACAGACACAATGGAAACTGGGGATTTTTATACAATGATTCTACCGGAGAGGCAAGCGTGGCACCGGTTTATGACTGTGGAAGCTGTCTGTTACCGCAGGCAGATGATAAAATCATGGAGCAGGCACTGTCAAATGCAGATGTGATGAATGCCAGGATATATCAGTTTCCAACTTCGGCAATCAAGCTGGACGGAAGAAAAATCAATTACTATGATTTTCTTATGTCGGAAAGAGAGCCGGAATGCAATGCCGCAATACAAAGAATGGTTCCTAAGATTGACTTGGAGCAGATCAAAGAATTTATTGATGGGGTACCCTATATCACAGTTTTACAGAAAACCTTTTATAAGAGGTATATAAGTGCAAGGTTTGAACAGATTTTAAGACCTGCTTATGACATGGTAATGTCAGAAAAGCAGGAACTGTCAGAACCGAATATGTCAATTTAACAGATACACCAAGAGGACATCGTAAAATCTACGGTGTCTTTTTGTGCAAAAAAATGGAGGTTAGAGATGAAAAAGAAGTTATTCATTGCAGCTGTGGTTACTGCGGTAGTAGGTGCAGTAGCAGTATTAAGAAAACACAGAAAATATACACAGATGTGAACAAATGACTAGGAGGAATTCAGGATGAAATTATTTAAGAACCGAACTGTTCTGGGAATTTTCTGCATTGCAGTTTCCCTGCTTATCTGCTTTGCCATTACGCCCCTTGTGAATGCAGGGCTGTCTAAGAAGGTCACCATTGTACGATTTAACCAGATGGTGCAGGAGGGAGAACAGATTACCAAAAACATGGTGGATGTGGTAGAGGTAGGAAACCATAACCTGCCCGAAAATGTGGTAAGAAACCTTGTAGACGTGGAAGGAAAGTATCTGACTGCAACCGTTTATGCAGGGGATTACATCTTAACGGATAAGATTTCCGAGGAACCGTCTGCGGAAAATAAGTATCTCTATAACTTAAATGGAGAGAAACAGGCCATGTCCATTACCATTAACACCTTTGCGGAAGGCTTGTCCGGCAAGTTAAAGAGCGGGGATATCGTATCCGTGATTGCGCCGGATTACCTTGGCAGCGGAGAGACAGTCATTCCGGCAGAACTGAAATTTGTGGAGGTCATCGCAGTGACCGCCAAGTCCGGCTATGATGCCAACACGGAGGAGCAGAGAACAGAAGAGGAAGAAAAGGAGCTGCCGTCTACCGTGACCATTCTGGTAAGACCGGAACAGAGCAGACTCCTTGCAAGACTGGAAGCGGAGGGCGAAATCCATCTGTCCCTGGTATTCCGTGGAGAAGCAGAGAAGGCTTCAGCGTTTATCAAGGCACAGGATCAGGTACTGGATGAGATGAAGGCAGAGGAAGGGGCAGACACGCAGGAGAGAGACGGCTCTGAAATAGAAGAATCTGCACCTCAGATGAATGCAGACAGTGGGGAAGCAGAAGAGGAAACAAAAACAAATAAAGATGGGGAGGAATAGATTGTGAACTTTAAACAGAATTCCCTGTTTACCAGAAATACAGGATATAAAGAGGAACCGATGGAGTCTCAGGGCGGTGTGCTTGCCGTATGGGGAAGTCCTTCATCCGGCAAGACTGTCGTTTCCGTAAAGCTGGCAGATTACCTTGCCAGAAAAAAGAAGAATGTACTGCTGATTTTTGCAGACATGACCACACCGCCGCTGCCCTGTATCTGTGCATCCTCCGATCTGGAAGGGGAAAAATCTCTTGGGAGCATTCTTGCCGCAACCCATGTAACGGAAAACCTGATTAAGAAAAACTGCATGTTTTACAGAAAAAATGATTACTTAAGCATGGTTGGGATGTTAAAGGGCGAGAACGTATTTACTTATCCGCCTTATGACCAGACACAGGCGGCGGAACTGATTGAACAGGCAAGGGAAGTAGCACCCTATGTCATTATCGATTGTGGCAGTACCATTGCTTCGGATGTTTTATCCGCAGTGGCACTGATGGAAGCGGATACGGTCTTAAGACTGGTAAACTGTGATTTAAAATCCATCAGCTACCTGTCCTCACAGCTGCCACTGCTTCGGGACAATAAGTGGGATGCAGATAAACAGCTTAAGGTGGCATCCAATGTCAAACAGCAGGAGGCAAGCAGCCACATTGAACAGGTGCTTGGCACGGTGGCCTTTCAGATTCCCCACAGCAGGGAAGTGGAAACACAGTGTCTGGAGGGAGATATGCTTGCCGAACTTGGGCTAAAGGAAAGCAGGGCTTTCCGAAAAGAAATTGAAAAAATCAGCAGGGAGGTGTTCGGGGTATGACAGGAAATAACCAGAGCCTTTTCTTTTCCCCGGAAGAGAAGGGAAGAGCCTTTTCCGATGTGTTAAAGGAAGTGCAGGAATACATCTCCAGCAAATATTCCACGCTGATGGTGGAGGGCGGAAATGATGAGGTAAAACAGCAGGTCAAGAGATACATCGCAAAATATGTTGCAGATTACCGCATCACCGTAAAGGGAAAGATCAGAGAGCAGCTCATCGATGATTTGTATACGGAGCTGGCAGAGTTTTCTTTTTTGACAAAGTACATCTTCGGAAGCGATATTGAGGAAATTGACATCAACTCATGGAAAGATATCGAGGTGCAGTACAGTGACGGTAGATGCGAGAAACTGGAGGAACATTTTGAATCACCGGAGCATGCCATCAACGTGATCCGGAGGATGCTCCATGTGTCCGGCATGGTATTAGACAACGCATCCCCGGCGGTTCTTGGGCATCTGAGCAAGAACATCCGTATTGCAGTATTAAAGACGCCTCTTGTGGATGAGGATGTGGGTATTGCAGCCTCCATCCGAATCGTAAATCCCCAGAGTCTGAAAAAGAGCGACTTTGTGGATGGAGGAACTGCAACAGAAGAAATGCTGGATTTTCTGGCAGAGTGTCTGCGGTATGGCATCAGCATCTGTGTGGCAGGCGCCACCAGTTCCGGCAAGACCACACTGGCAGGGTGGCTCCTTACCACCATTCCAGACAACAAGCGAATTTTTACCATTGAAAACGGAAGCAGGGAGCTGGCTCTGGTAGAAGGATGGAAAGGTAACCAATAGCGTGATCCATACGCTGACCAGATTTAGCGAGAATGAAAAACAGAACATCGATCAGGACATGCTCCTCGACATGGCTCTGCGTTTTAACCCGGAGATTATCTGTGTAGGAGAGATGAGAAGCTCCGAAGCCTATACTGCACAGGAGTCTGCAAGAACCGGCCATACCGTGCTTACCACCATTCACAGCAACAGCTGTGAAGCCACCTACAGCCGAATGAGAACCTTGTGTAAGCGAAAATACGATATGGATGATGAGGTGTTAATGGATCTGGTAACCGAGGCATTCCCCATTGTAGTGTTTACAAAGCAGCTTGAGAATAAGAAAAGAAGGCTGATGGAGATCATGGAGTGCGAGATTACCAGGGATGGAAAGAGGCACTTTAATTCCCTGTTCCGCTATGAGATTACGGAGAACCGGGTGGAAGGGGATAAGTTTATTATCAACGGTATCCATCAAAAGGTATCTGGCATTTCAGAGAGCCTGAAGAAAAGATTTCTGGAAAACGGAATGCCCAAAGAGGTATTAAACCGTATTACAGGGGGAGGTGGAAAGGCATGATAGCAATGCAGGTAGTTGCGTGTATCGGAATTATGATCGGGTGTTTTCTGCTGTTTGGAATCAGCCTGACGGATTTCACAGGAAACATTTTTACAAAGCTTCTGGACGGACCTAAAGGCATCCGGGAGGAGATTTTGGAACAGACACAGAGAAAGAAAAAGTCCTTTTTTCGAAGGGAAATTGAAGAGGTGCAGAGCATCTTAAAAGCAACGGATCGGGTGCATACATTTCCCATGCTTTGCACGGTATCCCTGCTCTTGTTTGCAGCAGGAGCCGCAGGTGCAGCCATGCTTGGAAACTTCTTTCTAGTGCCGGTGTTAGCGGTGGGATTTATGTTCCTGCCCTTCTGGTATATCAAGCTGACCGCATCCCATTTCAAGAAGGATGTGTCTGCGGAACTGGAAACTGCCCTGTCCATCATAACCACAGCATATCTAAGAAGTGAGGATATCTTAACTTCTGTGGAGGAAAATCTGGAATATTTAAATCCGCCGGTAAAAAATATTTTTCAGGATTTTGTGTCCAGAATCCGGCTGATTGATCCGGACTTGGAGGCGGCTCTGGATGAACTTCGTACAAGGATATCCGATGATGTGTTCAGGGAATGGGTGGATGCCCTAAAAGCCTGCCTCTATGACAGGTCGCTAAAGACAACACTGACCCCCATTGTGGCCAAGTTGTCCGATATGCGTATTGTGAATGCAGAACTGGAATATCTGGTTATGGAGCCGAGAAAAGAGTTTATAACCATGGTGGTGCTTGTGGTAGGAAACATTCCGCTTTTGTATTTTTTGAATCAGGACTGGTATCATACGCTGATGCACACGGTAGTTGGACAGATCATGCTGGCCATTGCAGGCATGGTTATATTTGTTTCCACCGCCCATGTGATCAGGCTGACAAAGCCAATCGAGTACAGATCGTAGAAAGGAGGCAGTATGAATCTGACATTATTTTTTGTGTTTCTTACCTTTGCATTAGGACTTTTTGGATTGTCAACAGTAAACTAAACAACTTTTTTAAGGTTATTCATCCGATACT
>ERZ772969.1181-NODE-1181-length-21164-cov-43.967881_pt1 | contig 21164 bp, 14 predicted proteins | sample MGYA00511676_ERZ772969 | MGnify/ENA primary metagenome ERZ772969 (study PRJEB29015, sample SAMEA2737651) | human gut metagenome | biome: human gut; feature: human-associated habitat; material: faeces | place: China | collected 2012 ... | reverse complement strand
ACATATCAGCCACAGCCTGCCCGTCTCTACACCCCCATTTCAACAAATCACAATTTTCTATTTGTAAATTTAAAAACTTGTGATATAATACCAAATGTATGTTCAGTATATTTAGAATGGAGAACTTATGAAGAAAATTATACTTGCATCAGGCTCACCAAGAAGACGTGAGCTTCTGACACAGATTGGAATTGATTTTGATGTAGTTACAAGTAATGCAGAGGAGATAATAACCAAGACATATCCGCAGGATATTGTATGTGAATTATCATGCCTTAAAGCTAAGGCTGTATATGATATGCTTAAAGAGCCACAAAAAGATATTGACAATTCGGTTATAATAGGTGCAGATACTATTGTGTATTGTGACGGAGAGATTCTTGGAAAACCGGCAGATAATGATGATGCATATAGAATGATTAAAAAAATCTCAGGAGGAGTGCATCAGGTCTATACAGGAGTTACATTTATATATAAAGGAAATGTTAAAAGTTTTAGTGAAAAGACAGATGTATCAGTATATGATATGTCAGAAACAGAAATTAACAGATATATACAGACAGGTGAGGCAATTGACAAGGCAGGTGCCTATGGAATACAAGGGGCATTTGCAGCTTATGTAAAGGGTATTAACGGAGATTATAATAATGTGGTAGGACTTCCGGTGGCTAAGCTCTACCATGAGTTAGCCAATATTAACTGTTTATAGTATAACTTCAAATATCGCAAAATAGCATTTATCTTAGAGTTAAATCGGACATAGGACTAATAATTATTACGATGTTAGAAAATGCCTGCGGAATATATCTATCAGGAAAGGATTAAAGATTTATGATAAAGCTGATTGCCAGTGATTTAGATGGAACTATACTTCTTAATGGGGCACAATCGGTTGATGGCTCACTTATTAACACAGTTGACAAACTTGTTGATATGGGTTATATTTTTGCTCCTGCAAGTGGAAGACAGATTAGCAGTCTTAAGATGTTATTTAAACCTATTGATGATAAGCTTATGTACATAGCAGAGAATGGTGCATTAGTAAAATATAAGCAGAAGACTATTGTAAAGAATGTTATGGATAAAGAGCTTGCATTGGATATTATAGAGGATGTTTTAAGATAGCCCTGCTGTGAAGTTCTGGTTTCAGGTGAGAATGTGGCATATATTAAACCCAAGACGGAAGAATATTATAACCGAATGACAAAGGTTGTTAAATATAAGACTCAGATGGTTGATGATTTTAAGGATATTAAGGAAGATATCTTAAAGATTGCAGTCTGTGATTTATCGGGAATTGACAATTCAAAAGACCATTTTAAGGAGAAATGGGGCAATATGGCAAGTGCTGTAGTATCAGGAAAGCTTTATCTTGATTTTATGGCAAGTGAAGTAAGTAAGGGACATGCCATGAAGCAGATACAGGAATACATGGGAATAGAGACCTGTGAATGTATGGCTTTCGGAGATAACTATAATGATATAGAAATGCTTGATAATGTTACACATTCATATGTAATGGAAAATTCCTCCGATGATATAAAAAAGCATGGAAAATATATATGCTCTAAGGTTGAGGATACACTTCTTGATTTATTAAAGACAGGGAAGTTATAATTACAAATATTAATTTAAAGCATAAATACTAAGTTTGTTGCATGTATATAAAACTTGTAATAAAAGAAATGTATATATGTTAATCGGATAATAGCAGATATATATAATAAATAATATTTAATAACCAATAGAATATAATTGGTATACATTGATTTGTTGCGCTGATTATAAAGTGATTAGTGTGAAAAAATAGTAAACTATTATCTTATTAGAAAGGTGGTACATATGGGAGAATATTTAGATAAGTGTGCAGAGGTGTTTTTAAAGGAGCAGGGAAAGCTGTTTGACGAGCCTGTAGCAGAAACACTTGAAGAGGCAAAAGATTTCCTTGAAGATTGTTTTGCACAGGTATTTGATTCAATTGAAGAGGTAAGAGAATATCTTGATGAAGAAGGCATGGATGTATCAGGTATGTCTGATGAAGAATTAGAGGACGAATTAGAAGTATTTAAGCTTGATGACGGACATTATTTTGTAGTTGAGGCATAGGAATTGATATGAAAATAACAATTATATGTGTAGGAAAGATTAAAGAAAAGTTCTATACACAGGCAATAGATGAATATTCTAAAAGATTGTCAAGATATTGTAAGCTTGAGATTATAGAGCTTGCTGATGAAAAGACACCTGATAATGCCAGTGAACAGGTTAATCTTAATATTAAAGCAAAAGAGGGAGACAGGATTCTTACAGCTATTAAGGATGATGCATATGTTATAGCACTTGCAATAGAAGGAAAAATGCTTGATTCAGTTGAATTATCAGAAAAGGTGGATAAGCTTGGAATTAGTGGCAAAAGCAATATAACATTTGTTATAGGTGGTTCTTTAGGGCTTGATGAAAGAGTACTTAAACGTGCGGATTACAAACTCAGCTTTTCAAAGATGACATTTCCACATCAGCTTATGAGAGTTATACTGTTAGAGCAGATATACCGTAGTTATAGAATAATGAAAAATGAACCATATCATAAATAAGGAGATTAGTGTGCAAAATAAGCCAGATAGCTTATTTTGCACACGGCTATTTGTGCCGCAGGCGTCATAAATAGCTCTTATCGCAGAGCCAAATCTGACATTTGGCTTGCGATTACTCCGGCATTAAAGATGCCTGCGGAATGGAGAATATTGTGAAAAGAATAACTAAAAATATTTTATGTGTTTCTGTTGTTATATTGATAGCAGCTCTTTTTGCTGTTTATATAAGATTTTTTAATGGAAGCTTTATATATATATCAACAGGACTTGGGAAAAATACAATTTTAAATGCTAAGAATCAGAAAACATCCATGTATCAGGCGGATATTCTTATGTCGGATGCCAGAAAAGAGTATGAGGATGTATTTGGCAGTGATATCTGGAATCAGAATATAGACGGAGTATCATTTGAGGATTATGCTAAGGATCAGATAAAGACAAAGCTTATAAGATTAAGATGCATGAACATATTTGCACAGCAGAATGGCGTTGTTCTTAGCCGTTCACAAAAAGAAGATGTTGTGAAAGCAGCTAATGAATATATGAGTAAATTAAGTGACTCACAAAAGAGTACACTTGGACTTACACAGGATAAAGCAGAGAAGATGTTTACTGAATTTGCAATAGCAAAGACACTTTATGAAGACTTTACATCTTCTGTTGACGACGAGATAAGCGCTGATGATGCAAGAGTAATTAATATACAGTATATTGTCTGTGATAATGAGAGTGACATTAATGAGGCAAAGGAGCTGGTTGACAGTGGTGAAGTATTTTATTCTGTTGTATCCAGATATAATGGCAGCAATGACTATGAGTGCGTATTAAAAAGAGGACAGATGGATAAAGCCTTTGAAACTGCTGCATTTGATTTGAAAAGTGGTGAGGTCAGCAAAGTTGTAGCTGCTGATGGAAGATATTACATTATAAAGTGTATAAGTGATAATGAAAAATCAAAAACAGAAGCTAATAAGACAAGTATTGTTGATGAGAAGAAGTTAGAGCATTTTAATGATAAGTTTGAAAACTTTGAAACTTCTGTCTATGTTGAATTTAATAATAAGATATGGAAACAAAAGAAGATGGCATCAGCACAGATTCTGGATGTGGATTTTGAAAGCATATTTGAAAAATATTTTGGAAAATAAATTTTAAGGCATATAAAAAATTTTGGAAAATAATTATTAAACTATAAATGAGCAAATACAGAAAAATGCATAAAAGTAATCTTTTTTATCCGTGGCATAAATACATTATGGTAATTTAAGTAAAAATGTCTTTGTAATACAGACAAATTTGTGCAATATTTTAAATTTACTCATTTATAGAATTAAAGTTATATTGCATGTAAATAGAAATGGAGATATAAATGGCAGATAATAAATATGATGCTTCCAGTATATCAATTCTTGAAGGTCTTGAAGCAGTAAGAAAAAGGCCGGGTATGTATATAGGAAGTGTTGGAACTAAAGGTCTTAATCATCTTATATATGAGATTGCAGATAATGCTGTTGATGAACACCTTGCTGGTTTTTGTACCAATATAGAAGTGACGCTTAATAACGATGGTACAGCAACAATTAAAGATAATGGACGAGGTATTCCAATTGGAATACATCCAAAAGCTGGTATTCCTGCGGTAGAAGTAGTATTTACGGTATTACATGCAGGAGGAAAATTTGGTGATGGAGGATATAAGATATCTGGTGGATTGCATGGCGTTGGTGCATCAGTTGTCAATGCTCTTTCAATATGGCTTGAAGTAGAGATAAGAGTTGACGGAGGTGTATATAAGCAGCGTTATGAGCGTGGAAAGGCTACAGCACCACTTGAAAAGATTGGGACATGCCGTAAAAATGATACAGGAACTAAGGTAACATTTCTTCCCGATGGGGAAATCTTTGAAAAGACGAGATTTAAAGCAGAAGCAATTAAGAGCCGTCTGCATGAGACCGCATATCTGAATCCGGGGCTGACTATTATTTTTAAGGATGCAAGACAGGGGAGCGAAGAGACTGTAACATATCACGAAGAAGATGGTATTAAAGCATATGTTAAAGACCTTAATGAAGGCAAAGAAACTGTAAGCAGCATTATATATTTTAAGAAGAATGAATCAGGAATAGAGGTAGAGGTTGCTTTTCAGTATGTTAATGAATTTGAGGAAAATATTTTAGGTTTCTGTAATAATATATATACACAGGAAGGCGGTACACATATTACCGGATTTAAGACGAAGTTTACAACAATTATCAATCAGTATGCAAGGGAACTTGGTATACTAAAGGATAAGGATAATAACTTTACGGGAATGGATGTAAGAAATGGCATGACGGCTATAGTTGCCGTTAAGCATCCGGAGCCAAGGTTTGAGGGACAGACTAAGACAAAGCTTGATAATCCTGATGCCGGTACTGTGGTAAGTTCCGTAACAAGTGATGAGATACAGTTATATTTTGATAAGAATCTTGAAGAGTTAAAGGCTGTTATTGCATGTGCTGAAAAATCAGCCAAGATTAGGAAAGCAGAAGAAAAGGCTAAGACTAACATGTTATCAAAGCCGAAATTTTCAATTGACAGCAATGGAAAGCTTGCTAACTGTGAGAGCCGTAATCCTGAGGAATGTGAAGTATTTATTGTAGAGGGAGATTCTGCCGGTGGCTCTGCAAAGACGGCAAGAAACAGAAGAACACAGGCAATACTTCCAATAAGAGGTAAGATTCTTAATGTTGAAAAGGCAGGTATTGATAAGGTTCTTGCAAATGCAGAGATTAAGACAATGATTAATTCTTTTGGCTGTGGTTTCCTTGAAGGCTATGGCAATGATTTTGATATCTCAAAGTTAAGATATAATAAGATAATTCTTATGACTGATGCCGATGTTGATGGGGCGCATATTGATACACTTCTTCTGACATTTTTCTATAGATTTATGCCGGAGCTTATCAATCAGGGTCATGTATACCTGGCAACACCACCTCTTTACAGGGCTGAACCAAAGAAAAAGGGAAAGAATGTAAAGCCTGAATATCTGTATGATGATAAAGCACTTGAAAAATACAGACAAAAGCATGCAAGTGGAACATTTACACTGCAAAGATATAAGGGACTTGGGGAGATGGATCCTGAACAGTTATGGGAGACTACGCTTAATCCTGATACAAGAATATTAAAACAGGTGGAGATTGAAGATGCTAAGATGGCAGCATCTGTTACTTCTATGCTTATGGGAAGTGAAGTTCCGCCAAGAAAGCAGTTTATTTATACACATGCTGATGAGGCAGAGATTGACGCATAATGAAATGATAGAGAATGGAGAAACAGATGGCTGAACAGATTATTAAGACTGAGTATTCGGAACTGATGCAGAAGTCTTATATAGATTATTCAATGAGTGTAATTACAGCAAGAGCTCTTCCTGATGCAAGAGATGGTTTAAAGCCGGTTCAAAGAAGAGTGTTATATGCGATGAATGAGCTGGGACTTAATTATGATAAGCCTCATAGAAAGTCTGCACGTATTGTTGGTGATACAATGGGTAAGTATCATCCGCATGGAGATAGTTCAATATATGAGACACTCGTAGTACTTTCACAGGATTTTAAGAAGGGAATGGCTCTGGTAGATGGTCATGGTAATTTTGGCTCTATTGAAGGTGATGGAGCTGCGGCTATGCGATATACGGAGGCAAAGCTTAAGAAATTCACGCAGGATGTATACCTTGCTGACCTCGATAAAAATGTTGTGGATTATGTACCTAACTTTGATGAGACTGAAAAAGAACCGGAAGTGTTACCTGTAAGAGTTCCGAATCTGCTTGTAAATGGTGCAGATGGTATTGCGGTTGGTATGACGACTAATATACCTACACATAATCTCGGAGAGGTTGTAGATGCAGTATGTGCATATATGGACAATGAGGATATTACAACTAAGGAGCTTATGCAATATTGTATCGGACCTGATTTTCCAACAGGCGGACTTGTTGTCAATAAAAAGGACTTATTAGATATATATGAGAGAGGAACCGGTAAGATTAAGCTTCGTGGTAAAATACAGTTTGAACCGGGAATGAAACGCTCTGACAGGGATAAATTAGTAATTACTGAAATTCCCTATACAATGATTGGTGCTAATATTGGTAAGTTTATATCAGATGTTGTTGACCTGATTGAGACAAAGAAGACAACAGATGTAGTTGATATTTCCAATGAATCTTCTAAAGAGGGTATCCGTATTGTATTAGAGCTTAAGAAAAATGCAGATGTAGATAATCTGATTAACCTCTTATATAAAAAGACTAAGCTTGAAGATACATTTGGTGTCAACATGCTTGCAATAGTAGATGGAAGACCTGAAACTTTAGGACTTAAAAAGATTATTAAGCACCATATAGATTTCCAGTACGAGCTTAATACAAGAAAATACCAGACACTTCTAAAAAAAGAACTTGATAATAAGGAGATTAAGGAAGGTCTTATAAGGGCATGTGACATTATTGATCTTATTATTGAAATCTTAAGAGGAAGCAAAAATCTTAAGATGGCTAAGGAATGTCTTATAAATGGTACGACAGAAGGAATTAATTTTAAGAGCAAGACCTCAGAAAAACAGGCAGCAAAGCTTGATTTTACTGAAAGACAGGCAAGTGCCATTCTTGAGATGCGTTTATATAAGTTAATCGGACTTGAGATACTTGCATTACAAAAGGAATATGACGAATGTCTTACTAAGATTGCTAAGTATGAAAAAATTCTTGGAAATAAAAAAGAGATGGCTAAGGTGATTAAGTCAGACCTGTTAAAGATTAAGAAAGAATATGCAGTAGACAGAAGAACCGTAATTGAAGATGGCAAGGAGGCCGTAGTTAAGGAAAAAGAGATACAGGAACAGGAAGTTATGTTTATAATGGATCGTTTCGGTTATGCCAAGACTATTGACATGGCGGCTTATGAGCGTAATAAAGAAGCAGTTCATAAAGAAAACAAATATATTTTTAATTGCCTTAATACAGATAAAATATATATATTTACTGATAATGGTAATCTTCATCAGATAAAGGTATTTGATATTCCATTTACGAGGTTCAGGGATAAGGGAACACCGATAGATAATATGGGCAATTATGATAGTAGTGGTGAAAATATTATTTATATGTGTGCAGCAAATGACATAAAGAATAAAAAAATGCTTTTTGTTACACGTATGGGAATGGTTAAGCTTGTAGATTCAGCGGAATTTGATGCTTCAAAAAGAACGGTTGCATCAACTAAGTTACAGGAAAATGACAGCGTTGCATATATTTATGATACGGATGCGAGAGTAGAGGTATTTTCTAAGTTTTCTATATATGGAGATGTGAAAGAAGAAGAAGAGATTATGAGTGAGCAGGATGTAATACTAAGGACTGAACAGGGCATATTCTTAAGATTTCCGCTTTCCGATATTCCACAGAAAAAGAAGGCAGCTATAGGAGTACGTGGCATTAAGCTTGGAAAAGATGATTATATAAGTGATGTATATCTTCTTACAAATGGAGATGGTACGATACTTGAATATAAGGGAAAGAAGTTAGAACTGTCTAACTTAAAGCTTGCACATAGAGACTCTAAGGGTACTAAGATCAGAGTATAGAAAAGTTAAGATTAAAGCAAAAACATATAAGAAGAATTTATCAATATAAGAAAAATAAAAAAGCAGCAATACCGGTATGGATGTGTTTAAGTACATAATTAACATTTAAAGCCGGTATTGCTGCTTTTATTAAATTATATATGTTTTATCAAGTATTAGTAAAAAGACATTTTTATTAAAAATTGTTTTGCTTCCCGTTATTTTGGTACTGTTTATTATAAAGTAGAGCAAAATAAGAATATTTTACTTAGAATTTATTGTGCCATATATTCATCATATACAGCAATAACCTTCTTCATAACATCAGGTCCGGGTGCTCCAAGAGTGAGTCGCTTTTCAACACATGTCTTAAGGCTTATGGCATCATAGATATCATTTTCAAATACAGGGCTGATAGCCTTATATTCATCAAGAGTCATATCATCAAGAGCAATACCCTTATCAAGACAATGTAAAACAAGCTGTCCTACGATACCATGTGCATCTCTGAATGGTACTCCCTTTTTAACAAGATAATCTGCAGCATCAGTAGCGTTAGTAAAGCCATGCTTTGCACTTTCTTCCATTCTTGCATTGTTGAACTTCATAGTATCAATCATGCCCCTGAAAAGTCTTACGCAGCCCTTTACAGTATCAAATGCATCAAACGAAAGCTCCTTATCTTCCTGCATATCCTTATTATATGCAAGAGGGATACCTTTCATAGTAGTAAGAAGACTCATAAGAGCACCATATACACGGCCGGTCTTACCTCTTACAAGCTCTGCAATATCAGGGTTCTTCTTCTGTGGCATGATAGAACTTCCTGTACTGTATGCATCGTCAAGCTCAATAAACTTATATTCGTTAGAATTCCAGATACAGATTTCCTCAGAAAATCTGCTAAGGTGCATCATAATAGTTGATAGTGCACTTAAAAATTCAATTAAATAATCTCTGTCGGACACTGAATCCATGCTGTTAAGAGTTGGTCCGTCAAATCCAAGCAGGGAAGCTGTAAGTTCTCTGTCAAGAGGATATGTAGTTCCTGCAAGGGCACCGGCTCCTAAAGGGCAATAGTTCATTCTTTTGTAAATATCAGATAATCTGCTTCTGTCACGCTTAAACATCTCAAAGTATGCTCCAAAGTGGTGTGCAACTGTAACAGGCTGTGCTTTTTGAAGATGTGTAAAACCAGGCATATATGTTTCAAGATTCTCTTTCATAATGCGAAGAATTACAGCCATAAGTTCTTTAACTTCTTCATCAACCTTTAATAATTCATCGCGTGTATAAAGTCGCATATCAAGTGCAACCTGATCGTTACGGCTTCTTCCTGTGTGAAGTTTTTTACCGACATTACCAATTCTTTCGATAAGAGTTGCTTCCATAAATGTATGGATATCCTCATATTCGTCAGTTATTTCAAGTCTGCCATCCTCAATATCAGAAAGTATTCCTTTAAGGCCTTCCTGGATCTTAGAACTCTCTTCTTCTGAGATTATATCCTGATGTCCAAGCATTGCAGCATGTGCAATACTTCCTTCAATGTCCTGCTTGTAGAATTTCTGGTCAAATGAAATTGATGCATTAAAGTTATTAACAAGCTGGTCTGTTTCTTTTGTGAAGCGTCCGCCCCAAAGTTTCATAATATTATCCTCCTGAAAATTATTAATTGTATAATCCTTATTATCAATGTGAATTATCATTAAGTTCGATATTATCAAAATCATCCATGTCATCAAGATTAAAAGATGTTGATATATCATCCGCTGTATTTTTATCAGAACTGTCATTGACCGTATTTTGATGATCCTTAACTTTATTAATGTCAGTTTGTGTCATTATAACTTTTTTTGGACGTGTAACAAGCTCGTCCTTTTCATTAATAAACTCCTGAATAAGTAATGGCATACGTGAGGTGTTAATCTTTCCTGTACGGCACATCTTTTTGAATAAATATACAGCAATTAATATAATAATGCATATAATGGTAATAATGCAACCCTTAATAAGATTAACTGGTGTGTATTTTAATATAATGTCGTGTTCACCGGCTTCAAGATCAAAGGCAAGAAGTGCATTCTGTAAGGCGTAAGTAGATACTTTTTTACCGTCAACATATACTTTCCAGCCGCCGTCATATGGTATTGAGAACATCATTGTTCCGTTATAAGCAGCATTTACAGTGCCCTCAATCTTAGTATTGGTATGCCTGCTTACCTGTAAGCCACATTCATTAAGCTTATTAAAAGCATTAATAAAACGGTCTGTTTCAAGTGTGTATACAAGAAGCTCCTGGATATTAGTATCAGCATATGCCTCTATTGAATCATTAGGTGTCACATAACCTATATCAAGTATACGGTTGCCATTTTTAAGACCAGTATAATTAGTAACAGTTCCATTAATGCTTACTCCGATTGATTCGATATTGCAATTCTGAAGATACAGATACATATGTCCACTCTTTACAGGTTCAAAGGTTACATCTGTAATTCCCTTATAATCATAGGTAAGAGTAAACATGCTTGAAATACCTGTTGCAGTCTTAACAAAGCTGTTCTGATTATCTATGCCATTATACATAGAGTTAGGATTCCAGTCTGTATTAACACTTGAATCAACCAGAAAGCCGATAGGAAGAGTGTAATTATTTTTATAAATAAATTCACCATCCGAACCGGTATAATAAGTCTGTAAGCTGTCTTCTGTAAGATGCTTATTACTTATTACATATTTAACTGAAAATAATGAATTGGTAAACATTGTAGCACCATTATATCCGTAAGCATTGGTTGAATGTTCAAATCCGAGATATCCGAATAAATCAGATACACCGGCGTTGGAGGTTGATGAAAAAGTTGATATACTACGGTAATTATGCCATGCGCCGTCATTTTTAGAACGGGCGCCATAGACCTTGTCCATTCTATATAACGAATCATCATCCTTAGCAACAGTATCTGTTACAGTCTCAACGGCATCATAGTCAAGAAGATAACCGCTGCGGCCAGTTGTTCCAAGACCGGTTACCTGCATATTAATAGTACATTCAATAATGCATATGCCATATGCAGACAGCAAAAGTACAGGATATTTCCAGTTCTTCTTCTGATGAAGATATAGAAGAAGGGCATAGAGTAATATAAAGGCACCACTGATATATACAATCTTAAAATCATATGTCTTATCAACGGTAAATATCTGTTCTGCAATAAGCAAAAATCCTATGGCAATCCATACAGCAGCACCAAGCTGCTTTGTATTAGCAGACTTAATGTTATGAAAAGCTTCATAACTCATAGTTATTAAGAAGAAAATGTATATAAATGCCTGTCTGCATGGAAGACTGTTAGGATAGTGGAGACCATGCCATATAAAATTAGGTATATTAAGATTAAAGGCAAGCAGGAATATAAGTAAAAGAACCATTTTGCCAATCTTTTCACGCGAAGAAACCTTTTTATTCATTACATATAAAGGTATAAGAATAAATACGGCAACTCCGCAGTATATGTTAGGATAATGTTCAAGTCCAAGATGAACCGGGATATCCATAAGTTGTCTTGTAAGCATCTGAAGTACTGAAAAATAACATGTCAGAGTCTTAGGAAATGATATATCGCTTGAAGCAGAAAGACTGAATGTATACATCTCAGGTAATAAAAGACAGGCGGCAAGACCACCGGCCAGCAGTGAATATATACACCAGTTTAAAAACTTTTTTAAATATATCTTAGGGTGCTTAAGTCCGTCATAAGATATCATAAGTACAACAAAATATAATACAACTGACATACATACCATGATAGATATATAATAGTTAGTATATATACATAAACCTAAAGTTATACAGTATAAAAAGCCTTTGTTTTCATTAACAAGATGTTCAAGTCCAAGCATTATAAGCGGTAGTAACAATATGCAGTCAAGCCACATGATATTCCAGCTATAAGCGGCAACGTAGCCTGATAATGCATAAAACATTCCGAATAATGCAATTGTACAGCTTTTTGTCTTAAAATGCTTTGAAATATAATATGTGATTGAAACACTAGAGCCTGCAAGCTTAAAAATAATGAGAGCGTTCATAATCTCAATCATATATTTTTGTGGGAACAATATAATAATCCAGTTAATCGGACTTGCAAGATAATATGCAAAAAGTGATGTGAAATCAGTTCCCATTCCAATATTCCATGAATAGGTAAGCCCCTCGCCATGTCTTAACTTATTCCAAAGTTCTGAATAAAATGGTGCGTACTGGTGGTACATATCTGAGCGAAGATAACAATTATCACCAAATGGGAATATTTCTTTAATATAATATAATGTTATAAATATAATTACAGGAATTATAAAAGATATTATAAAAGTAATATTGCCGCTTGGGACATGTGAATTGTTATTATCTTCTAACAGATGGAATTTCTTTTTGTTAGTTTTAGTATTCACTATAACCCTCCCGTATCTTAATAAATTACAATCTAATCTATTTTACTATATTATGTCAGGTGTGTCAAAAACTGAATGTTAAGCGATGAAGATATATGAATGTTAAGATATAATCATGTATATGAATATTAAGATATAATTAGATATGAATAAATTGTGATATAATTATGATAAGGGAGTATCATATAATAGATAATCAAAAGTTAAATATTATATAAAATATCTGACAACAGGGGTTGTAATATTTTCAAAATTTAGGTAGAATTATAAATGTGTGCAAAGGGGAACTTATACTTATGAATATATAATTTATAGTATAAGGAGATACACATATGATTAATAAATTTACAAAAAAAGAATATATAGTCTATATAAAATATATAGCTGCTATATTGATAGTGATAATATGCGGATGCATTTATTTATATCAGAAAAATAATAATAAACAAAATGATAATTCATTACAGCAGAATATAAAAATAGATATAGATGACAATGCAGTCAAGAACAGTCTTAAACAGGAAGAGAGCAGTGTTTGCGCTGATATTAGTAATGGTGATAAAGATAAGATATATGTACATGTGTGTGGTGCAATTGTAAATCCGGGTGTATATACTTGTGAAGCTGACAGCAGGCTGTTTGAAGTAGTTGAGCTTGCAGGTGGATTTGCACAGGATGCAGATGAAACATATCTTAATCTTGTTGATAAGGTAACTGATGGACAGAAGATATATGTTCCTTCCATAGATGAGATACCACAGGATAATGGTATGGGCACAGTATCAGGTGATAATATTTCAGGACAGATACAAAGAAATACATCTTCAGGTAACAGCATTTCCAATGGAAATAGTGGACTTATTAATATTAATACGGCAACTAAGGAACAGCTTATGACACTTCCTGGGATAGGAGAGTCAAAAGCGGCTGATATTATAGATTACAGAAACAGTATAGGCAGTTTTAATAAGCCGGAAGATATTAAGAATATTTCAGGAATAAAAGAAGCAGCATATACAAAGATAAAAGATATGATATGTATATAATAGATATGGATAAAAAAGTATATATAATATTAAAGCACAGTTAATCTAAAATAGGGGTCTATATATGGAAGGAAAAGAAAAATGGCTAACAGGGTATTAGTGGTTGATGATGAAAAGTTAATAGTTAAAGGATTAAAGTTCAGTCTGGAGCAGGATGGAATGGAAGTTGAATGTGCATTTGATGGTGAAGAAGCATTGCAGGCAGCACAAAATAACGAATATGATATTATTTTACTGGATATCATGCTCCCTAAGATGGATGGGATGGAAGTTTGTCAAAGAATCAGGGAATTTTCCAATGTTCCGATTATTATGCTTACTGCTAAGGGGGATGATATGGATAAGATATTGGGACTTGAATATGGAGCTGATGATTATATTACAAAGCCATTTAATATACTGGAAGTTAAGGCAAGAATAAAGGCAATTTTAAGACGTAATTCCAAAAGAGAGCCTGAAAAGATTAAAAAGAATGTTATTAATGCCGGAGATATGTGTATAGATATAGACAGCAGAAATCTTACTATCGGTGGTAAGGATATATACCTTACAGCTAAGGAATTCGATCTGGTTGAACTGCTTGCACTTAATCCCGGCAAGGTATACAGCAGGGAAAATCTTCTTAATACAGTATGGGGATATGATTATCCGGGAGATGCAAGAACGGTTGATGTACATGTGCGTAGACTGAGAGAAAAGATAGAGGAGAATCCAAGTGATCCTAAGTATGTTCACACAAGATGGGGAGTCGGTTATTATTTCCAGCATCAGTAGATGTGTGCATATGTTCAGAATTGTTTATTGATCTATTCTTATCTGATTATTTGAGGGAAGCAGGGCAGTTGGTTGTTAGGCAGAAAAAAAGATGAATTTAAAAGCCACAAAGGCAAAAAGTCAATAAAAGATATATTGTATAGTATAAAAAGGCATTTAAAAAGTGTATATTTAAGGCTGTTTGTTATTATTATGCTTTTTTCTGTTATTCCGATGATTGGAATATGCTGGATGGTTGATTATTTTTATCACCAGAGCCTTATTAATAGTGAAATAGCGGCTGTACAGACTAAGGCAGCGGCTATTGCTGGAGAATTTATGAGATATAATACGCTGGCAGAGGCAAAGGCAGGCGGATTGTATGAAGAGATGGTTAAGTTTTCTAACATGGATTCATTAAGGATAAGAGTTGTTAATACAGATTATATTGTAGATATGGATTCATATTCGCTTGAGACGGGGAAAAGTGTAATTAATTCTAAGGTTATAAGTACATTTGAAAATAAAAAAAGTCTTACGGAAAGTAATATAAGTAATGGAGCTATAGAAGCAGTCGCACCTATAAGAAAAAATACAATTATTGGTGTTGTAATTGTAGATATAGGAATATCAGATGTTGTATCATTTGAAGATGATATATATGCTAAGATTGGTATTGTTATGATAGGAATAATTGCTATTATTGTAACATTTGCATATGTTGTCACGAAAATATTTGGAAAGTCATTTAGAAAGGCATTTGATATAGTTGATGATGTAGCTAACGGACATATAGAGAAGCGTATTGAACCAGTGGGATATACAGAGCTTAAGGATTTTGCCGAAAAATTTAATACTATTATGGACAAGGCATCATTGCTTGATGAAAGACGTCAGGATTTTGTATCTAATGTATCACATGAGTTAAGAACACCTATTACATCAGTTAAAGTACTTGCAGATTCACTTAATATGCAGGAGGATGTACCAATAGAGCTGTATAAAGAATTTATGCAGGATATAACTAAGGAGATAGACAGAGAAAGTAAGATAATAGAAGATTTGCTATCTATTGTTCGAATGGATAAGCCGGTATCAGACCTTAGTATTACATCCGTCAATGTAAATGAACTTATGGAAATGGTTCTTACAAGGCTTAAACCGATTGCTGAGAAGAAGAATATCGAGATTTTATTTGAAAGCTTCAGACCGGTAGTTGCAGAGATTGATGAGGTTAAATTCTCACAGGTTATATCTAATCTTGTTGATAATGCAATTAAATATAATAATATAGACGGTTGGGTACATGTATCACTTAATGCAGATTACCAGTATTTTTATATAAGAGTTGAAGATTCAGGAATTGGTATACCAAAAGAGAGTCAGGACATGGTATTTGACAGATTTTACAGGGTTGATAAAGCACGTTCACGACAGACAGGTGGAACAGGTCTTGGTCTTGCAATTGTAAAAAAGATAATTCTTATGCACCATGGAACAGTAAAACTTCATAGTGAAGAGGGTTCGGGAACAACTTTTACAGTAAGAGTACCATTGAATTATATTGAAGATAACGAGTAGAGTTAAAGTGAGGATATATGTTAATCAGAAGAGTGGAAGCTGTTCTTACAGCTATATTGATGCTTGTTATGCCGGTATTATTAACCGGATGTGGAGCTGAAAAAAAGAGTAACCATGTCGTATATTATATGAATAATTCAGGTAATAAGCTGGTTGAAAAATACGTTGATATTGATGAAAATCTATCACAATATGATATGGCAAATGAATTTATACGTCTGATGAACGAAGTACAGAAACAAGACGATTATAATGTGATTAAGCCGGATAACGTTGAAATAACAGATTGTAGTATTAAGAATTCTGTAATAAATATATATTTTTCCAAAGAATATAATGATATGGGGAATGCAAGAAAAATATTATTAAGAGCGGCTATAGTTAAGACTCTGACACAGATTCCTGATATACGGTATATTAAATTCTATGTCGATGGAAAAGATGCCACATATGAAGACGGTACTGTTATAGGCATTATGGGTGTGGATGATTTTGTTGATGATTCAAATGAAATGTTTGAAAGTGTAGAATGGAAGACCATTGACTTGTATTATGCTAATAAGCTTGGTGATAAGCTTGTTGAAAAGCGTGAACAGATTGCTTATAGTAAAAATGTATCACTTGAAAAGATTGTACTTGAAAAGCTTATAAATGGTGCTGATAATACCGAGAATTTCCCGACAGTTCCAAAGGATCTTAAAGTACTTGGAGTTTCTACAAGCAATGGAGTATGTTATGTCAATCTAAGCTCTGTATTTTTAACTGAAATGGTCAATGTATCGGGTGAGGTATCCTTGTATTCAATTGTTAATACCCTGTGCAGGCTTGAAAATGTTAATTCGGTAAAGATTCTTGTTAATGGTAATAGTGCAAAGACGTTCAGGGAGAATATTAATCTGGATCAGGAATTTAATTTTAATTTATATATTATAGAATCTGCGCAGAAATAATTATGTACCATGACAAGAATAATATATTATTAATCATATATTATGACATCAGGATTAAAAGGTCTAAACCTATATAAGCTTGCTCATAAGTGGGTGAAAGACCTTTTGTTTTAAAAAAATATTTTAATATAGAAAGGTGGGGGTTATATAAAAAGACCATTTACATGTGCTGCTATTTTATGCATATTTGCGAGTATATGTAGTTTTGCAGCTCATGGAAGCCGGATAATTATATTTGCGCTAATAGCAATATCTGCAGGCATGATATTATTATATAGTAAGAAGTGCCTGTATCGTAACCGTATAGTTTGCGGTATCTTTATGGCAGCAGTACTTATTGCTGCATATCTTAATGGAATATCACATACAACACCAATTACAACTGATTCTTATATAGAAAGTTATAACAAAACGCAGGTTGAAGCAGAGGCAGTAGTCATTTCAAGAACTGATAAGGAGACATATATACAATTAATACTTGACAGGGCAAAGCTTGTATTAAAAGAAAATAAGGATATATCTGCAGATGATATAATACTTATAGCTAATATAAGTGATGTTACAATAAAACCCGGCGACAAAGTACATATTGAAGGAGAAGCGACAGCCTTTGATAATGCAAGAAATGAAGGTAATTTTGATAGTAAGATATATTATCGTTCTCTTAATATACGATATAAGATTAATGCTAAAAAAATATATGTTATGGACAGTAACAGTTATAATATGTCAGATTATGGAAATGTTTCAGGCAGTCAAACGCTTAATGATAATAAAACCAGTATTTACGATGATATTAGGCATACATTCAGATTATATCAGAGAAAATTATATTATAAACTGTATGAATTAAAAGAAAGATTTAAAAGCATATATTCTGATATATCTGATAGTGATGATGCAGGAATATTTATATCTATGGTTCTTGGAGATAAGAGCATGTTAGATGGTGATATCCGGGAAATGTACCAGAAAAATGGAATTTCACATCTGCTTGCAATAAGTGGCCTGCATATAAGTCTTATTGGAATGACAATATATAGTATTTTAAGGAAGTCTGGAATCAGCTTTATAAAAGCAGCAACAGCAGCTTCATCTATAATAATCTGTTATGGTATTATGACAGGCAATGCCATATCTACAAAAAGGGCTGTGATAATGCTTATTATCAGTTTAACAGCACAGGTTCTTGGAAGAACCTATGATATTATGACGTCACTATCATTAGCCGCAATCATTTTAATATATGATAATCCATATGTAATCGAAAATTCGGCATTTCAATTGTCATTCGGGGCAGTTATGGGCATTTCGCTGGTGTATCCATCATTAAAATATACTTTCTCATATATATTAAAATGTATAAAAGACAATTTTATAAATGGGAAAATTACGGAATACAATAATAAGAAAAATGTTCATAAAATAATAAAATATATTGTAAAGTATCTTACGGAAGCTTTTTTATTCAGCATTTCAGTTAATATAGTGACATTGCCGGTAGTACTTTATAATTATTCAGAGTTTCCGCCTTATGGAATATTTCTTAATATGGCAGTAATTCCATTAATGTCTTTACTTATGTTATGTTCAGTGCTTGCAGCCATTGCAGGGCTGTTTAATATAACAGCAGGTACATTTATGATAGGTGTATCACATTATATTCTTAGAATATATGACATACTATGCAGTCTGACGCAACGTCTTAAATATTCTGTAATAGTAACAGGCAGACCGTCGGTGGAAAGGATTATTATATATTATATGATTATATTTATATTTATTATTATTGTAATAGTATATGAAAATTTTATCACAATATATACGCAAAGATTTAATAACATTACAATGAATGACAATATAAAAACAAGTGATAATATAAAGATAGATGAAAGATTTAAAATATGTGATAGCATTAGAGGGAGTCGCAATATTAAAGAAGCTGAGAATATAAAAATATATAATGGTATTAAAAATAATAATGCTATAAATTTTAATATGTATAAGGATAATAATGGTAAATATTATCAGAGGTCAGATGTAGTATCAAAAAATCATGCAATTGTAAAAAATATAATAATTGATAATGTACTTAAGGGTGCAGAAAGGATATTAATATATACGCCGGTCATGTTGATCATATCATGTATTATTCTTTTTTATAAAGAGCCGTGCGGTTTTGAAGTTAATATGCTGGATGTAGGACAGGGAGATGGAATTGTAGTAAGACTTCCTGATAATTCTGTATATATGTTTGATGGTGGAAGTACTGATATAAAAGAGGTAGGAAAATATAGAATAATGCCATTTCTTAAAGCAAGAGCCATTACAAAGCTTGACTGTATAATGATAAGCCACTCCGATGCAGATCATATAAATGGTGTAATTGAATTAATCAATATGACAGATAAAACATTTACGATTAGTAATATTATATTGCCGGATATTAAGAATAAATCGCAAGATAAATCATATTGCAAACTTGAAAATGCGGCATTGCAGCATGGAATAAATGTTGAATATATAAAGGCAGGAGATTATATTTATAAAGGCAGAGTTGCTGGTAATCTTAGGAACTATGACAACAAAAATAATGATACCTGGCAAATAGATAATGAATCATTGTCTGAAAATAAGACATCAGAGAGAAGTATTAATGATGAATATAATACTGTGATAAAATGCGTTCATCCAACACCAGATTATGATTATTCATGTCCTAATGATTATTCAGCCTCTTATATGATATCATATGGTAAATATAAAATGTTAATGATGGGAGATGCTCAGGAAACAGCAGAAAAATATATGCTTGATAATAACAGATTATGTGATATATCAGTATTAAAGACAGGACATCACGGTTCTTCGACCTCAAGCAGCGACATATTTCTTGATAAAATAAAACCAGAGGCTGCTATTATTTCGTGTGGAATTAATAACAGATATCACCATCCGTCTGAAAAAGTTATGGAGCGGCTGCATGAAAAAAATATTAAAGCAATGGTTACATCAGAACATGGACAGATAAAAATCAGGTCAGATGGGGAGAGTTTTACTATAAATTGAGATTTGTTGAAACAGGGGTGTAGTGGGGAAGTGGCGGATTGTATTGGAAATTTTAAAACGATGGATGAGTGCTAAGAAACTCTACAGATGAGCATTTAATGTACCGATACCGTCCGGGTCGTGCCAAATGCGGCGTCCTGCCGCTTGGCACTCGATTGTGCGTCCTGCACAATCGCCCCTAGGTAGTGTATGCTCATCTAAGAGTTTCTAAGCACTCACCATATGTTTTAAAATTCCCAATACAATCCGCCACTTCCTCGCTACATTTCAAAAACCGCTGCGCTTGGGATAACGACCGTACAGTTGCTGGCTGGAAATATGCGATTCAAAATCACTACGCCGGATATGACAACCGGCAGGTTAGCAATCTATAATCAAAGGTTACTATGCCAGGTGTGGTAACATACAGGTTACGGACTAGCAATATATAATTCAAGACCACCACGCCGGGTATGACAACCGACAGGTTACCGGTTAGCAATATATAATTCAAAATCTCTACACTGTGTATGACTAAAATTAGGTTATATGTTATTAATATGCATATTTAATATCACTACACTGCCAACCTTTAATATTACCGGCAAAGAATCATATGGGGGTGGTCTTTCTGATATAAAAATATAAGCCGTGTAAATCCTCAGCATATTAATCTGATGATTTACTCGGCTTTGTTTAATTTAATTATATTTTTTAATTAAATCATTATTACATTACAACATAGCCAATAAATAAATTCCACGTTCAATATGCATTATCTACCTGTCCTTACCATGTCAAATCCACACTTCTATTATCCCTGTTATCATATCAAACGCAGTGACATTGAGTTATATATTGCTACACCATAACCTGCTGGTTATCACCTCAAGTGTAGTGACATTGAATTGCATATTGCTAACCAGTAAGCAACCGGTTATCACTCCCAGAGTAGTGACATTGAATTGTATATTTCTAGCCGATAACGTCACGGTCGCCATCCCAAGCGTAGTGGTTTTTGAAATGTAGCAAAGGGCAGGCTGTGGCTGATATGTAAGATTTGTGCGCATATGGGAAGAACTTAGTCGCTCTTAAGATGAGCTTTCACAATGTAGGGGCGA
>ERZ772969.1178-NODE-1178-length-21186-cov-4.403104_pt1 | contig 21186 bp, 23 predicted proteins | sample MGYA00511676_ERZ772969 | MGnify/ENA primary metagenome ERZ772969 (study PRJEB29015, sample SAMEA2737651) | human gut metagenome | biome: human gut; feature: human-associated habitat; material: faeces | place: China | collected 2012 ... | reverse complement strand
CCTGTATGCAAAAATCTCATCCTTTATGCATTGTGTTTCCGAGACTACTCTGCTATTCATTATTCCGGTAACCGCACTTCGGGCAGATATTTCCTCCCCGATATTCATATCCGCAGCGATAGCAGCAGATCGTCTCATGACGCTCGCTCGCCAGATAGGAAAGGCTTCTGGAATCCGGCTTTTCCTGAAGATAATGCACAAAGGAATCCAATACCTCGCCAAATGCCTCAAGCTCGCTGCTCTCCACGGCATAGGGAAGTTTTAGCTTGGTGCCGTCCTTTTGATACATGTAAAGTCCCTTTTTTAAAAATCCCGTGCTTCCCTCAATCGATGCGATCTTAGAAAGCGGCACGCCGTACGCATTCAGAAGCGTGCTGTAATACAAATGCTCCGGCGTCAAAATAATGCCTTCCCGCCCCGTTCCATTGCGTGTAGCATCCACGACAAAAATCGGATATTCAAACATCCCCTTTCCGGCCGCATAGGATGCCAGTGCAAATTCGATCACGTCCAGCTCCTCCGGGGACGCCTGCCGTAGCAGCACCTTACGCGCAGGATAAAAATGATGTCTGGGATTCTCTGCAATGTCCGCTTCCTTTAATTCCTCCGACAGCTTTTGTACCAAAAGCTCGCACTCCTCCGTCTTAATTTTGGTCAGACGCTTCGTGAGCTGCTTTAACACATCCTCCTTTAATTCCGGCAGAAAATCTCCGCCCTTGATTTTCTCATATGCCTCCATGCCCTCCGCAAAACTCATCTGCATCGGATTCGGACAAATCTGTGCGATTTCCTCTGCATCCGCCTGTCTGATCCGCTCCTTGATCTTTTCCTCATACGGCAAGCGCAGCTCCTGCAAAAATTCCTCCGCACGCAGCCGGTCCAGCAATTCAAGCAGCTCTCCGCGGTCGGTCTTTCTTGCACGCCGCACCATATCTGCGATTTCCTGCTTCTCTGCCTCGATCCTTTTCTCACTTAAAATTTCCTCATACGGCGTCAGGTCGGCGTCCTCATAGCTTTTGATCCGTTCCAGATACTGCTCATACTGTCTTCTGCTTCGCTGCGGCGGCATATTCCTAACAAGCGTTTCCACCTCGTGGTCTGCCTGCGTCTTCCGCCATGCGGAAAGTTTTTCCAAAAGCTCCCTCTTTTCTCCCTCCGGTGCCGGTGACTGCCGTACCTCTGCAAGCACCCGCTGGATAATGGCATACGGCTTCCCTTCTGCCGCCTGCGTTCTCTCTCGCAGGCGCCTGATCTCCTTTTCTGCCGCACGCTCCGCCCGCAAGCGCACGATTTTCTGGCTCGTTGTCAGCTCCGCTTGACTCTCTGTCTCCTGTTTCGTATCCCTCTCCTGCTTCGTATCTCTCTCCTGCTTTGTGTCCCTCTCTTGCTTTGTGTCCCTCTCTTGCTTTGTGTCTGTCTCCCGCCAGACATCTCTCTCCCGCTCTGACTGCGCATATCTGTGACGGGCGTTTGGCAAATCATCTGCTTTTACGGAGACATCCTCCCTGCCCGTCTCTACGGCGGATACGCGTTCCTTCTCACCGCCTGCAGCCTCCCGTCTGTTTTTCTGCCTCTGCGCTTTTTCCCAAAAATCCAAAGACTTTGCCGAGCTTGTGCTTTCTTCCTTCTCCATATCGGACGTCTGTTCTTCCCGTTCCTCCTGCGCATCCGGCAGATGTGTCTGTCTCAGAGTCTCCTGCTTTTTCACAGAAAAAAACGGTGTTCTGCCAGACTTTTCTCTGCCCATGCCCTCCTCCCGGCGCTCATCATTCGGTCCGCCGGATGCTGTGCGCACTGCCGTCTGTTCTGCTGTCTGCTCCTCCCCAGTCGCCTGACCTTTCCTTTTCCCGTCTCTGCTGTTCTTTCCTTTTTTCTGCTTCTTTACGTCCTGCTCCATTTTTTTGACACGTTCATCGGGATAAAAGCCCTCCTCCATCCGCGCGGAGAGCTTATTTAACTCCTCCTCCGACAGTTCCGGCAGATGGGCGGAAAGCTCGTCAGCTTCATCTTCTTCGCCATATGCATCCGCCACTTCTCTGCCGTCCTCATATTCATTGCAGTGGCTGTTTGACACACGACGCCCCGTGCCTCCCAAAAGCTCCAGATAATCCTCATATGCCGCCTCGTCCTCCTCAAAATCCATGACATAGGCATCTCCGTCTGCAAACAGCTTCTTTGGGCGCGGTGTAAAAAAGCTGCGGCATTTTGCACAGGTTGCCGCGCGTGCAAGCAGCACGCCTCCCTCCTCTGTCTCGATCCGAAACTCCTTCCCCTCGGGATAGACCACCATATGTAAATTTCTGCCGCAGTCAGGGCACAGATAACCGACCATATAAAAATTATTGCCGAGCCTGTTTCGTCTGCGCTCTGCTACCGTCGTCTCCACCCGCGTAAACTCCGCGCGCATCCTTTTCCAGACCATTTTATGCCAAAGCCCCTGTCCGTTTCCTCCGCTCTCCTGTTCCGGATCGTCCTCATATTCCAGCGCAAGCTGGATCACATCCTCATAGGTAATCCTGATCCCGTTTTTGTAAAACCGCAGATATAACGGCGTATATTCCGGCTCTGCGCCATACTCCCGCATAATCCCCGCAAACAATCTGCCAAGCTCGCGGTTATCCTTCTCCACGCGGACGCCTCCGATCGTCCCCCATTTCCCAAAAGCGTAAAGGATCATATTGATCGCGTTTTGTACACGCTGATTCTCTCCCACCTCCCGTAGCTCCTCCTGCTCCGGTATCTCAATGATATTCGAGGTGACCTTTTTTGTATCAAAATGAAAAAACAGGGAACGCACCTCCCCCTGCAATATCATATAATTATCAACAACGACAAAGATACCGTTCCACTTCACCGGTACCTTTGCCGCCTCGATCAACCGTTCAAATGTCTGCTTTAATTCTGCGTTTGCCCTCAGTCGTATCATGTGAATCTCCATTCCAAAGCATTGCCGACCCGGCGTACAGACACGCCTGTACACTGCTCACTTTCGCATGCTTCCCGCCACTTTTTCTTTCTTATTCAGTATATACATATTTTTCCGTTTTTTCAAATACTGTTTTTTCTGTTTTTAGAAAGTTTTAAGAATCACAAAAGCCTTGATTTTTCTTGGACTGCACCCTATTGTTAGCACTCGCGGAAAAAAATCTCTATACTGCTTATCAAAACTTTTCATACTGTTCCAAAGCGTTGATTTTACAGCATTTCTTAATTTTCTCAAAATCAAAACTTTCACATACTATGCCATATTACCTCATATTTTCATACCATTTGAAGTAAAAATGAAGTAAACTATCCAATCAATCTAATCCGCTCTAACTTCTCCATTTCCTTATGATTGCGCTCCGCAGATACATGATTATAAACTTCCATTGTCACCGAAATTTTACTATGCCCCATGATGTACTGTAAGACCTTTGGATCAATTCCAGCCTCTGACATTCTGGTGCATCCAGTGTGCCTTAAAACATGAGCCGAAATGTGAGGCATCTGCACTTTCTTTCCCTCCGACTTGTTATAACCGTTAACGATATTTAACAGAAAGTTGTTTACTGCACTTGGCATAAATGGATTTCTGTTTTTCGTAGAAAAGACGAAATCCTCATATCCATCAATACAGACATTTGTTTTCCAGCCCCTTGCAAGTTGCTGTTCCCGTTGATCTAAAAGTACCCTGCACACTTCCCTTGTCATTGGTATAATCCTTATCCCGGCATCTGTTTTCGGTGTATCTGCATAAAACCCATACTTTCCGTCTTTCTTTTTGTATATCAGCTGATGTCTTATAGATATTTCCCGCTTTTTAAAGTCCACATCCTTCCATGTAAGTCCGATCGCCTCCCCACATCGCACAGCCGTTCCAATCATAAACACAAGCATCGGATAATAGACTGCATACACATTACTTCCCCGAACAAACGCCAACAACTCCTCCTGCTCTTTCTTCGTAAGCGCAGTTTTCTCATCCGCATCATTCTCAAACCCCCTTAAGCAACCACGACCCGGATTCTTTCTTAAAACATCATCCTCCACAGCAAGCTCCAAGCATGGAGCAATCATGCAATGAAATGCCTTGATCGTTGAATTCTTTAACCCGGCATCCTGCAGATCGTTATAAAACCGGAGTATATCTGATTTTTTAATATCGCAGATACGCTTTCTTCCAAAGCTTGTGTTCCTAACACGCCCATTCCACATATTGATATAATTTTGTCTTGTAGAGTTAGCAAGCTTAGTTTTTAATGCAAGATACTTATCAAACTGCTCATTTAAGGTAATCTCCCCACCTCTCACATCTATCCCGTCCTCAAGATCACGCAAAATCTGCTTTTTTACCTTTCTTAAGTCAGACAAGTTCAATGCATATACTGATTTACGAGCCCCCCAATTATCTATGTACTGATAAACATAGCGTCCGTCCTTTCTCTGGCTTTCCCCTTTTTCCAAAACTCTGCCCCGACTGTCTTTTCTTCTTTGCATTTTTTTTCTCCTTTCCGACAGCAAAAAAGAGCATTGCACTATGGTAACATTTACCACATACAATGCCCTTTTGCAAATCTTTTTCCCCTGAAACTGCTAGATTACTTCTTTTTCCAGTATATATCTTTCAAATTTTACCCTTTTAATCAAAGAATAAGAACCTTTACGCAAAGCAAAATCACAGTCTGGCTCGTTTAAAAGTTCCCTAATTTTTCCCGTTCCGATGTTACTGTACTCTGCCGCCTCGTCAACCGTCAGCGTCAGTTTTTCCCATACTGGTATTGATTCTCTTTTCATATATGTACCCCTTTCCTTATTATTTTTTTTTCACTTCATATCAGTCTGCAGCTAAAGCGACACCGCCTCCCACCATAAGGACAACGGACAGAATCGCCCGAAAAATAGGATTGTCAATAAATACAATAATCAGCAGAAGCAGTACTGCAATAACTGCAACTGTCAAAATAACAGATACCATCTCCTCAAAACTTTCTGCCTTCCTCCAAAGCCTCACTGCTACAGAAATAAAAATAATACCCAGCAAGAACAGTAACAATGCCATACCAAAAAACTTTATGGCAGCTGCATCTTTGTATAAAAGCAACTCAAACGCTGTAGCAAATTCCTCCGCAAGCAACTCTTCGTTTAACCTTACCAGACGAACCAAATACACACTCGTAACCACCGCATATAATAAGTTATACCAGTTTCTTATCAGACAATATCCCCACTTCATTCCATTTTCTCACCTTTTCCCGTATTTATCTTCTGCTGCTTCCTTTATCACACCCTCAACCATCATAAGCCTTTTTCTTAAAGCCTCCGTCTCCTTTACCGATACAAACAGAAAAAAGCAAACCAGCAGCGTTATGAAAGTGAGCACAGAAACCGAAATCCAGAAACTTACTACCGCAGCCTCCGCATTGCCGCTTCCCGCCGCATACTGTATCGCAAGCTCCATAAAGGAAAAGAAACGGCTCCACACATCCGTTAAAACCGCCAACGCAACAGCAACAAGAAAAAAAACCAGCACATTTTTCCTGCGCTCATACTCTGACACTAACTCTGTATATTCAAAATACCGCTCGTCCTTATCCATAAGCCGAAACCTCTCCAGTTCCTCCCTGAAATCCTCCAGACGTCTTTTCCGTCTCTCCCGGTAGGAAAACCGCATAATACATTCCCTGAAACTTTTTCCATTCCTGCGCATACACATCACACTCCTTTTTCATTGTATCACATCACAGGGCACTGGTAAATGCCCCGTGTTACAGATAAATTCAAATCCGTCCTACTATTCAGCCTTTACAATCTTCCAATTCTCTCCCTTTTCCAACGTCAGCGTATACTCCGAAAGCTGCGTGACCTTTGCTGTCTGATCTAAATATTTTACCATGACATGCGCCTTGATCGCATCGCCCTCTTTGTAATACGCCCGACTGTAAAGTCCGTCATACACATAATCTGCACCGATCACGTCCATAACGTCAGGTGCTGCGTAATAAGCAAGCTCCTTTTCCGTTGCCTTTGGGTAAAGGGCAAAGAACGTATTCAAAAAATCCTCGATTCCTGCCATATCCTCAGCGCTTACGCTGCCGTCACTTTGACGCTCCGCCACCGTGTAGGAAGATTTTCCCGGCACACCGCAAGCAGTCGGATTCGTTGTGATCACCATGCTTTTATTCTCATCCATATGTACATTTACCATATAAAAGCTTTCTCTTGTCGTTACAACCGTCTTACTCCCATCGCCATTCGATATACTTTCCGTCTTTAAGGTTACTGCAGCCTGATATTTTGTCGCTGTCTCCGGCTGCTTTTCCTCCACAGTTTCCGGTGAATCAACTTCCGAGTTTTCCTCATTCCCTTCCTTATCTCCCGCTGTCTCTCCGGTTTGTGTTCCATTAAATCCATTTTCTAAATCCGGCTTTTCCTCCTGCGCCTGTTCTTCTGATGCACCGGAAGTAGCAACAAAAGGCAGCTCATTTTTCTCTACTGCAGCCAATTCTTCCGGCAATATCTCATGCAAGGACTGCTTGACAGAATAACGTACCTGATATTCCCCCTCCGCAGTTTCCAAAACCTCACAAACACGCACATCAAGAACATCGGAGCTTGTCGGACAGTCACCGGATATTGTGGTCATATTTAATTTTGCCAACGAATCCGTCATATACCTGTTTAATGCCTCTCCCCGTTCTGTCATATCCGCTCCGTGTCCCCATGAGTGATAGATAAACGCAAACCGCTCCACAAAACTTTCCAACTCATTTGTATCTGTAACTCTTGGTTCAACAACTGTCCTCTCATGGATCGTCTCCTTATCAATCGCCGTAAAATTCTTATATATTGCAAATATAAGGCTGACAGACATCAATATCCATAACAGGCGAATGCCCCTTTTATTTGTACCCACGCGAAAAACAGGAAGCTCCACCTCTCCGTTTTCGTATCGCTTCTTGCGCTGATTTTTTTGAAATTCCCTTCCCTTTCTTAAAAGCTTTTCTGCAGCTTCTTTCCCTTTCAAAAGAATGTTATGAATCTCTTGTCCGTTTTGTTGCGACATCGCAACCCTTTTATTCTCTTTCTTTTCCTTCATTTTACACCTTTCCTTTTTTTCTTCAAGCATGGATATATGGATAACTCTGCACTTCATCAGAGAAAAGCATTGATAAGCGCATTGATAAAGCATTGACAGCCCGTGGAAAAGAAAAACATTTTTCCCACAGTCTGCCAACCCTTTTCCAACCCGCTTACCAACCCTTTTCTTTCTGATTCCGTAACACGCAGAGTTACCCACATCTCCACCCTTACTATGATGCCTGTGAATATCTCTCCCTACATACATGAAAATAACAACCGTTTTATTGTTTCTAAAAACACACTGCCTCCTGCAACAATCTTACCGCATACGCCCTACGCACACAAAATGCTGCTTCCAATAACGCCCCGTTAAATCCGCATATCCGATCGGATTTCCCGCGTGAAACATCTTATTGTCTCCTACATAAATGCCAACATGCGTGATATAGCGCCCCGTATTCGTTGTCCCGGTAAAAAATACAAGGTCTCCCGGCGCTGCTTCCTCCAAGCCGATATGCTGCGTTGCATCGTATTGCTCCTGCGCAGTGCGCGGCATTGTGATACCTGCAACTCCATAGCACCACTGTACAAGACCCGAACAATCAAAAGACGTCTGCGGACTTGCACCGCCCCACACATAAGGATAACCCTTATATTTTATTGCCTCCTGAATAATCAGATCCGCCGTATCTCCACTCATCGGATCAAATGCCAAATATTCCCTCACTAAATACACATAAAACATGTTTCCATACTCATACCGCCAACCTCCGTTTGTCTTTAAGGCTATCGGATTATTGTATATCACCTTTTTACCGCCGCTCTTTTGGGCAGCAAACAAAGTCGCAAGATCATAAGTATGTACCCCTCCCCGATCCGCAACATATGTAAGATAACTTGTACCATAATTATAAGCCTGCAGCACAGTATCTATGTCACAGTCCAGACTTTCCGCACGTTTTAACAAATCCGCAAAATAGGCAACGCCGTACTCAATCGAAAGCTCCGGCGTTTTCTTATTCTCCGGTATACCGGAATTACCAAGCGACTGCATCACATCCACGCCAATTCCACGGCTTTCTACCTGCATGATCGCAAGTAAATAACGCACATACGGTTCTATCCCATGTTCGCTGGCTGCTTTAGCAACCGCATAAGAATACCCCTTCACCTCTGGACTGACCATCTGCCCACTCTCGTATTTTACATCCTCCTTCCCATTTCCAAGCATGATCAAAAATGAAGCAGTGCCAAGAATAAACAAAAACGGAAACGCAATATGAACAAGCGCCAATATCAGCTTAATACGCTTTAATCTTTTAAACTTCCCGATTTTCTTCATCATTTTTCCTTGTTTCCTTTACTGCCGCTGCCTCTTTATCTCTCACTTCCTCCTCTCCGTTTTTATACTGTTTTTCCTGTTCTATATGCATCTGCTTTGACGCCGCCCAGGAATCCCCCCGCTCTCTTTTCTGCCTGAACTTTCTGCGCTCCATATTTTGCTCTCTCCTTCCCTCATGCAAATTTTCCGGGATAGATGTTTTGACTGCCGCAGGTTCTTCCTTACGCGTCTCCTGCTGTTTGCCAATCTCCTCCCGCATATCCCTCTTTGCAAGATCTGGCGTCGCGCTGCGCTCTACCACATGATAACGACGTGGCGCATCCTTTTTCTCAGCTCCAATATGGGGTGTCATACTCTCTGTATTATGATTATCCGGCTGCATCGTCTGGTTTTTTAAATGGTCTGTTCGCATATCTCGTCCTCCAATTTGAATCTTTCTTCCTAGATCTCTTTTTGCAGGCTTTGGCATTTCCTCCCGTCCCGCCATATGGTAACGGCGTGGCGCATCCTTTAACTCTACACCGACAGAATCCGGTGTGATACGATCTGCCGTCTTATCATCAAAGCGTTTTTTGTAATATACACGCTTTACATCCTTTCCTGCAGGAGCATGCGCCCATAGCTCCGGTCTTCCGTATTTCTCACGCGCCATCCGCCGCTCTGACGTAGTAAACTCCGCCCCTAACTTATCCGGCGTGTTGCGCGACGCATGGTAACGTTTTGGTCTTTCCGTTTGAAAATAACGGTCATAAAGATTCTGCGAAGTCACAGCGCTTCCGTCGCTTCTTTGATAAAAAGAAGCTTCACTTACCTCCGGTGCATCCCTTGTAACGCTATAATCATGCTCCCGCCGGATACGCGCCCCCTCTGCGGAACGTTCTGCAGCAGCTTGTCTGTGCCAGCTTGCTGCCCGCCGATCCATGAACGCATTCGTCTTTTTTCCGGTATATCTTGCAACATCACCGACGATTTCAAGATTTTCTTTTCCAAGGCTTTTTACTTTATTTTTTGTATTCTCAAACGTCCTTCTGCTAAAAGAACCCCTCCTTAACTGACTGTATGCAAGTAAACTGCCAAATGCCTGTGCACGCCGTGCTCCCGAACTTTCCTCCAAGGACATCATCTTTAAAATATCACCTTTCGCAAAAAAGATTCCAGCAAAGGTCACAATTTGCAAAAATCCGATCACTACAAAAGAATGATCCTTTGAAACACCATAAATCATAGTCGATATGGTAAATGCAAACGTGATCATCAGCGTATAACCGGCACGCAACATTATAATATTAAATACCTTGACTAATGAACTTCTTAACACTCCTTCGCATCCCGGAAACATGGATATGATAAAGCTCATTACCAAAAACAACGTATAGACGATAAACAGTATCTGCGTTAAAATCATCAAACCACACATTAAAATCACAAATATACTGATAAAAAGGTTGATGAAAAAGATAAAAAGCACTTCTCCAAGTCGCCCCGCAACCTTTATGACCGTCATCCGCATATTACCATACGTTTCAATTTCCGCTTTGACCAGATTTTCCCGCGCCATTCCATATTCATCATCAGGACTTGCAGCAAGAAGGCTGTTCACACGATCCTGCCCGATTTCTTCCACATCCGTTGTTCCCCACTGCAGTAAAAGCCACGGCTGATAAACCTGTATGGAAAAAAGACTGTCACGGATTAAATCCACACTGTCTCCCTCACCTTGATGCGATCCCGGCATCGTCACCCCTGTTCCAAGATCAAGTGCTGCAGCACTTAGGTCACTAGAGAACTCATTGATATAACGAATACAAGTCGGCGCGTATACGATCAATGCAGTTGTCAATAAAAATGTAACAACCGTCCGCACAACCGCACCAAGCGCACGGCTCACCTCCCGCTTATAAAGTCCTACATACGCCACATAAACACCCAGTATCACCACGACAAACATCAGAAAACCCGGATAAAATCCACTGCCAGATAAACCGGATGCACTTACACCTGCTAAACGCTGCATATTCTCACCGATCGCGTCCGCCACCTCATTAATCAAGTCAAAACGATATGCCTCTGAAACAACTGAACCCGTTGCAGAGCTTAAAAGACGGCTCAGATACCATAATACATTTGTTATCCAGTAAAGCGCGTGCATGATCTGCCTTCCAATCGCATCCAGCCAGTTCCATGGCAACCAGCTCCAAGATGTATCGACGTAAAAATCAAGGTCATAATTCTCAAGCGCATAAGTGCTATAAAGATAATTTGTATTACTCCCCTCAAACGCCTCAACCAGTCCAGATGCATTCACCACCTGCGGGATAAGTGAAAGCATCAGAAAAAAGCCAAGGACACAGCAAAAAATCAAGGGTGCTTTTCTGCCTTTTTTCTTTGTAATGGTTTTCGGCTTTTCTTTTTCCCCGCTTCGCCTTTTCATCCCGTCACACTCCCTTCTGCCTCCTGCTCTGGCGGTCTTGTGTCAAATGCCTGGAACAACCAGCCATGCACAACATCAAGATATATAATCCCCATGCGACCGTACAAATCCTGAAACAAGCATTCTCCGTTGTTTAAATTCTCAATCGCCTTTTGATTCCCCACTGCCTCCGATTCTAGCCCAAAAAACTTCAATATATCCTTTACCTCTTTTTTATCCGTAGAACGAAAAGCAAATTTTAAACCGATATTATTTTTCATGTTTTCATCAATATCGTTCGCATTCTGCGTCACAATATCAACCGCCGAGTTCATCGAACGCCCTTCACGAATTAATCGCCGTATCAGTTCTTTCCCTTGCGCCACACCTAGCAAGCTCCAAGCTTCATCAATTACCACCTCTTTAAACACCGTCTTGTCCGAATGTATGAAGTCAAGTGCAAAGGTGCTGATCGCCATCATCGCCGCAATGGAAAGTCTTTCCGTTGCAGTATAATTCTCCGGCAGCGTCTCTTTTTGCGGCAGGATTAAATTTTGAATCTGCACGATATTAATATCCCCTGCGCAGCTAATCGAACGCTCCACATTTCCGTCTGAAAACAATAATTGCGCGAAAGAATAATTTGCAAATCCCTCAATGTGTCTTGCTATCTTTTCTGCAGTCTTATTCCCCGCGTTACGAAGCTCCTTTGTGACAAGCCAAAGCCCGCGCCGCTGCATTTTCGCAACACGATCCACTGCCTCAAACAGTTCCGGGAATCGATCACCATCGTTTAACGATATGCCCGTTAAATACGTTAATATATCAAGCGCAAGCCGTTTCGCATCCTCTACATCCCGCATGATCACAAACGGGTCTAACATTCCTCTACCCGCCTCATCTGCCGCCAGCTCCACAATATCAATCTTTTTTCCTAACCGTTTTAAATCCTCCTTCAAGTTGCCGCATTCAGATTTTGGATCAACGTAAAGCACCTTACCCCCATATATCGCTGTTAATGTGATCAACTGCTTGACAGCCATTGATTTTCCTGTTCCCAAATCGCCTAATATTATCTTTGAGAGTGCATTTGTCACAGAACCACTCACCCCCTGCGCCGCAAGCGCAGGCTGTATATATACATGCCGTCCGGTCGCTGTATTGATGCCAACATATTCCCCGTATTCTTCTCCTAGTATTTGTGCTGCCCCAAAGCCAAGCCCTGCAAAAAAGTCAGCCGTAACATATTGAATATAGTCGTTAATGTAACGCTTACTTGCAGGCACAAACTCTCCTGATAAGCCAAGCATGTCTCCAAACGGGCGCACGAGACGAATATTTTTGTCCCGGTAAAACTCCATTAATGCATCCACACGATCTTCCAACGTTTCCAAATCCTGCGCAGACACACGAAGCACATAGCTGACCTTGTATAGTGCATCTTTCGTAGAAATCAGCTCATCTTCCAACTCCTCTGCTGCAAGCATCCCCTCGCCCACCGTATTATCTACATCCGCTCCTCCCTCTCTTGCATTCCTGTCAAGGTCTGCCATTTCTTTCTTTTTGTTTCTAACAAAAGACAATGCCGTCTTATTTGTCACAATTTCTACATTCATGCTAAGATCTACTGGAAAATCAATATACTCCTGTTGGTAATAGCATAATTCCGAATAAGGAAAGGTGACCTCCCCCATGATCGTATCGATCGTTAAATATGCAGCATACACCACCTCTTTTCCCCGCAGCGACTTAATGTATCTTTGATGTTCTTCATTCAAGCATCTGGTAAGTTTTAAAAGATCGTATACCTTAATTAACGTCTCCTGCTCAAGCTTCTCCTTCGGAAGGCAATAGTCATATTTATAATAAGGCACCTCCACCTGTCCGTAGAGGCGCTCCACCAAATAACCGAAATCTTTTTCCGTCATCCTCTGAAAACGAAATCTCCTACGGATTCTTTTTAACAGATTTTTTTCCATTCTCAGATAACGCCCCATCTCCCGATTATCAACACTTGCAAAATCTCCCCCGATCCGGTGATTGACATCTAAAAGAAAATCAGAAAATGTCCTCCGCAACTTTTCCTTTAACTTCTGGAAGTTCATTTCCTCACCTGCAGATATGAGTTTTATTCCAATAAAAAAACGATAATCGATCTGACTACCGTCTAACATCTTCTTATCCTCTTTCACTTCCCGCCCTGCCTGTTCAATCGCATCCACCACTAAAACTTCTGTCTGGCTGTCTATAAATGCACAGGCGTCCGTCCGCACTTTCTTACTTCCCCGCACACACTCTTTCGATCGCTCCTGCCTTTGCCTGATACTTGATTCTGCAGCAATCATTAAAAAATGCAAACTGCCGCTTTTATTCGATGCCACAAACTGACGGAACTCATCATGAATCAAATTTTTCTGATCCACAGACAAAAAGGAATAGTTGTACGGAATCATCTCATAATATGCAAAACACTCCCGCTCCTGATTCATAACTATATTATTTTCAATGTATTTTACTGGGAACATACAATTCACACCTCGCTATCGTTACATTTTCTTCTATCTTCTCTTTCCCATATACCACTTTTCTCCCTGCATACGTTACATGCGGACGCATGAGATAAAACAGCACTGATTTTAAATAACTATACGGACGTTTTCCATCAAATGCTTTCTTTGACATAAACCATGTAACTCCTACGGGGAGTAATACATATCTAATGATCACATTATCTACATAGCACAAAGGCGGTATTTTTGCCAAAATCAATATATCCACTAAAAACGTACCAATAAGCCAGCCGATCTGTGCAAAGGTTAGCGGAATTGGCGACTTTACATCACCGATCTTATGCAGCACCTTTTCAAATCCCCAAACGCTTGAATAACTTTTTACTTTCCTCATACATTTCCTTTCTCATTTTCTCTCTTTTCTTTAATACTCCCCGGAGCAAAAACCTCCGGGGATATAATCTTCGATGCGTTCGGCAGTCTCCTTATTATCCATCATATTTCCAATACGATCCGGGAGCTTCCTTAAGTCATCCAAATGGATCGTTGTAAATCCAGACGCTGCACGCACTTTGTTTTTTCGTGATATAAAAATTCAGAAATCCTTCACATGAATACGGGTTTCCTTTTGTTTTCCAAAGTGCGCAACTACATTCTTCTTTCTATCCCCCCCTATTTTTCTCTCCCCTAACAGAGCAGATATAAAACCGCATCCGGCAACAGATGAGACTGCAGCATCGGCAAAATCCCCGCTGCCGTTCCTCCACTTACGCCAAACACGGAGTTAAACACATTTAACAATGCATCTTTTGCGCCATACGGATTCCAAACTAAACCAACGGCAATTACTGCAACGATGCAAAATGCAATCAACTCCGATAGCTTTTTCTGCCACAAAAGAAACAGCCCTACGCACATCAAAAGTATAATCACGATCGGCTGCGCCTGCTCCATAAAAAAATTGTATAAATTCTGTCCAAAACTCATTTTTTTTCCTCCTTCTTTTTCTTCTGCTACCAAAACATCCGGCGGCAGATACCTATATCTTTCTTTTTCTCCCTCATTCATCTTCTGACCCTTTTACGCCAATAGAAGCTCCCCTGTTTCCACATCAAAATCTACATAGTCACCGGCAAGTATATCGCGAATCAATGCTTGCTGTTGCTTTAAAATCTTTTTGTGCTGCGCACTTAATTTTGCCCCGTCAACCAACTTTGTCAAAAGATCGTCCTCTCCTCGTATCTTCGATAAAAGCACAAGCATTTTAAAGGACGGAGCAACCTGTCTTACGATCCAGTTTAGCGTCCTCTCTAACGTATATGGCTCCGGTTGATCTGTCAGCTTCAACTTGCGTTTTTCTTCTCCGATAAACCTTTCCCAAACAGGGTCTAACTCCCAGCTTCGCTTATCCTCCCCCTCTCCCGGTTTTAAAAAGCAAACATAACGGTTAATGATGCCAAATGCTGTCGCCCCAGCGTCCTCGTGCTCCAGCAGATCAAGCACTGCGTGCTTTGCACGGTCATCCTTTAACCGGATTTCAAAACGATTTTTTACCTTAGCTTCCTCCACTGGAATCCCGGCTTTTACATACTGCTCGTAATCTTTTTCGTAAATACAAAAGTAAATTTCACTTTTTGCCGAACCAAGATATAACGTATTTCCCATCAAATCCGCATCCTCCTCCCGGCTATGGATCATCTCTCCACTCTGATAATTACGAAATGTGCGAAACAGCGTATGATATTCCTTTTTTTGACATTTCTCCGCCAATGCCGGAATGTCAAGCCACCCCGCCTTGTCGTTGATCGCTAGGTCGATGCGTTTGAGGATGCCGCCACGTTCCTGCACCAAGCGGAAAAAATCAAACCATGTTCGCTTTTGCGCTTCTAAGAAGATCTCAAATTCCCGACAGCCTTTTCCTTTTAACTCCAAAAGGCAGCCTTTTTGCTCATCGTCTGAAAACATCAATGTGATATTTCCAAAGATATATTGCGCGGCATAGCCAAAGAACGCATGCCCCTCACGGATGGTATATTCTAACCGAATTCCCAATACTTCCTCTACAATACTGCCCGCGTCGGTTGTTGGGAATCGAATGCGGACATAATCGAAAAGAATCTCGAGCCGCTGCTGCGGGTCATAGAGATCCAGAAAGTAGTCAATCTTTTTTAGAAGCTGTGGCGACGCCTTGCGCGCTCCCGTCTCGATCTGGTTCAGATGCCCCCTGCTGATTCCCAGCATTTCCGAAAACCTCTCCTGCGTCAACCCGTTGCGCTTTCGTCTCTCCTTAAGCCCTTCTACCTGCTCCGCAGTTATTTCCATTGTTTCCATATTTCCGTTTTTCCTTTTCTTTTTTTAAGCGTGGATATATGGATAACCCTGCACTCCATCAGAGGAAGGCATTGATAAGAGCATTGATAAAGCATTGACAGCCCGTGGAAAAGAAAAAACATTTTTCCCACAGTCTGCCAACCCTTTACCAACCCTCTTACCAACCCCTTCCTTTCTGATTCCGTAGCACGCATGGTTACCCACATACCCACCCTTGCGACTATGGCGTTGAATTTCTGCCCACACACACCTATATACAAAAGCATGCGGATTAGACCTTTTTTCCAAAACGGACAAAATGTAACATTTGACTGTATGATGTTACATTTTGAAAATGACCGTCAGCCCCGCATAACTCCTAGCCTTACGCCCCCTTTTTATAACTTTTACTTTGCATTCTTACCCCCGTGTTACATTCCGGGGGTAACGCCGGAGGGCTGCGCCCTCCGGCTACTTTGCAGCTACACGCTCCGCATCACGCACAGGGCGCGTCCTTTGCACTCCGTACGCGTGCCAGCGCGCCCCTTTTGTGCGTGTGCTATGCGTGTGCTGCACTCACGGGAGCATCTCCGCCGTCTCCCCCGGAATGTAAGCGGCTTTTATATGTGCCATGAAGTTATGCTCCGGCGTAGCATAGGGCGCGTAGAACTCCGTGATGACACCATTCCACAGTGACACATAGCCACGTCCCTTTTCGTCCTTTTGCGCAAATGTCTTTCCGCTGCTTCCGAATATCATGGTGTAGCCGCTTGCATCCATTCCGCCAAGCGCCACGCGGAGACCAAACTGCGCCCGCACTCCGTCCGGCAGATACTTTGCATCCGGTCGCTGACAGGTAAGCACCAAGAAGAATCCCGCTTGTCTCCCAAGCAGCACGATCTTTTTTATGATGCTTACCACTTCTTCCCATTCCTTTTTGGGCAGCATTTCCAAAAATGCCACATATTCATCCAGTATCAGGAAATGCGGTCTCATATGGCAATCCCTGTAATTTCCCTGCAGATTGTCTGCCAGCTGCTCCCTTAGCTGCTCCGCACGCTCCATCATGCACTTGTAAAAATTTTCAATACACGTTCGTATATCGTCAATTTCATAGTGCACGTCGGATAATACGTGCGCAAGAGCCGCCACGCTCATATTTTTCGCATCCACAATCGTAAGGATTGCCCCCGCTTTTAGCAGCGTCTCGATGATACTTAATAAAAAAGTTGTTTTTCCGCTTCCCGTGTCCCCAACAATCAACGCGTGCGGATGTCTGTTATAGTCCCAGCTAATATGCTGCATAAACCGGATACAACCATCCGTTTCCTCCATTTGCCCCACCGTTATACGCCGCGCCTTTACATCACAAATAAATTCATAATGCATCCACGTTCCTGCAGATTCCTTTTTTATGATCTCACAATCAAGCCCTGTCTCAACCTTATCCTCTAAGTTCTGCAACTGCTCCTGATAACGGCTCATATTGATTTTTACGGTGAGATATATTTTTCCGTGGCGCTTTTTGTAGTAGAGTTTCGGAAAATATGTAATGCTATAACGTTTCCAAAAGTAGAGACGGGGCACATAAGTTGTAAGGTCCTGCTCCCCTCTGCCGTTTGTCTTAACATCCGTTTCATACCAACCATTATCTATGATCATCCGCGCTAACGCCTCTCGATTCTCTAAATACTCACGGACTTTACGCTGTCTGCCCAGCACCGCAACAGCAGAAACACACAGCATTGCCCCGAACAACAGGATTGCAGCGATCCGGCTAAGCAATGGGCTTTCCTCACCGAAAGCGGAAAGTTTTGCATTCCCTAAAAGGAGCGCCGAAAGAAGCAAAGACAGCATCATACAAAAAATGACAGACCGCGTCAGCAGTCTGTCATCCCATTTTTTCACCTTCGTTCCATAACGCCAAAACCTGTTCTTCATCTATTCTAGCCTTTCTTTGGCGGCTGCGGAGCTCCTGCGCTTAGTGCGTCAGCACCCGTTTTTCCAACATCAGCACCTGCAGTCGTTGCGCCCGTCCTTCCTGTGTCACCTCCTGCCTTTGCATCGATCGGCACAATATCATCCGCTTTGATGTACCAATTTCCGTCTGCACGACCGTTAAAGGTAGCATTTGAGATCGCGCCGACCGTTACGTTTACCAAACGTACCGGCGTGTTATATGCAAAATCCTTGATTCCCGCTTCCGACGGAAGGATCACCTGAATCATCATTCCCTGTGCATCACTCTTTAAATCATAGGTTCTATGACGGACCTCACTGGTAGCGTTCCCCTGCTCGTCTCTCTCATACACCTCTACATGCAGCGCCGAAAACTTCAAGTTTCCAAACGTCTCCTTATCATTTACCACGATTCCTTCTACTAATCTCATACTTTTTTCTCTCCTTCTTTTAATTCTTCGTTTCTTTTCCTTCTGCTTGCGATGCCTTGATCAAATCATCTGCAGTCATCTCAAACCCTGAATAGCCCCTGTCTCCAATGCTATAAGCACTTAACGTAATACGCGGATTTACAAGCTTTACTTCCTCATCATAAACAAAATGCTTCTCGCCTACAGATCCTGGAATTGTCACCATGATGTTATCTGCGCGCTGGGTATCAGAAAACAAGTGAAAACTTCTTGATGCCACTCTTAAAACTCCTCCTACCCTTCTTGTTACCGCTTCTCCCTCTCCCGCAAATGCAAGATGCCCAAATGTCTTTTCTGCATCCGGTACTACAAATTTTAAATCTCCCATACTTTTTCCTCTCTTTCTCCGCTTCCTGCGGCTCTTATTAATTATTTTTGTTTATTTATGAAAACGGTTGGATATATTCCATCCGCATCATTAACAATTCCTTGGCATACTCAATCTTTGAGAGATACTTATCCAAATTTGAATATTCTCGCATCTCCGCCATACGCCCATATTTTATCGCAAGCTCCAAACGCCAGACACACTCTGTAAGTTTTTCAATTTTACGGACAATCGCTACATCCCGAGATTGTCCAAACTGCGGAAGGTACTCTTTTATATACACATAATCACCAAATTCTTGATAAATGCCAAGCGCTGCCTTGGCATTCTTTCTGATCTTTTCCTCGCCCTCCTTCATCCACTGATCCGGCATTTTTGGAGGCAAGCCCCTTCGCGTTTTCTCTGTCGTATAATGATTCGCATCCGCATCTTTTAAAATTCCCTCAAGAGAAAAGCCATCCGCTTCCATATCAGCGATACACCATTTCATTGCATTTCTAATGCCGTTTAATCTCTGACCATCGGTAAGCCTCCGTGCATCTGATCCATTAAAAAAAATCTTTTCCCACTGGGCACAAAGTTCACACCATCTGGCATAATAATCATACCAATCCTTTTGCCTATCCATCTCTCACCCTCCGCGTTTTCAAAATTTCATCCTCCTTTCCGGGGACTTTCTCCCCTTATAATATGTATAAAAAAATCCGCGTCTTTGGCTGTTATACTGCATAATCAGCGAACAAGGATGCGAATTTTCTTTCCTGAATGTATCTACACTGTGCCGCAGTAACATAGTGGCTATGTGACAAGCCGATAGCGCAAAAACAGCGCTTCGGTTCTCGAGCCCGATTTTAAACAACGGCTTTTTTACGTTTACGCCGAGGCTCTCCGAATATTAAGTTACTGGCTATTTTGTGAAATACTTTTTCTTTATCGTCCGGGCGAGACGTTCTACGCGTTTTTTTGTCTCCTCAGAAATATCACCCATGTAATAGGCATACTCTAAAACACCGCAAAGTTTGTCAAAGCCAACTTCAAATGCCATAGCAGATCCGTTTTTTGCATTTTTCAGCAAACCCCTCAGCCACGCCCTGATATACATCTTTATACGTTCTTCCCTGCTCATAATCCAACTCATAGCCGTTTCCTCCCTTTAATGCGCTGCCGTGCGGATTGTTCCCGTGTGTTTAAAATTCCACATCAGTCTTGCGAACTCCTCCGCCTCTCTGAACTCTGCCACAAAAACATGGTCTTTATCTGATTTATCAAGCTGGCAAATGCGCTTTAAGGAACGGGCAGAAATCAAATGTACTTCTGCAGTTCCGTTATCTGCGATCTTACGACCTTCATAACGTATATCATTCATTACATGGCTGCACGTTGGCAATAATTCTTTAATTTCCTGCTCCATCGCTTTTCCCTCTCTTTCTGTCAGCCTGCCATCATCAGAGCCGGGAGGCTGTCCCCGGCTGACGCCCGTAGGCGTTTCGGCTTATGAATTGTAATAAATGTTGTATGCCTCCATTCTTTCGGCGTATCTCATGTCAAGAACTCTTTCAAACGCTCTTTTGACTTCAGGAAGAACTTTAGCACCACTTTTTATTACTTTTGCAAGTACAACCATTTCATGGACTGTCTTATCGTAAATGTGTGAAATGATGTTATCAAATTCTTCCGGTGCAATTTTCAATTCCTTTATGTCCTGTTCGTATGTTCTGTAATTTCTCATTTTTCTTTCCTCCGTTTTCTTGTTTTATCTGTTCCTTATGATATTATTATATTATATGTGTACACATATATCAATAGTGATATTTACCAAAATGTACACATATATTTTGGTTATTTTGTATGTGTACGCATATTCCTAAGCATGTTATATTATAAAAAGAAGGGAGGTAAATTCATGTCTATATCAGATGCACAAAAACGAGCAAGCATAAAATACAAAAACAAGAATCTAAAGCGCGTTCCCCTTGACCTTCAAATTGAAGATTACGAACGCATAAAAAGCAGCATTGAAAGCATGGGTTATAAAAGCCTGAACGGTTTTATTAAACAAGCCATTAATGAAAAACTCGAAAGGGAGGTCTAACATGTTCTACTATTCCACAGTAAATAACATCATTACTACTCACAGCGATTTACAGGAAAAAGACGGCTTTGACGTTGTAAAGGTTCATTTTGAACGCCCCAATGATAACGGCTTTGACTTCCTTGATCTAACTCTCCCCGGCGAAATCGTCTATAAATCGTTTGGTTTTTCTGAAGATGAAATTCTGAAGCTAAAAAAATATGCGAAAAACAACGCCTCTTTAATCTGGGATTTTGCACAAAAAGGAGGCGGTGAAAATGCCTAAAGCGTTACTTGACTTTCTTGGCTACAAATTTTTCTTCTGGTCAAATGAGAATGCAGAACCTCCGCATATCCATGTATGCAAAGGAAAGCAAACCTCAAACGCTACAAAATTCTGGATCACAAGCGATGGCATTCGACTAGAACACAATAACAGCCACATTCCACAAAATGATTTAAAGAAAATTGCACGCTATATCCTCGACAACAGATCAGACATCTTAGCTGCATGGTTTGACTATTTCAATCAATTTTGATTTTTATTATGCTTATGGATTGAAAAAGAATTTCAGATATGTTATATTGAAATCACAAAGGGAAACCAAAAGCGGCTTACCCTAAATAATCAAACAACTGTTACTTGGTAACAGCCGTCAACTATTCGCAGTAGTTGGCGGCTATTTTCTTTTGTCCTCATAGATCTGACGAATCAGACTGATGA
>ERZ772969.1164-NODE-1164-length-21463-cov-3.667507_pt1 | contig 21463 bp, 16 predicted proteins | sample MGYA00511676_ERZ772969 | MGnify/ENA primary metagenome ERZ772969 (study PRJEB29015, sample SAMEA2737651) | human gut metagenome | biome: human gut; feature: human-associated habitat; material: faeces | place: China | collected 2012 ... | reverse complement strand
GATGGTACTGCGTAACAGTGGAAGAGTAGGTAGCCGCCGTCTTGAAGCAAGGCGATAGCCGATGGAGAGGAGTCAGTCCGTAAGGGGTGACTCCTTTTTCTGTTTTTATTTATTCGATTCTGATTGGATAAATAAAATAAGATGTATATATTCGCTCCCTATAACTTAATAATGTGTTGTATGGTTAAGAAGTGGATATTCCCTTTATTGATTGGGGTTTGTTTAATCAATACGTCTATGGCACAAGAAAATCCGATTTTATTATTCCCAAAAGGGGCGCCGGGAGAAACTATTAAATTAATAGAGAAAGCTGATACGGATGGTGGAAAAACCGGTGGTGAGAGTGTTTTGCGTATTACGAATGTGAGTGAGCCAACGATTACTATATATCATGCTCCGGATGAAGTGGCCTCGGGTGCCGCTATGATTGTCTGTCCCGGTGGTGGTTACAATATTTTAGCTTATGATTTGGAAGGTGATGAAGTCTGTGAATGGCTTAATAATCTTGGAATAACTGCGGTCTTACTTAAATACCGGGTTCCAAGACGGGAAGGACTGGAAAAACACGAAGCTCCTTTGCAAGATGTACAGCGTGCGATTGGTTATGTTCGAGCGAACGCTGAGAACTTGAATATAGATCCAAAGCGAATCGGTGTGATGGGATTCTCGGCTGGTGGCCATTTAGCTGCCATGGTTAGCAATAATTTTTTGAAACGTACTTATCCGGCTATTGATGCTACGGATAAAGTAAATTGTCGTCCGGACTATTGTTTATTGGTTTATCCTGCTTATTTAGATGGAGAGAATTTCCAATTGGCACCAGAGTTAAAGGTTTCATCTGCCACACCTCCAACCATGTTAATTCAAGCGGAAGATGATAAATCTTATATCAACAGTAGTATTTTCTATTATTATGCCTTAAAGGAAGCTGGTGTTCCGGCATGGATGCATTTATATAGTCAAGGTGGCCATGGATATGGGTTACGAGATACGGGAGCGTCTGTAAATGAATGGCCGGATCGGGCTGAAGATTGGTTTCGTGAGATCGGTCTGATCGAATAGAACTCCAGATATCTTTTCTGGAGACTTGCGGAGTAGATTCTTAAATCGATTGCACAATTTATTTATTACTAGTTTATTATTGATGGTAAACGTAGTAAAAGCGTAGTCTGGGAAAGCGTGTTCTATAGCATATCGTATCTTTGAAGTAGTGAGTTTATTGCTGTTTTCTGTTATTCGGGCTTTTTTTGAAGTAAAAAAGCTAAGTTATGAAATTCCTTAAAAGTTCAGTTTTATTTATTTCAATGGCATGTATAGTGCCTGTTTGTTCGATAGCGAGAGAAAAAAGTGAGAGAATCACAAGAGCTGAGATTGAACAGAAAAGTGCGGATGAATTTATAAATGGTCTGATGAGTCGAATGACCGTTGATGAGAAAATCGGCCAATTGAATCTTCCTAGTTATGGAAACGTAATGCCAAATCCTAAAAAGAGTGAGATAGCCAGTCGTATTGTACGAGGAGAGGTTGGTGGTATATTTAATATATTCGGTGTCGATGCGATCCGGCAGTTACAAGAAGTCGCAGTTAAAGAAAGTCGGTTGGGGATTCCTATAATTGTTGGCGCTGATATTTGTAATGGTTATAAAACCGTTTTTCCCATTCCTCTAGGTCTTTCGTGTAGTTGGAAACCGGAGAATATAGAAGAGGTCGCTCGAATTTCCGCGAAGGAAGTTGGTGCTGATGGTATCTGTTGGACATATAGCCCGATGGTCGATATATCTCATGATGCCCGGTGGGGACGAGTAAAGGAAGGAGCGGGCGAGGATCCGTTTCTTGGAGGTATAATGGCTCAAGCATGGGTGCGTGGTTATCAAGGCAATGATTTATCGGCTGATACGACTCTTATGGCATGTGTAAAGCATTATGCGCTTTATGGAGCGGCCGAGGCTGGTCGGGATTATAATACGGTAGATATGAGCCGTGTGACTGCCATGAATTATTACATGCGTCCTTATCAGGCTGCTGTAGAAGCAGGAGTAGGAAGTATTATGACTTCATTCAACGAATTTGAAAGTATCCCCGCGACCGGAAACACTTGGCTTCTTAATGACGTGTTGCGTAAACAATGGGGATTTAACGGCTTTGTCGTGTCTGATTTTACGGCAATAGCGGAGATGGTAAACCATGGAATAGGTAATCGTCAGGAAGTCGGAGTCAAGGCGCTAAAGGCGGGTGTCGATATGGATATGATAGCGGACTGTTATCATGCCGTATTAAAGAAATCATTGGAAGAAGGGAAAATAACAGAGGCTGAGATTGACTCTGCTTGCCGGAGAATACTAATCGCAAAATACCAATTGGGATTGTTCCATGATCCATATAAATATTGTAATCCGAAAAGAGCCGCCAAAGAGTTCTTGTCGGTAAATAATGTATCTGCGGCCCGTCGTATTGCGGCGGAGTCTTTCGTGTTACTTAAAAATGATAATAATCTGCTTCCACTTAAAGGATGTCGTAAGGTCGCTGTAGTCGGTCCTTTAGCGGATAGCAAGGCGAATATGGCTGGATCGTGGAAATATGATGAGCAGACTAAATCTTATCATGGATTGGTAGAGGATTTACAGGAATCTTTGGGAAATGGAGTAGAGGTTGTTTTTGCAAAAGGCAGCAATCTAGTCGATGATCCCGTTTATGAAGCGAACTTTACGGATCAAAATCGTTCAACCCGGGATGATAGAAGCGATGAACAATTAATCGCCGAGGCCCTAAAAGTGGTGGAAGGCGCTGATGTGATTATCGCTGCTTTGGGTGAATCGATAGATATGAGTGGAGAAGGCGCTAGTAGAGCCATCCTTGAAATGCCGCAAACACAGAAAAAATTACTGGATGCTATCCAGAAGACAGGAAAGCCGATCGTAATGGTACTTTTTACCGGAAGACCTTTGGCATTACAATCCGAGGAAAAGCAGGTGAATGCGATCTTGAACGTATGGTTCGGTGGTACGGAAGCAGGAGCGGCTATTGCCGATGTCTTGACCGGAAAGGTTTCTCCGACAGGGAAGTTAACCATGTCTTTTCCTCGTGTAACAGGCCAATGTCCGATCTATTATAATCATAAGATGACAGGACGCCCTATGTCTCCCGATGCTTGGTACACTCGTTATGTCTCCAATTATATAGATGTGTTGAATGAGCCTCTTTATCCATTTGGTTACGGCTTGAGCTATACGACTTATACGTATGGCGATGTATCTTTGAATATGAATTCAATGGATGCAAATGGAAAAATTCAAGTATCCGTGATTGTTACCAATACCGGGGCTCAGGATGGAGAGGAAATCGTACAGCTTTATTTACGTGATATCGTACGCAGCATAACCCCTCCGGTCCAAGAATTGAAAGGATTCAAGCGAGTTGCGTTAAAAGCGGGAGAAAGCAAGAAAGTAACCTTTGATATTGATGTGGATATGTTGAAATTCTACGATTCAACCTTAGATTATGTCGCTGAGCCGGGTGAGTTTCAGGTAATGATCGGTGGAAATAGTAAAGAGGTGAAAACAGCTTCGTTTACATTAAAATAATCCTAATCGGAAGGAATCAGTTATGGGTCTTTGCTAAATTCGAAATTATATGTATCTTTGCCAAAAGAAATATTACAAAACCATGGGGATGACCGGTTTTGACAGCGGGTAGAAGTGGTTTGTAAGCATGTAGTGCGTGGTCGGCTTGCACTTAAATCTCAGACGGCGAACAATTAACTGGCGAAAACAATTACGCTCTCGCTGCTTAATCGAAGTACAGTAGATTCAAGCTTAATCCCTGCAAAAGTTGCGGGGACGTGACATCACCCGGATGCTGTGGCTCCGAAGCGTTCCGATCAGGTGGTGCAGCAATATCGGAGATAGTTTGAGATAAGCCTCGGGTCTCAGGCGAAACTTTAGAGGATAAGGGATGAGTGGGTGGCTTCGGTCTTGCTCTTCCCCGACAATGAAGGCGAAGATAAACATGTAGAAAGCAAATTAATTCCTCGTTTGGACGAGAGTTCGAATCTCTCCATCTCCACGGAATGAAAAAAGGTCTTACGGATTGTCCGTAAGGCCTTTTTTCATTCATTGTAAACCCCTTTATAAGGAGGTGGCGGTACGTATGGACCAGCCTTTTGATGGGGTAATATATCAACCGATTTGACGATTACGTTATTACCTTTCTGGGTACAAACCAGACATTTTGAACGTAATTTCCTTTTAGCCATGTTGAAGACGATATTCGGATTGAAATGAACTCCGTTTATACGAGTCTCAAAATGTAAATGCTCGGTAGTAGCCCTGCCGGTACGTCCGGTTAAGGCGATCGGTTGTCCGGCGAGAACACGATCTCCGGGTTTAACCAAGTTCTTGGAGTTGTGGCTATAGATCGTTTCCAGTCCATTATAATGGCGGACAACGATAACGTTGCCATAGGCGGCGAATGGTTTCGCCATCCTGACAATACCATCGAAAGCAGACACGATCGTATCGTTGGCACAAGTTTTGATATCTACTCCGGAATGATGTCTTCTCCTTCCCCCGTAAGGAGAGATCACGTTTCCATTAGGAAGGGGAAATGCGTATTCCCCGGCGGGGATCAAGGATAAATCAATAATTTCCGTATTATTCTCATCGAATAGCTTGGGGTCCTTGATCGCTATCTGGCTTTTATCACGGGGCGTAAAGGCTTCCGTGATATCTTTTCTAGGAGAATGACAAACCGCTAGCTCCGGAGCTTCCGGCAACATGAAATTGAAATCCACGACGGGAAGAGGAATATTCGCCGTAGGGAAATCCACAGTCTCGGGAGGGGCCGGGCGTGGAGCAGGCTTTTGCGTACGGCAAGACGCAAATAAAATTAGCGTAAGAATGAGTATTCCATTGTGTATTTTAGATGCCATTAGATATTGTTTTACCACAAAAGTATAAAAAAGCCTCTTTCAATGGCCTATATTTCCGATATGTTTATACTTCTTTTTATTCTTTGTGTTTTTTCTGATAGTTGAATTTGCCTACCTTTGTAAAGGTAAAATGGAGATATTATACGATGATTGAGGGGACTAGTTTGTCTCTTTGGTCAGGGAGGATGACGATATTGTATTTGCTGGCATTTCTCTAAACTGAAAACGACCAATTTAAAGTACACAGAGAAATAGACAATGCGAATACACCTGTATTTGGTGTGTTCCTTTGCCTTATTTCTGTTGTGTACAAGGCATTTGGTCGTGCCGCAGTTTGACGGGTTTAAGGTAAAGTGTAACACACCTTTTCTCAGATGTGGGTTTATTTATGAGATAAGATTACCTTAAAAACGGCTTTTGTATATGAAAGAACAAAAGGAGATACATATCGGTTCGTTAATAAAAGAGAAAATGGAAGAGCGGGGACTTTCGGTTTCCGATTTTGCCCATGCGTTGCATTATGAACGTACCAATATTTATAAGATATTTAAGCGAAGCAGTATTGATGTTGATTTGTTACTGCGTATATCGGAAGTCTTAGCCTATGATTTCTTGCGGGAGGTGTATTTAGCGGACGAACCCCGGCGATATTCAATCACTATAGAAGCGGACAAGGAAGATATAGAGGAGATCCGTAAATGGCTGTTAGAGAAAAGGCGTGAATAAGTTTCACGCTTTCGTGAAATAAGATCACGGTCGATATAAGACCGGTCACTTTGATTGTTTCTACATTTGACCGTCTCGATGTTTCATCATAACATTAGAGAAATAGGTTAAATCAAGGCCGTGCTCTTCTTGTTCCGTATGTGAATATAGGCAGGAAGAAAGCGGCCACTTTTTTCTTCTGTGTACGTGCACAATTCGATTATTTCCTTTATATTTGTCGATAAACAACGAATTGTTAACATTTCTAATATGAAAGTTCTAAAGACCGCCCTGCTATTCCTGATGTGCGTATCTTTCTCCTTCTCCTGTAAGGAAGGGGTAAAGGAAGTAAGGGTGCTGAAACTGGCACACGGATTGCCCCCCAGCCATTCCGTCCATTTAGGATTGCTCTATATGAACGAGCGTCTGAAAGAGTTGTCCGGAGGAAAGATGAGCATGGATATTTATTCTTCCGCTCAATTGGGGTCCGAAAATCAATGTATAGAGTTGCTTCAAATAGGAAGTCTCGATATCACGAAAGTTTCCTCCGCCGCGTTGGAAGGATTTGCCGATCCGTTTAAGGTATTTGGCATACCTTATCTATTCCGTTCCCGTGAGCAGTTTTTCGAGGTGTTGGATGGTTCGGTAGGTAAACAGATATTGGGATCAACGGAACCTTATTGGTTTAGGGGACTCGCTTATTTTGACTCGGGGGCCCGTAGCTTTTATACGGTAAACAAGCAGATTCGTACTCCCGAGGATCTGAAAGGACTGAAGATCCGTGTGCAAAAGAGCCCGATAGCCGTGGAGATGATGAAGACATTCGGTGGTTCGGCTACTCCCGTGGATTGGGGTGAATTGTATACGGCCTTACAAAGTAATGTCGTGGATGGAGCCGAGAATAATACGCCTTCCGTGACAACAGCGTTCCATCATGAGGTGGTAAAATACTATTCAGTCAATGAGCACACGATGTGTCCGGACGTGATCATCATTAGCTTGGCTACTTGGCAGAAGCTGACGGAACAAGAACGTAATTGGCTGCGACAGGCCGCTGACGCCGCCGCTATTTATCAACGGAAACTTTGGGCGGAGCAAGAGAAGCAATCGCTTGAGGAGATGGAAGCGCACGGAGTGGAAATTATTTACCCGGATAAGCAGCCGTTTATGGATGCCGCCGCCCCGATGATCGAGCGGTTTAAGAATGATCCGGTTTTTCATGATTTAATCGATCAAATACAGAATACCCATGAGAAAGATAATTGATAAAGGATTGGAGCTATCGTTGATTTTCTTGATGGCTTTCTTGGTCGTGGATGTGCTATGGCAGGTATTAAGCCGGTATATTCTGGTTTCCCCGAGTTCCGTGACGGATGAATTGGCCGGATATTTATTGATCTGGGTGGGATTGCTGGGGGCCGCTTATGTATCCGGTAAAAATGAGCATCTCGCAATTGATTTATTACTTCAACATATGCGTCCTTCCCGCAGGAAGCTCTTGCGATTGTTTATCTTCTTGATCGTATTTTTATTCGCTGTATTTGTATTGATCGTAGGAGGGGCTTGGTTGGTATACACTCGTTTTCATTTGGGAGTTACTTCGGCTTCCTTAGAGATTAATTTAGGATATGTGTATTTGGCATTGCCGCTAGGGGGATTGCTTACCGCTTATTATGCGATAGATAACGCGATCGCCTTATTTCGTTCCTCTAATTCTTAAAAGACTGATGATATGGATATTATAGGTATACTCGTATTAGTGATAAGTTTCTTTTTCCTGCTGGTGGTCGGGGTTCCGGTAGCGTATAGCATCGGTGTGGCGGGTATATTGACGATGCTCGTGAATATAGACTCGCTTCCCGCCCTTACGACTTATGCGATGCGTATGGCTTCGGGTCTGGACAGTTTCGCTCTGCTGGCGATCCCGTTTTTTATATTGGCGGGGAATATCATGAATAGCGGAGGTATCGCCTTGCGCTTGATCGATTTCGCTAAAGTGCTGGTCGGACGGTTGCCCGGAGGACTGGCGGTGGTCAATGTCGTGGCGAATATGTTATTCGGGGCGATCAGTGGCTCTGCCGCCGCCGCTGCCTCTGCTATCGGGAGTATTATGACACCGGAGATGAAAAAGGCCGGTTACGATCCGAATTTCAGTGCCGCCGTAAATATCTCTTCCGCCACTACCGGCATGACGATACCTCCGAGTAATGTCTTGATCGTTTACTCCTTGGCGAGTGGTGGAGTCTCTGTATCCGCCTTGTTTATGGCTGGTTATCTACCGGGAATTCTTACGGGAGTGGCGATCATGATCGTAGCCGCTATGTTTGCCGCACGAAAGGGGTATCCGGTTGGCGTACGTGTTCCGTTCTCGGAGGCGACAAGGGTATTTTTCAGGGCGATCCCTAGTTTGATGCTATTGGTGATCGTGATCGGAGGAATCTTGGCGGGATTGTTTACGGCTACCGAGGCTTCGGCGATCGCTGTACTGTATGCGTTAATCCTCTCTTTTATCTATAAAGAACTTACTTGGGCTAAATTGCCGCAAGTGTTATTGCGATCGGCCAAGACTACGGCTATCGTCCTTCTTTTGGTGGCGACCTGTACGGGTTTGTCTTGGATCATGAGTTATGAGAATATTCCTCAGACGGTAAGTGCCGCTTTGCTAAGTATAAGCGACAATCCGGTGGTCATCTTGATACTTATCAACGTGATCCTATTGATTGTCGGGATCTTTATGGACATGACGCCCGCTGTCTTGATCTTTACCCCGATCTTCCTGCCGATAGCGACGGGGCAATTGGGGATGGACCCGGTACATTTCGGGATCATGATGGTATTGAACCTTTGTGTGGGATTGTGTACGCCACCGGTGGGTTCGGTATTGTTTATCGGATGTAGCGTAGCGGGGACAAAGATCGATCAGGTGATCCGTCCGTTGCTGCCGATGTTCGCGGCGATGGTTATTGTCTTGTTCTTGGTGGCCTTCTTGCCGGATTTAAGCTTATTGATTCCCCGGTTGTTCGGTTTGTGATGTTCCCCCATAGGGTCGAAGTAGCCTTGTGCTATAAATAGGGCAGTACTGTGTACGAAGTATTCCAGTACTTACGTACTGAGTACCGCAATACTTCGTACAGAGTACTGTAGTACTTTAGCCACAGTACTGCGGTACTTCGTACACAGTACTGTGCTAACTATAAGACGCTGTCTTTTTAATGTCCTTTGAACAGGGATAAGGCGATACCCATCTCCAATCCCCGTAGCTCGGCCAGACCCCGTAAACGTCCGATGCAGGAGTAGCCCGGGTTGGTTTTCTTCTTTAGGTCGTCTATCATTTGATGTCCATGATCCGGTCGCATGGCGATGGAGCATTGGCGGCGTTGTTGCAATTCCAGTAAGGCTTTCATGACACCGTACATATCCACATCGCCCTCCAGATGGTTCGCCTCGAAGAAATTACCCTCGGAATCTCGTTGCGTACTGCGGAAATGAACGAAATCGATCCGATCCCCGTAACGTTCCATGATCCCGGTCAAGTCGTTATCACTTCTGACACCGAAAGAACCTGTGCATAGGCAAAGCCCGTTGCTAGGATTCGGCACGGCCTCTATTAACTTCCGGAAATCATCTTCCGTGCTCAAGATACGGGGAAGCCCGAGAATGGAATAGGGGGGATCATCCGGATGGATAACGAGCTTGACACCGGCCTCGTCCGCCACGGGAGCTATTTCCCGTAAGAAATAGATCAGGTTCGAGCGAAGTCTCTCCGCGTCGATATCTTTATAACGGTCTAACGCTTCCCTAAACTGCTCGATCGTAAAAGTCTCTTCCGAGCCGGGTAGTCCGGCGATCATATTGCGAACCAACAGCTGGCGGTCTTCCTCGCTCATAGCGTCATAGCGTGCCTTGGCTTTCGCCTTGTCCGCCTCCGTATATTCGGCTTCCGCCGCCGGTCGTTTCAATATAAATAAGTCGAACGCCATAAAAGCCGCGCGTTCAAAGCGCAAGGCTTTGGAACCATCCGGCATCGTATAAGCCAAATCGGTACGAGTCCAGTCCAATACCGGCATGAAGTTGTAAGTAACTACCCGGATATCGCAAGCTCCCAGATTCCGGATGCTTTGTTTGTAGTTCTCTATATAGGTTTGAAAATCCCCGGTTTGCGTCTTGATATGCTCGTGTACGGGCACACTCTCAACCACACTCCACCGTAATCCGGCGGATTCGATCAAGGCTTTCCGCTTTTGAATCTCTTCCGTAGTCCAAACTTCCCCGTTCGGGATATGGTGCAACGCATTTACGATACCGGTGGCACCCGCCTGACGGATGTCCCAAAGGCTGACAGGATCATTCGGTCCGTACCAACGCCAAGTTTGCTCACATAGATACATAATGAATAATTTTTAAATTTATCAATGTGCCAATATACCAATGCGGTTTGATGCATGGCTGGTTGGCACATTGGCACATTATTTAGATGGAGAAAGCGTCGAAACCTCCGTCTATGGGGATCACGGTACCGGTTACGAATGCGGAGGCGTCGCTCGCCAGCCATTGTAAAGTACCGAGTAATTCCTCCGGTTTTCCTAAGCGGCGGAACGGCGTGTGCGCGACGATCGTGTTGCAACGATCACTAGGTGATCCATCCGGATTGCTCATCAATGCCCGGTTCTGCTCGGTAAGGAAGAATCCCGGTGCCATGGCGTTTACTCGCAGGCCCTCTCCGAATTTAATCGCTAGCTCCCCGGCCATGTATTGCGTGAAATTGTTGATAGCGGCTTTCGCGCATCCATAGCCAACTACACGAGTCAATGGGCGTAGGGACGATTCGGACGAGATGTTAATAATGCTTCCTTTCCCTTGTCCCACCATGACCTCGGCGAAGACCATTGTCGGCAGTACGGTCCCGAATAAGTTCAGGTCCACGACCGTCCGGAAAGCATCGATATCCAGATCAAAGATCGTCTTGTCGGGAGGAATCGTCGCTCCGGCTTGGTTACCACCCGCCAAATTGACTAAAACATCAATCTTCCCATATGCTTTCAATATCTCTTGCTTGTTTTGCTCCAGCAAGGCTTTATCCAGTACGTTTGAAACCAAGAATAAGGCCTTGCCCCCTTCCGCTTTAATCTCACCAACCAAGGCAGATCCTTTTTGCTCGTTTCGTCCGAGGATTACGACGTACGCGCCTTCTCTCGCCAAGTGTTTGGCCATGCAGGCTCCTAATATACCATAGCCTCCGGTCAACAAAATCACTTTCTCTTTTATGCTAAATAAGGAGTTCATCAGATATAATTATTGTAGTATTGTATATTTTCCTTTACCAAGATATCGATCGGCATATAATTGACAGGCTCAATTTTCTCCTTAAGGATCAAATGCCTGAAAAGTGCCTTGATACAATGATATCCTTGTACCTCGGGGCGCTGGGCGATCAAATGCGTGATCAAGCCGTTTTCCAGATAACGGACGTTCGGTTCTATCACGTCGTAGCCAAGAAGCTTGAAAGGATAGTCCGGCCGTTCGCTACTTAGATAATCTCCAAGGAAATGGGCCCTCGAATTAAAGATGATACCGATTCTTACTTGAGGATATTTGTCGAAGAAAGTATTCAGTAGTCTCGTATTCTCTTCTCGGTCATCCGCGTGCACATGCAGCAAATGAATCTTTCCCTTGAATGAGGTATTGGCGAGATAATCCCGGAATCCTTCCTCTCGCTTCTGCACTTGCGTAGAACATGAATCCCCCTTACGGGTGAAACGGAAAATCACTAGATCGTCCTCTTCACGGATTTGCTCGAATAAAAGGCGTCCCGCTATATACCCCGAATCATATGAATGCGTTCCGTAGTAAGAGATACAATTCGTGTGGTCGATAAAAGAATCGATTAATATATAAGGAATACCTTTCTGGTCTAGCCGCTGGGTCAAGGTCAAGACACTTTGCTTGAATAATGTAGCGATGATAACCCCTTGGCAATCCGCGGTCTCAATCTTCGGGATTAATTCGTCGAAACTGTTGCTATCGTATTGGTCAAAATAGATTTGCTCGACGTCTATATTATAGCTAAACAATTCCCGTTCCGCTTTCTCGATCCCTTGGCTTAGTTTCGCCCAGTATTCCCCTTCATGGAAAGAAGGGATCAAAGCGATGAAATGATATTTTTTCTTCAACGCTAAAGAACGGGCTATCAGATTTGGTTGATAGTCAATTTCTTTTAAGACTTTCTCCACCTTTTTCCGTGCGTCCTCCGATACCTTTCCCCGCTCATGTAAAATGCGGTCTACCGTACCGGTTGATACGCCGGATAATTCGGCGATATCTTTTATCCTGTAATTTTTATTCATGGTATAGATTGTAGTGTGTATTCGTCCTCTCTGTTTATTCGAGTATTTGAAGAGGAGTGTTCAATTTACGGAAAACGTAGCCATACATCATATAGATAAGAGGAACGGCGACGAAAATTCCGATACCGAACAAAATACATCCTAATATCAGGATCCCGATCATAACCAACGCCAGAATGAACAGAGGCAATACTTGTCCTTTCGTTATCTCCCAGCTTTTATGCAAAGACTCGATAATCCCGGCGTTTTCCTCGATAATAAAGGCTTGGAAGAACTGAAGGCGCAATGCCAGATAAATACCGGGGATGATAAAAAATAAGAAACCCGCCAATACGACAAATCCCGTGATAAGACTCGCTAGAAAGTAGGTGATGATATTCTTTGTCTGTTGTCCATATGCGGAAAACTGAGGTTCTTCCCCATCCAACGCCTGAAATATATTTTTCATATATCCTAAGGAGAAAATAATGGAGAATAACGCGCTGATCACGTTTACGATGATTTTACCGATAATAGAACTTTGCATGGGCATCGCGAACGCTGTCAGCGTGAAAGACAAGATACAATATCCGATTAATAATCCGGCTAATATCCATAGCTGCGACTTCGTTCCCTTCCATGCGGTACTGAATACTTCTGATATTATAAATTTAGGCTCCATAATATATAATATTTGTTTATTGTGTGTGGACACAAATGTAAAATATATTGTTGAAAAAAACAATTTTATTTTCGTTTGAAACCAAAAGAGATGTATTTCAACAGGCGCTTCCTTTTAAGTGCTATTAATTTAGGTGAAAAAGATAAGTAGGAAACAGAAATCGTGTAAAAAGTTTCTACATTTGTAGGATGAAACGACGAGTAAAGACCCTATTGTGTGAATAGATGTGAAAGATCTCCACTTGGGTTAGAAAGAAAAGGTAACTGAAAAACAGCCTTGAATATATAATTATATACAAATATGGATAAACGAATGCTGAAAATTACGATTACTCAGTTAAGGCAGATCGCATTGTTTGCGGTTGGTATGTCTTTATTAACTGCCTGTGGAAACAGTCAGAGTGGTATGAAATTAGGGGATGCTGAGTTCGCTGTGATGGCGGTCAATTCAACGACTAGCGACCAAACAACATCCTATCCGGCTACCATCAAAGGTACGCAGGATATCGAAGTCCGTCCTCAAGTTTCTGGATTTATCGTGAAATTATGTGTGGATGAGGGAGCTACGGTTCGTAAAGGACAGGCGTTGTTCCAAATTGATCCTACGCAGTACGCTGCTGCGGTAGGTCAGGCTAAGGCCGCGGTAGAGATGGCGAAGGCAAACGTAAGCACTTTAACATTGACCGAGAAGAATAAGAAAACTTTGTTTGATCAGAAAATCATCAGTGATTTCGAGTATCAAACAGCCGTGAACCAGCTGATGTCGGCAAAAGCGAGCTTGGCGCAGGCAGAGGCTCAATTGGTGAGCGCTAACCAGAACTTATCTTTCTGTACGGTTACAAGTCCCTCGAACGGTGTTGTCGGTACATTCCCGTATCGTGTAGGTAGCTTGGTAAGCGCTTCGATCGCTCAACCGCTGACTACCGTATCTGAGATCGGTGATATGTATGTGTATTTCTCTATGACGGAAAAGGAGTTATTGGCATTGACGAAAGCCGGTGGTACCTTGAAAGAGCAATTAGAGAAGATGCCGGCCGTAAGACTGCAATTGGCGGATGGCTCTACGTACCATCATGAGGGTAAGATTGATGCCGTGAGCGGTGTTATCGATCAATCTACCGGTTCTGTAAGCATGCGTGCTATTTTCTCTAACGAGGGAAATGTCTTACGAAGCGGTGGTACTGGTAATATCATCTTCCCATATACGATGAACAATATCATTACGATCCCTCAATCGGCTACCGTGGAAATCCAGGACAAGAAATTCGTATTTGTATTGCAGCCTGATAATACCGTGAAGAATACCGAGATCAAGGTTTCCAATTTGAATGATGGCAAAAATTATTTAGTGACGGGAGGCTTGAAGTCCGGTGATAAGATTGTCGTGGAAGGCGTACAGATCTTGAAAGACGGCCAGGAAATCCAGCCGATTACTCGTGAGCAGCAAAAGGCAAAGTACGATCAGGCCTTGAAAGACCAGCATGACGGTAATTTGCAGACTGCTTTTAATTAATAGGTATATAGAATAAGACAAATATTCGCTTTTGTCGAGTAAAAACGAAAGATATGAAATTAGATAGATTTATAAACCGCCCGGTGCTCTCCACGGTGATTTCCATCTTGATTGTCATCTTGGGTTTCCTAGGCTTGATTTCCTTGCCGGTTACCCAATATCCGGATATCGCCCCTCCAACCGTTTCGGTAAGGGCAACTTATACGGGTGCCAATGCGCAAACGGTATTGAATAGTGTGATCGCGCCTTTGGAAGACCAGATCAATGGTGTTGAGAACATGATGTATATGAGTTCCAATGCCTCTAATAATGGTTCTGCGGATATCTCCATTTATTTTAAGCAAGGAACGGACCCGGATATGGCGGCTGTCAATGTGCAGAACCGTGTATCTATGGCACAAGGTTTGTTGCCTGCCGAGGTAACGCAGATTGGTGTGACGACCCAGAAACGTCAGAACTCAATGTTGTTGGTTTTCTCCGTATACGCGGAAGATGATCGTTATGACTCAGAGTTTCTTGAGAATTACGCGAAGATTAACTTGATCCCGGAAGTCCAGCGTGTGCCGGGTGTCGGTGATGCCAACGTGTTGGGTACGGACTACTCCATGCGTATTTGGTTGAAGCCAGATGTGATGGCCCAATATAAATTAAGTCCGAGCGACGTAACCGTTGCCTTGTCTGAACAGAACGTAGAGGCCGCTCCGGGTTCGTTCGGCGAACAAGGAAATCAGTCTTTCCAATATACGATCCGCTATAAAGGACGTTTGCAAGAGGCTAATGAGTTTGAGCAGATTGTTGTAAAGGCTTTGCCGGATGGTGAGGTCTTGCGTTTGAAAGATATCGCCGATATCGAGTTGGGGCGTTTGACTTACAACTTTATCAACCGTGTAAATGGTCACGACGCCGTTACCTGTATCGTTTACCAGATGCCGGGAACCAACGCTACGGAAACAATTAGTAACATTGAAACCTTGCTGGAGGAAACCCAGTTGACAATGCCTCCCGGAATGAAGGTGAATATTTCCATGAATGCCAATGACTTCTTGTTCGCTTCTATCCATGAGGTAATCAAGACTTTGTTGGAGGCGTTCGTATTGGTGTTTATCGTGGTATATGTGTTCTTGCAGGATTTGCGTTCTACGTTGATTCCGGCTATCGCTATCCCGGTTGCCTTGATCGGTACCTTCTTTATGTTATCCTTGATCGGATTTAGTATCAACTTGTTGACTCTTTGTGCTATGGTGCTTGCCATCGCGATTGTGGTCGATGATGCGATCGTCGTCGTCGAGGGTGTCCATGCCAAGTTGGACCAAGGGTACAAGTCGGCGAAACTCGCTTCTATCGATGCCATGAGTGAGTTGGGTGGTGCTATCGTCTCCATTACGTTGGTCATGATGTCCGTGTTTATTCCCGTAAGTTTCATGGGAGGTACGGCCGGTACGTTCTATCGCCAGTTCGGTCTGACGATGGCGATCGCTATCGGTTTGTCCGCTTTGAACGCCTTGACATTGAGTCCCGCCTTGTGTGCGATATTCCTGAAACCACACGATACGGAACATAAGGAAAAGAAAACGACCTTCGTTTCCCGATTCCATACTTCGTTTAATGCGGCTTATGATTCTTTGTTGGCTAAATACAAGAAAAGTATCGTATTCTTCATTCAGAAGAAATGGCTTTCATTCGGTATTGTTGCCGCATGTATCGCGTTATTGGTGTTCTTGATGCAGGTTACTCCTACGGGTATGGTGCCGAACGAGGACACGGGTACGATTATGGGTGCCGTTACGTTACCCCCGGGAACTTCCCAGGAGCGTACCTATGAGGTAATGAATAAGGTGGATAGCTTGATCGCTGCCGATCCGGCGGTTGAGTCTCGTACGGCGGTTGTCGGTTTTAGCTTCATCGGTGGTCAGGGACCTTCTTACGGTTCATTCATCATCAAGCTGAAAGATTGGGAGGAGCGTTCTATGATGCAAAATTCCGATATCGTATATGGTAGCTTGTTCATGCGTGCCCAAAAGATCGTAAAGGACGCTCAAGTATTGTTCTTTACGCCTCCTATGATCCCCGGTTACTCAGCGTCCAGTGATATTGAGTTGAATATGCAGGATAAGACCGGAGGTAATTTGGATCGTTTCTTTGATATCTCCAAGGAATATATGGCTGCTTTGACGGCACGTCCGGAGATCAAGTCCGCTCAAACTACGTTTAACCCGAACTTCCCGCAATACGAGATCGATATCGATGCCGCCGCATGTAAGAAGGCCGGTATCAGTCCGAAGGATATCCTGTCTACCTTGCAGGGATATTATGGTGGTTTATATGCCTCTAACTTCAACCGTTTCGGTAAGATGTACCGTGTAATGGTGCAAGCGGATCCTGATTTGCGTAAGAATATGGAGTCCATGAAGAACATCAAGGTGAAGAGTGGAAACGAAATGGCTCCGATTTCCCAGTTCATTACGATGAAGAAGGTATATGGCCCGGATATCATCAGCCGTTTCAATATGTATACCGCCATCAAGGTCATGGTTGCCCCGGCGGATGGTTATACCAGTGGTCAGGCGTTGAAAGCGATTGACGAGGTGGCTAAGACAACGCTTCCGGCAGGTTTCGACTATGAGTTAGGTGGTATGGCACGTGAGGAGGCAAGTACGAGTGGCAGTACGACGGCTTTGATCTTTTTGCTGTGTTTCGTATTCGTTTACTTGCTGTTGAGCGCGCAGTATGAGAGTTACATCCTTCCTTTGTCCGTATTGCTCTCCGTGCCGTTCGGTTTGATGGGTAGCTTCTTGTTCGTCCAAGGTTGGGCCGCTTTGGGAAATATCCCGGCGTTGAAGATGATCGTAGGAACCATGTCTAACAATATCTATATGCAGATCGCCTTGATCATGTTGGTAGGTTTGTTGGCGAAGAACGCTATCTTGATCGTAGAGTTCGCTTTGGAACGTCGTCGTATGGGTATGAGTATCACATGGGCTGCCGTATTAGGAGCCGCCGCCCGTTTGCGTCCGATCTTGATGACCTCATTGGCGATGGTGGTCGGATTGTTGCCTATGATGTTCGCGTTCGGAGTAGGAGCGCACGGTAACCGTACATTGGGTACAGCGGCTATCGGCGGTATGTTCATCGGTATGATCTTCCAGATCTTTATTGTTCCGGTTTTGTTCGTGGTATTCCAGTACTTACAGGAGAAATTCAAGCCGATCGAATGGGAAGATTTGGATAACAGCGATATGAGTACGGAAATAGAACAGTACGCTAAAATAAAATAAGAGATGACAATGAAGAAACAGATTATATATATGGTATGTGCGACTGCTTTGTTAAGCAGTTGCCATATCTATAAGGCATACGAGCGTCCGGATTCCATCGATGCGACGGGAATTTATCGTGATCCGGTTTCCGAGACTGATACATTAGCCTCCGCGGATACGACCAATATGGGAAACCTTCCTTGGAAGGAAGTTTTTCGTGATCCGAAGTTACAGGCGTTAATTGAGGAGGGATTAGCCAATAATGTAGATATGCAGGCAGCCGTTCTTCGGGTAGAGGAAGCGAAAGTATTGTTGACTTCCGCCCGTCTGTCTTTCTTGCCTTCTATTAATTTCGCTCCCCAAGGGACGATTACATCGATTGGAAATAGCGAATACGTAAAGGCTTACTCAACGCCTTTGGCCGCTAGCTGGGAGGTTGACCTATTCGGAAAGCTCTTGAACGCGAGCCGTGGCCAAAAAGCCTCCTACTTACAGAGCCAGTATTCAAGACAGGTCGTGCGCTCTCAATTGATCGGTGGTATAGCGAATACTTATTATACCTTGTTGATGCTTGATCGGCAGGTGGAAATTACCGCTAAGACGGTTGATATCTATAAAGAGAATGTTCGTGTCATGGAGGCTATGAAGATAGCGGGTATGGCTACCGAGGCTGCCGTGACGCAAATGCGTGCGGCTTACCATCAGGTTTCCGGCTCGTTGATCGAGTTGGAGAGCCAGGTGCGTAGCGTGGAAAACTCATTGTCCGTGTTATTGGCTAAGGCCCCTCAACAGATTGATCGGGGTACTTTGGAGGAACAAGTAATGCCGGAGGATATCATGGTGGGTGTGCCTTTGCAATTGTTGGAGAATCGTCCGGACGTGAAGATCGCAGAGATGACACTTGCTAGTGCCTATTATACGACGAACAAAGCCCGTGCCGCTTTTTATCCGGGATTGAATATCACGGCGACAGCAGGCTGGACGAATGGTTCAGGCATCTCTGTCGCCAATCCGGGCCAATTTATGTTTCAAGCTTTGGCTTCGTTGGCCCAACCGATCTTCAACAATGGTAAGTTGGTCGCTAACTTGAAGGTATCTAAGGCAGAAGAGAAGATCGCTCAAATGAATTATCAGCAGACAATTCTGGAAGCAGGTAAGGAGGTGAGTGATGCTTTACATCAGTATGATGCCACGAGCAAGAAGCTTGTCCAAGATAGAGCGCAGATCGAGCAGCTAGAGAAAGCGGTGGCTTATACCAGCGCCTTGTTCCAGTCGGCTCAATCTACTTATTTGGAAATCCTTTCCGCACAGCAGAGCCTTTTGAGTGCTCAGTTGACGGAAGTGTCCGACAATGTGCAACGTATGCAAGCGGTTGTCAGTTTATACAGTGCCATCGGTGGTGGTAGAGAATAATAACCTTTAAATGTAGTAAAGTTATGATTAGTCCATTAGCATATGTAGATTCAAGCGCAAAGATCGGGAAGAACGTTACGATTCATCCTTTTGCGTACATTGATAAGAACGTGGAGATCGGGGATGATTGCGAGATCATGCCTCATGCCAGCTTGATGAGCGGTACACGCATGGGAAATCGCAACCGTGTATTTAACGGGGCTGTTATCGCTGCTGAGCCTCAGGATTTCTTTTATAAGGGAGGTGATACGATCGCCGTAATCGGAGATGACAACGTGATCCGTGAGAATGTGGTGATTAACCGTTCCTCGACAGCGGAAGGACGTACTAGTATCGGTAATGGTAATTTCTTGCATGAGGGGGTACATGTTTCTCATGATACGCGGATCGGAAATCGTAGTGTATTCGGCTATGGTAGTAAGATTTCCGGAAATTGCATCTTGGAAGATTACGTGATCTTCGGAGGCAATGTGTTGATGAGCCAAGGATCCCGGGTTGGGGCTTGGGCGATGATTCAAACCGGCTGTCGTTTCCGTAAGGATATACCTCCTTTTATCGTAGCGGCTCAAGAGCCTACCACGTATTATGGCGTGAACTCTTTCATCATGTCTCATGAGGGATTCAGTGAAAAGGTAATCAAGCACATCAGTCATGCGTACCGGATCATCTTCCAAGGAAACAGCAGCCTTACGGATGCCTTGTTAATGATAAAGGATCAGGTTCCGATGAGTAAGGAGATCCAACATATTATAGATTTCGTTGGTGAGTCTAAATTAGGTATTGTCAAATAAATACCAATAACAAACGATAGGTAAAAGCCGAAGGAAATCATTTCCTCCGGCTTTTTTATATAATGGAAGGACGGTTTGGTTAATAATGTTTGTTAAATAATGGTAAACGTGCAGCATTTGTCTCTTTTTAAGTGTCTTACAAATAAGACAACACGCAATGAAATCCAATAAAGGAGGTTTAATATGAAAAAGTCATTTTTATTATATCTTATCATGTCTGTATTTCTCATCGGTTATTGCGCTTGCGATAATGAAGAGGAAAATTTTGATATGGCTACTACCGGACAAGTGATCAAAGTCCCGGATGATATCAAATCTTTTAATTCAGTTACAAAAGAAATTGTTTTCGAGAAGAATATTTCTATCAAGCAAGACGTGCTAGGCAATGAGAAGGTTGAATTCCGGATAGCTGGAAACGGTCACTTCACGGTAGGCAGTATCTCTTCGATAAGTTCCGTTATCTATAATGCCCCAGTCTTATTAGGGGATTATCAGAGATATTATTTATATGATGGATATCCTGTTGTAGATGTTCTACAAAATGAGGTAAGGAACCAAGAGGAAAGGGACGAAAACATGCAAAAGATAGAGAAAGCTTGGAGCAACTTCCTGAAAGTATTGAATGAGGCTGGAAAGTTGAAGTAGTGATTACCGGTTTGGGATGAAACGAATAAACTTAGTGAAGCTCGTATTGAACTAGTGAAGGCTTTTCATATTCAAACAAAAACTGTACTTTTGTCATAAATGCTTTACCGTGATCTTTTGAAATAAATCAATGGAGATACGTATGTATCTTCAGAGATTGAAAAATACGAATATTATCTTCGTTCCGTCGTAACTGTCCGTATCCACATAAAAAGAAAGAGGCCAACCCCGAAGGATCAGCCTCTTTTATCGCTTTAATAGAAATTCAAATTAAAGTGCACCCACTTCTTTCAAAGCCTCGTTAGTCTTATGAACAGCGGCAGCGCTCTTAGCGAACAACTCTTTCTCTTCAGCTGTCAATTCCAACTCAACGATCTTCTCGATACCGTTCTTGCCAAGGATAACAGGAACACCGATGCAAAGATCAGATTCACCGTACTCACCTTCCAAGTAAACAGAGCAAGGAACCATCTTACCTTGGTTGTGAATGATAGACTCAACAACGAATGCTCCAGCAGCACCCGGTGCATACCAAGCAGAAGTACCTAACAATTTAGTTAATGTAGCGCCACCAACCATTGTGGAAGCAACAACCTCTTGCAATTTCTCTGCGCTTAACAATTTGCTAACAGGGATACCTTTGTAAGTAGCCAAGCGAGCCAACGGAATCATTGTAGTGTCACCGTGACCACCGATTACCATACCCTCAACCTCGTTAGCGTTACAGCCTAGAGCCTGAGATAAGAAATATTTGAAACGAGAGCTATCCAAAGCACCACCCATACCGATCACACGGTTTTTCGGCAAGCCCAAAGCTTTCAATGACAAATAAGTCATTGTATCCATCGGGTTAGAGATAACAACGATGATAGCGTTAGGAGAATATTTCAACAGGTTTTCTGCTACCGATTTAACGATACCAGCGTTTACACCGATCAGTTCTTCACGAGTCATACCCGGTTTACGAGGAATACCTGAAGTAATCACAACAACGTCAGAGTTAGCAGTTTGAGCATAGTCGTTAGTGCAGCCTACCAATGTAGTGTCGAAACCCAGCAATTGAGCTGTCTGCATCATATCCATTGCTTTACCTTCTGAAACGCCTTCTTTAACGTCCAGCATTACTACTTCGTCTGCTACTTCATTAAAAGCAAGTACATTTGCACATGTAGCACCTACGTTACCTGCGCCTACTACGGTTACTTTTG
>ERZ772969.1152-NODE-1152-length-21598-cov-32.972799_pt1 | contig 21598 bp, 16 predicted proteins | sample MGYA00511676_ERZ772969 | MGnify/ENA primary metagenome ERZ772969 (study PRJEB29015, sample SAMEA2737651) | human gut metagenome | biome: human gut; feature: human-associated habitat; material: faeces | place: China | collected 2012 ... | reverse complement strand
CATCATCCTGAACGGGAAGGTGCTGATGGGCGCTCACGCCGCTGCAGGGGAAGTCGGCTGCCTTGTTTCCAATATGGCAGCCAAAAAGTTGAATTGCTATAGATCGTTGGGATAGGCTGCCACAAAAATCGAGTGGTGTCAACAAAAAGTTTTGAAAACACGATATTTTCGGCAGGGCGCAAGAAAAAGCGAGGGAAACTTTTGCAAAAAGAGAGAGGGCTGGACGGTGCCAGCCCTCTTGACAGAGCTTAATATCAAAGCCCCAGAGATATTTTTGAAAAAATTGAAATTCCGAATCGTTTTTACGGTTCAATGACATTGAAGGTTTTTTCAAACTTGGACGCGTATGCCAGCAGGCGTTTCAGGACAGTGGGATCTCCGCTGATCTGTACCTGCCCGGCCTGCTGACCTGTCATCAATGCAAAGAGCTGCAGACGCTTGCAGGTGACGGAAGCCTGCGCATCCGGATGGTTCTCGCCGGGGTAAGACAGCAGGACGCCATTCTTACGGGTCACATAGAACTGTTCATTCTCATCCGTTACGGTCAGATTCAAGGTCAGGTCATCATTCTGTGCAGCGTTGGCATCCGTCAGGATGGCGATATAATCCAACAGCATGGAAACCGTCATTGCTCGCATACTGTTGGTGAGACCATTCGCCGTGCGGGCCCGCCCAGACAGATTGCCGTTCCGCAGTTCCGCCGCACCCATCAGGTAGGCGTTGCGCCACGCACCGGATTCCGCCTGATAACCCAACTGCTCCAGCGCATCGGCACACAGGTTGCGTGCCTTCTGGTTGGACGGGTCTGCAAAGACCAGCTCCTTGGTGATCTGTGCCACCCACTGATATTCGCCCTTTGCATAGTCCTTTTTTGCCTTGCAGAGCACCAGCTCCGTGCTGCCCAGATATTCTACAAGCTTCTTAGCGGCATCGCTGGGCGGGAGCGGGTCCAGGTTGACCGGGTTCGCATCGTACCAGCCCAGATACTTCTGGTAGATGGCTTTGGCGTTATGCGGCAGCGTGCCGTAATACTGGCGGGTATACCAGACTTTTTCGAGGGCATCCGGCAGCGAGATCATGGCGGCGATCTCGTTGGAGGTATAGCCCTGGTTCATGTAATGCAGGGTCTGGTCGTGGATAAACTTATAGATGGCTGCCGTGTTCAGCAGATATTCATGGATCTCCTCGCCCCAGTGCGGCCAGTTATGGCTCTGGAACACCACATCGGTCTTGCTGCAGAAGCGTTGATCTGCCTCGATGATATACTTTGCCCAATCGTTGGCATCGCGCACCTCTGCGCCGCGCAGGGTGTACAGATTATGCAGCGTACCGGTGCAGTTTTCCGCCATCCAGAGGGCACGGTATTTCGGGAAATAGGCGTTCATCTCGGCAGGGGCTTCGGTGCCGGGGGTCAGCTGGAATTCGATCTCCAGCCCGTCGATGGTCAGCTTCGGAACATCTTCCCCGATCTCATAGGTCGGTGCAATAAGGCTCACATGACCGGTAGACTGTCCCATGCCGATGCCGATGGAGAGTGCTCCTTTCTCCCCTTTTTCCAGCACCGTACCATACTGATACTGCGCACGCCGGGCCATTGCGATGCCGGCATAGACGTTTTCGCGGATGGCGTGTTTCAAAAATCCTTTCGGTGCAAGGATGACCGTTTTGCCCGAGGCAAGCTGTTTGTCGACGGAAAGGCTGGGGTCCGCTACATTGTTCCGGTCGATCGCACCCTCTGCGCCGCCAAAGTGATCCACATGGCTATGACTGTACAGCACAGCTTTGACATCCAGCGGTCCGAACCGGTTTTCCATCAGCGCTTTTGCTGCCTGCATATTTTCTTTGCACATCAGGACATCAAAAATGATCCAGCCGTTGTTGGTGCGGATGAAGGTCGCATTGGCCATATCAAAGCCGCGCACCTGATAGATGCCATCACATACTTCAAACAGACCGGCTTTGGCGTTGAGTTGGGTATTTCGCCACAGACTGGGGTTTACAGTGTCCGGAGCATCCCGGTTCAAATCGCCGTAGCTCTGCAGATCCCATGCAAATTTGCCATCCTCGGCGTAGATGATCTTACCTTCCGCATTGTCCAGCCAGCCGCGTTCTGCGTTGGCAAACTCCCGCCGGTCTGAAAAATCCAGCTTTTCATACCATTCGGCGTTCTTTTCTGCCGTGATCGCCGTTGCCTCTTCGATCTCGCCCGGTTGGGGAGAGTCCTTGAAAATATCTGTGATAAAGTTCAGACTGTTTTCATCGGTACTGCCTGCTGCGTGCGCGGTCAGGGATGCGCCGCAGGCGAACGCCGCAACCGCTGAAGTGGAAAGAAAGTTTCTGCGGGTCATCTTCATGGTGGGTTGCCTCCTTTATATCTGGGTTTATTTTACATAGACCGTGGGCGGCTGCCAGCCGCTCAGGGCATTCCAGTCGGGCTTATAGATACGCAGGAAGAGGATGTGCTTTATGCATCTTGTGAAAAACCATTTGACCTTCTATGTTACAGAATACACAGGGAATGCCCGAAAGTCAACGACTTCTGCACTTTAGGCATTAAAGAGGTGGCGTTGAACGGAACGAAGCACATCCTTCACGATTACAGCCCTGAGGTGGACGAATACCTTACGATCCATTGCTACCAGCCGGAACCAGGGTATTGTGCCTGCGTATTGCAGGCAGCAGATCCGTAACCGTTCTTCTTCCGTCTGCGGTTTATAATCCTTCTTGTGCCGTCCTCGCCGGTCTTTCAGGGCATCTTCGCCGTCTTTGACATGAAAATACCCCCAGAGTATTCAGAGTTTTGTTTTTACTCTGTCTACTCCAGGGGTAGCAGATCACTTCACCAGAACGGGGCTGTGTTTTTGGATTGGTTCTAGGCGCTCTACTTTGCAGCCGGAGCGTTTTCCTGGGGGATCGCCTGCCTTATTCTCGGCAAGCTGCAGCTTCCATATGGTCCTTCTCGGTTATCTGGCGGATGACCCGGCAGGGATTTCCGGCAGCCAGACTATAGGGTGGGATGTCTCTTGTCACAACACTTCCTGCTCCGATCACACAGCCTTCTCCGATGGTAACGCCGCCACAAACCACTACGTTGGATGCCAACCAGCAATTATCCTTTATGGTGATGGGCCGGGCATATTCCAGATTATAAATGCTCCCATCTTCTCGCTTTTGGATATTCCGTTCTTCCGGCAAAAGCGGATGCATGGGAGTTGCCAATGTGACATTTGGCCCGATCATCACATTGTCCCCGATATGGACTTCACATACATCTAAGCAGGTGAAATTAAAGTTGGCAGAGCTGTACTTTCCAAAGTACGTATTGCAGCCATAATCAAAGTAGACCGGTGCCTGCAAATACGGGAACTGCTTTGTTGCAGGTAATAATTTTCGCAGAATTTCGGCTTGTTCTTCCGGTTGGTCCTCATCCGTCCGGTTGTACTTTCTTGCCAATTTGCGTGCATTCAAGCGTAATTTCTCCAGTTCCGGATCGGATGGATCGTATAGCGCGCCATTTATCATTTTCTCTCGTTCTGTCATTTCTGATGCCGCCTCCAAATTGGGTCTTATTGGTCAAGATAAGTATACCATACTTGCCAGGAAAGGAACAACTCTATTGCAACAAACAGGATCATTCGAAAAACGTCCGGGACCTTATCATAAGAAAGCACGGCAGACGTTGATGGTTCCGGCAGACGGTCTGCTTTTTACCCTGCGGGAATATCCCATGGTCTATCCGGGCAGTCTGCTGGCCCGCATCCTGACAGGAGGATTCCAGAAATGAGGAAAGAAACGCTTTATGAGTTGGAAACGCCCTACCGCCAGAAGTTCAAAATCAGAGGATTTCGCTTTCAAAACCATTGCCGAAAGTATTCCCGAAACGCCGGTCTTGTTGTATAATGATTCCGGACGGCCCGGCCAAGCGGGGCTTTGTAAAAACCATGCCCGAAGCCGGTCTGCTGTAGATCATACCCCACAAGGAGGTCGGTTTCATGAATCTGACTCTGCGAAAGGATGCCGATGCCATCATCGCATCCAGCCTGAACGCCGTCCTGCCGGACGAAGCGGTCCGCCGCGCGCTGAAAGCCTTTGCGCCCAAGGGCGGCAGGGTGCTGCTGGTCGCAGCGGGCAAGGCCGCATGGCAGATGGCACACGCGGCAGTGGAAGCGCTGGGCCGTGTGGACGGCGGCGTGGTCGTGACCAAATACGAGCATGTCAAGGGCGAAATTCTGGGCGTAAATTGTTATGAAGCGGGCCATCCGGTGCCGGACGAGAACAGCTTTGCGGCCACCGAGAAGGCATTGGAGCTGGTGCAGGGGCTGACAGCGGAGGATACCGTGCTGTTTCTGCTCTCCGGCGGAGGAAGTGCATTGTTTGAAAAGCCGCTGCTCCCCGGCACAGAATTGCAGGACATCACCGGCCAGCTTCTTGCCAGTGGCGCTGACATCGTGGAGATGAACACCATCCGCAAACGGCTTTCGGGCGTCAAGGGCGGGCGGTTCGCGCAGGCATGCGCCCCGGCCCAGGTGTTCAGCATCGTGCTGAGCGATATTCTGGGCGACCCGCTGGATATGATCGCCAGCGGCCCGGCGGTGCCGGACACCTCTACCTGCGCACAGGCGCTTGCCATTGCGGAGAAGTATCACCTGAAGCTCTCGGAACAGGCAAAAGCTCTTCTGGCGCAGGAAACGCCCAAGATGCTGGACAACGTGACGACCCGGATCACCGGCAGTGTGCGGGAGCTTTGCACCGCCGCCGCTGCCGCCTGCCGGGAGCTTGGCTATGAGCCCGTCCTGCTGACCGACCAGCTCTGCTGTGAAGCCCGGGAGGCGGGCAGCTTCCTTGGCTCCATCGTCCGGACCCACGCGGGGCAGGGAAAAAAGCTGGCCTACATCGCAGGCGGCGAGACGGTCGTCCACCTGACGGGCAAGGGCCTCGGCGGACGGAATCAGGAGCTTGCCCTTGCAGCGGCTCCGGCAGTGGCCGGGCTGGATGCAGCGGTGTTCTCGGTGGGCAGTGACGGCACTGACGGCCCCACCGATGCTGCCGGCGGCTATGTGGATGGTGATACCCTCTCCGCACTGACCGTCAAGGGCTGGAATGTGTTCGACACCCTGCAGAACAACGACGCCTACCATGCACTGAAAGCTGTGGACGGCCTGATCATCACCGGCGCTACTGGCACGAATGTCAATGATGCTGCCGTGGCGCTGGTGGGGGAGAAGTAAAAATGTGATTCTGGTATGAAAGAGGGGACGGCTTCCATGTACGTCGATTGGGAATACTACAAAATTTTCTATTATGTGGCGAAGTATCAGAACTTTACGAAAGCGGCGCGGGTGCTGGGCAACAACCAGCCTAACATCACCCACTCGATGAACCGGCTGGAAAGCCAGCTGAACTGTGTGCTCTTTACCCGCTCCAACCGGGGCGTCACCCTGACGCCGGAGGGCGAGATGCTCTACTCCCGCATCGCCTCGGCGGCGGTGCAGATACAGGACGCGGAGGAAGAACTGAGCGCCAGCGCCACCCTCGAGCACGGCTCCATCAGCATCAGCGCGACGGAGACGGCGCTGAACATCTATCTGGCCGAGAAGCTGCGGACGTTCCACACCGAGTATCCCGGCATCCGGCTGCGCATCTCGAACCACTCCACGCCCCAGGCGGTGCAGGCTGTGAAGAACGGAGAAGTGGATTTTGCCGTCATCTCCACCCCGGCGGAAGTAGAACAGAGCCTGAAGATGGTGGAACTGAGACCGTTTTATGAGGTGCTGGTGGGCGGAAAGACCTTCACTGCTCTGGCCAGCCGGCGCCTGACGCTGAAGGAACTGAGCTGCTATCCGCTCATCTCTCTCAGCGATGAGAGCATGACCCGGAACTTCTACCGGCAGTTCTTCCTCGACCACGACGCCGTGCTCCGGCCCGACACCGAGGCCGCCACCACCGACCAGATGCTCACGCTGGTGAAAAGTGAGCTGGGCCTTGCCTTCGTGCCGGAACCAATGGCAAAAGAGCTTCTGGCCCGCGGCGAGATTGTCGAGCTGCATCTGCAGGAGATCATTCCCTCCCGCTCTATCTGCCTCATCTACGACCATCACCGTCCGCTGAACACGGCGGCCCGGAAGTTCCAGCAGATGCTGACAAAAGCGGAGCAGGGCTATCCGGCAGCGCCGAAGCAGGCGGAGGGCGTCTCTTTCATATCCCAATAAAATGATTTGTCGTTGTCCCATACCGGAAAGCCGCGGCCTACAGAGGCCCGGGCCTCATCGAATCCATCTGGCGCAAAAAGGCCAAAGGGAAGGAAAAACAGAATGATAGACAAAATGCTCGTGCGCGGGGCAAAGGTACACAACCTGAAAAACATCGACGTGGACATCCCGCTGAACAAGATCGTGGGCATTGCGGGCGTGTCGGGGTCGGGCAAATCCTCGCTGGCGCTGGGGGTGCTGTATGCCGAAGGCTCCCGCCGGTATCTGGAGGCGCTGTCCACCTACACCCGCCGCCGGATGACCCAGGCTTCGAAAGCCTCGGTGGAAGAGGTGCTGTATGTCCCGGCGGCGCTGGCGCTGCACCAGAGGCCGGGCGTGCCGGGCATCCGCAGCACCTTCGGCACCGGCACGGAGCTTTTGAACAGCCTGCGGCTCATGTACTCCCGCCTCGCAAGCCACCGCTGCCCGAACGGGCATTACATCCCGCCGACGCTGGCTGTCGCGGCGGGCAAGGAGCTGGTCTGCCCGGAGTGCGGTGCGCATTTCTATGCGCCGTCGGCGGAGGAGCTGGCTTTCAACTCTCAAGGTGCCTGCCAGAAGTGCGGCGGCACAGGCAGCGTCCGGACGGTGGACATCGCGTCGCTGGTGCCGGACGACTCACTGACCATCGACGGCGGCGCAGTGGCCCCGTGGAACAGCCTGATGTGGTCGCTGATGACAGACGTCTGCCGGGAGATGGGCGTGAGGACGGATGTGCCGTTCCGCGACCTGACCGAACAGGAAAAGGACATCGTCTACCACGGCCCGGCAGAGAAAAAGCATATCTTTTACCACGCCAGGAACTCGAACCAGGCCGGCGAGCTGGACTTTACCTATTACAATGCCGTCTACACCGTAGAAAATGCTCTTGCAAAGGTCAAGGATGACAAGGGCATGAAGCGGGTCGAAAAGTTCCTGCGGGAAGATGTCTGCCCCGAGTGTCACGGCTCACGGCTCTCAGCGGCGGCGCGTGCGCCGAAGCTGCGAGGCATCTCGCTGGACGAAGCCTGCCAGATGACGCTGGAAGCCCTCGTGGAGTGGGTGAAGGGCGTGCCGGGCAGCCTGCCGGAAGAGATGCGCCCGATGGCGGAGAGCATCTGCGAGGCATTCGAAAGTACCGCCAAGCGGCTGATGGACTTAGGTCTGGGTTATCTGACGCTTGACCGCTCGGCCTCGACCCTTTCCACCGGTGAGCGCCAGCGGATGCAGCTGGCCCGGGCCGTCCGCAACCGCACCACCGGCGTGCTCTATGTGCTGGATGAGCCGTCCATCGGCCTGCATCCGTCGAACATCGTGGGTCTGACCGGTGTGATGCACGACCTCGTGGCCGACGGCAACTCGGTCATTCTGGTGGACCACGACACCCAGATCCTGAAAGAGGCCGACTGGGTGATCGAGATGGGGCCGGAAGCGGGAGCTAAGGGTGGACATGTCATTGCCGAAGGGACGATAGCTGATTTGGAGGCAAAGCCGGAGTCCCAGATCGGGCCGTTCCTCTCCGGAAAAGCTGAGACGAAATTGCGCCGGTGTGCCAGGGAAGGAGAGATGTTCGCAGAGGGGGGGATCCATCTCTCCACCGGCAGCATCCACACGGTCAAGCCTTTGGAGCTGGACATTCCCAAGGGGCGGCTCACCGTGGTAACGGGTGTGTCCGGCTCTGGCAAAACGACGATGGTGCTGGAAAGCCTCGTACCGGCGCTGGAAGCAAAGATAAACGGCAGCGCCCTCCCGGCACATATCCGGGAGATCCGCGCCGAGGGCATCGCGCACGTCAAGCTCATCGACGCGACGCCCATCGGCATCAATGTGCGCTCTACCGTGGCGACCTACGCGGGCGTCCACGACGAGCTGCGGAAGCTCTATGCCAGATCTCCGGACGCCAGGCAAAAGGGCTTCAAGGCCAGCGATTTTTCCTACAACGCGGGCAGTCTGCGCTGCCCCGGCTGCGACGGCACCGGTGAGGTGAGCCTAGACGTGCAGTTCCTGCCGGACGTGAACATCGTCTGCCCCGACTGCCGGGGTTCCCGCTACGCGCGGGCGGCTTACGGCGTGAAATTGATGAACAAGGCGGGGCAGGCCGTCTCTCTGCCGCAGCTGATGGATATGGACGTCAACTCCGCCCTTGCGTTCTGCGGCGGGATGAAGACAGTGAGCCAGCGCCTGCAGACATTGCAGCAGCTGGGTCTGGGCTACCTGACGTTGGGCGAAGAGACGCCCAGCCTCTCCGGCGGCGAGGCCCAGCGCCTCAAGCTGGCCAGCGAGATCGGCCGCACCCAGACCGACTCAGTGTTCGTTTTCGATGAGCCCAGCATCGGCCTCCACCCGCTGGACGTGCAGGTGCTGCTGCGGGTGTTCCAAGCCCTGCTGGACAACGGCGCAACGGTCGTTGTCATCGAGCACGACCTCGACGTCATCCGCAACGCGGACTATGTCATCGACATGGGGCCGGGAGGCGGCGAGAGCGGCGGCCGCGTCGTGGCAACAGGCACGCCGGAGGAGATCCAGAAAAATCCGGAGAGTATTACCGGAAGATATTTATAACAAAAAGGGGGCAGGTGCTGCATGGCATCTGCCCCTTCGTCGATATTCTTATTTGCTTTCCGGGACACCGCGCAGTTCGGCACGGATGGCACGGAAGCGCTCGGGAACATCTTCTTCCCGGATATTTTTGACGAGATCCGGAAGCTTTGCGGTTTCGCCTACGGGATAGACCATGATGCACTTCCGATGCTTTGCTGACGATCAAAACAAAAAGTTAATTCTCGGAAGAAATATCCTGACCGAAATATTTCTCGCCCAGCTCCTTGAGGGTGCCGTCAGCGCGCAGCTCGTCGATGGCGCTGTTGAGGGCGTCGAGGAAGGAAGAATCATCGCTCTTGACGATAGGGATCGCAACGTGAGAAGCATCTTCGGTCTGGGCGACCAGCTTGAAGTCGGCGTCCGGATGGACGTTCAGGTAGTCGTAGAAGGAGACGTTGGCGTTCAGGGTGGCGTCGATGCGGCCAGCGGTCAGCAGCTGGATGGTCTCTTCCAGCGTATCGATGCCCTGGACGGTCGCGCCGTAGCTCTCGGCCAGCTCCATGTAGGTGGAAGCGAGGCTGTTGGCCGTGGTCTTGCCGGCGAGGTCCTCGAAGCTCTTGATGTCCTCGTTATCCTTGCGGACGGCGAGGGCGGTGTGGATGTAACCGTAGGGAGTGGTGAAGTCGTAGGTCTTGGCGCGCTCTTCGGTGACTTCGACACCGTTGCAGACGAGGTCGTAGCGGCCTGCATCCAGACCGGCAAACAGGCTGTCCCAGTCGCTCTCGACGTACTCGGGCTCGACGCCCAGCTTCTCGGCAATGGCGCGGGAGACTTCGACGTCGTAGCCCACGAGGGTGTCGCTCTCATCGTGGAAGCTCCAGGGCTGCCATGCGCCTTCCAGCGCGATGACCAGCTTGCCGTTGGACTGGATGGTCTCCAGCTTGTTGGCGGCAGCAGCGGAAGCAGAAGCAGAAGCTGCGGTACTGGAAGCAGTGGAGGCAGAAGTGTTGGAAGAGCAGCCAGCCAGCGAGAGAACACCGGCAGCAGCCATGACGCTCATGAGAGAAATAAAGGTTCTGCGTTTCATAGGGGATGATCCTTTCTTATTCAGTGTGGGAGATTTTCTGCAAAAACTCACGGGTCCTTGCCTCTTTGGGATGGGCGAAGAACTCCTGCGAGGGGGCTTCCTCGACCACGACACCGTTTTCCATAAAGACGGTGCGGGACGAGACGTTGCGGGCAAAGCCCATCTCGTGGGTGACGACCAGCATGGTCATGCCCTCCTGTGCCAGCTGCCGCATGACAGCCAGCACCTCGCCGGTCAATTCCGGGTCGAGGGCGCTGGTGGGTTCGTCGAAATAGATGATCTCCGGGCCGGAGGCGAGAGCGCGGGCGATGGCCACGCGCTGCTGCTGACCGCCCGACAGCTGACGGGGGTAGTAGTCGGCACGGTCGGCGAGGCCGACCTTTTCCAGCATCTTCATGCCGACGGCATCAGCCTCCGCTTTGGGCATCTTCCGGGCGACGATGAGGCCCTCGGTGACGTTCTGCAGGGCCGTCTTATTGCGGAAGAGGTTGTAGTTCTGGAAGACGAAAGCCGTCTTGCGGCGCAGCCGCGCGATGCTGGCGCGGTCGGCGTGGGCGAGGTCGAAGGTCTCACCGTCGAAGGTGAGCTGGCCTGCGTCCGCCGTCTCAAGGAAGTTGAGACATCGCAGCAGGGTGGTCTTGCCTGAGCCGGAAGGGCCGAGGATGGCCACGACGTCACCCTTTTCCACCGTCAAATCGACGCCGCGCAGTACGTCCAGACTGCTGGTCGGCTTGGGGGCGCGGCCAAAGACGCCGGGATGGACGCCGGGCTTTGCGTAAGTATGGAAGGATTTGTGAACGCCGCGTATCTCTAACATTGCCATAACAGCCACACTCCTTTCTTACTGGAAGCCGTGGGCGTTGAGCTGACGCTCCAGCAGCCCTTGCAGCTTGGTGATGACGGTACAGAACAGCAGATACACCACGGCCACCTCACAGTAGATGGGCAGGAAGATGTAGGTGCGGGCGGCGACGCGCTGGCCGGCCATGAACAGCTCCGCTACCGTGATGTTGGAGGCCAGAGAGGTGTCCTTTATCATGCCGATGAGGGAGTTGGAGAGGGCAGGCACGGCGGTGCGCAGGGCCTGCGGCAGCACGATGCGGCGCATGATCTGCCACCAGCTCATGCCGACGCAGTAGCCGGCTTCCAGCTGGCCCTGCGGCACGCTCTCGAGTGCGCCGCGCATGGTCTCGGCGCAGTATGCACCCTCGTTGAAGGCGAAGGCGATGACTGCCGCCGGGAAAGCGTCCAGCATGATGCCCATACTGGGCAGGCCGTAAAAGATGATGAAAAGCTGCACCAGCAGCGGCGTGCCGCGGATGACCCAGATGTAGAACCGGGCCAGCTGGCTCAGCACCGGCACCCGGGCGTACTGCACCAGCGCCACGGCCACCGCCAGCACCATCGCCAGGGTGAACGAGACGAGGGTGAGGGGAATGGTCATGGTGAGGCCCGCCGAGAGGATGCGGGGAAGAGCCTCCCAGAGCACACTGACGGTGCGGTTGGATAAGAGTGTTTCCAGCATGGATACTCCTTTTTCAAAATTTGAATAAACAGACAGGGCAAGTAGGTGGATACATTATATACCTTAAAGCTGGGTCAAAGTCAAGAGGAAAAAATGAAAATCCTACAAAACCTACCAGAATACTATAACATGATTTGGAAATGAACGCAAATGGTTTCGAAAAATTGCATGGTATAGACGAAATGGACGAAAAACAGGTGCTGACTTTGTGCAGAACGGCAGAGTGGTTGACGCGGCAGAAGCTTTCGGGTACAATAGAGCTGTATAGACCTGTAAAGGTACAAACAGGCCGCACGCCCCGCCAGACGGGAGCGCGGCGGATACGGAGGACAAACGTGATGAAACGTATTGGTATTCTGGGCGCTGGCACCTGGGGCATGGCCCTTGCACGGATGCTGACTGTGAGCGGGAATGATGTGCTGGTGTGGTCGGCCATCGAAAAGGAGATCGACAGCCTTTCCACCACCCGCAAGCACCCCAACCTGCCGCAGATGAAGATCCCCGACGAGCTGCGGTTCACCAAGAGCATCGAGGAAGTCTGCAAAGACAAGGACATCCTGCTGTTCGCAGTGCCGTCGGTGTTCGTCCGCTCCACGGCGGCAAAGGCCCGGCCCTATGTGGCCGACGGCCAGATCATCGTGGACGTGGCAAAGGGCATCGAGCCCGACACCCTGTACACCATGACCGAGATCCTGGCCGATGAGCTGGGTAAGGAGGGCGGCCCGAAGGGCGTGCGCCTTGTGGCCCTGTCCGGCCCCACCCACGCCGAGGAAGTGGCCATCGACCTGCCCACCACCATCGTGTCGGCCAGCAAGGATAGGGAGGCCGCTGCCTATGTGCAGGAGGTCTTCACCAACAATGTCATGCGCGTCTACACCAACGAGGACATCAAGGGTGTAGAGCTGAGCGGCGCCATGAAGAATGTCATCGCGCTGGGCGTCGGCATCTCCACCGGCCTCGGCTACGGCGATAATGCCCGCGCTGCCCTCATCACCCGCGGCATCGCCGAGATCGCCCGTCTGGGCGTGGCGATGGGCTGCAATGTCCACACGTTCGCAGGTCTGGCCGGCATCGGCGACCTCATCGTGACCGCCACCAGTATGCACAGCCGCAACAACCGCGCCGGTATCCTCATCGGCAAGGGCGAGACCCCGGAAAATGCCGTCAAGGAAGTCGGCATGGTGGTCGAGGGCATGAACGCCCTGCCCGCTGCGCTGGAACTGGCCGAGCGGTATCAGGTGGAAATGCCCATCGTCCAGACCGTCAACGCCATCGTCAACAAGGGCATGAGTGCGGCAGAGGCTGTCAAGTCCCTGATGGAGCGCGGCCTGAAGAACGAGCTGCCGCAGGGCTACGAAAAATAAACGAAAAGGGGCGGTATCATGCCTTCTACCTACGCACACCGCCGCTTTGGTGCGGATGTTCTGGCCCTGCTGCCGGACGGTCTGCGCGCGACGCTGGAACAGCACCGGGAGCTTTACGACATGGGTCTCCACGGGCCGGACCTGATGTTTTATTACAAGGCCCTGCAGTCGAACCCGGTGAACCGTCTGGGCAACGCCATGCACGAGCAGAAGGGCGAGGTGTTTTTCACCCGTGCCCGCACCGTGGTGGAAAATGCGCCGGACAAAGATGCTGCTCTGGCCTATGCGCTGGGCTTTGTCTGCCACTTCGCACTGGACAGCACCTGCCACCCTTATGTGGAGGCCTATGTCCGGGAGAGCGGTGTGGGACACTGCGAGATCGAGACGGAGTTTGACAACGCCCTGATGAGGGAAGACGGACTCGACCCCATAAAGTTCTTCACGGCCAGCCACATCAAACCCAGCCGGGAGCGGGCCGAGGTCATCGCGCCCTTCTACGAAAGCGTCACGGTGGACGAGACACTGGCGGCGATGAAGGGGATGATAACGGTGCATCATCTTTTGCAGGCGGCGAACCCCGTCAAGCGCTGGGTGGTGCTGACCGGGATGCGCGTCGCGGGCAAGTATGAGTTCATGCACGGCCTTGTGGCGAATCCGCAGCCGAACCCCAAATGCGTCCAGAGCAGCCAGAAGCTCGAAGAGCTGTATAAAACGGCTGTGCCGCTGGCGGTAAGGCTCATCGAAGAGTATGCAGAGAACGAGCCGCTGGGGGTGGAGTATCAGCATACGTTTGGGGAGAACTGAGAGGAGCACCGGATGGAAAAAAGCGGCAAATTCCGCCTGACGAGCTTGGAGCGGAACTGGATCCTGTACGACGTGGGCAACTCGGCCTTTGTGCTGATGGTGGCCACCCTTATCCCTATTTTCTTCAATGCGCTAGCAGAGAGCGGCGGCCTGAGCTCGGTGGAGTATCTGGCCTACTGGGGCTATGCCAGCTCGGCTGTGACCGTCATCACGGCTGTTTTGAGCCCGATTTTGGGAACAGTGGCCGACACGAAGGGCTTCAAGAAGCCTATCTTCATACTCTGCGTCTTCGTGGGCATCGTGGGCTGCTGCGCCATGGGCGCGGCGTCGGCGTGGCTGCCGTTTCTGGTCATCTTCGTCATTGCGAAGGTGGGCTTTTCGGGCAGCCTGGTGTTCTACGACTCGATGCTCAGCGACGTGACCACTCCCGAGCGGATGGACGAAGTGTCCAGCCGGGGCTATGCGTGGGGATACATCGGCAGCTGCATGCCCTTCGTGGTCTGTCTCGGCCTTGTGCTGGGGGCGGGGAGCATCGGCATCAGCCAGATGACGGCGCTGAACCTGGCACTCCTGCTGACGGCGGCGTGGTGGCTGCTCACGACCCTGCCGCTGCTGAAAAGTTATAAACAGCTCTACTATGTGGAGGTGGAAAAGCACGCTGTCCGGCAGAGTTTTGCCCGCATCGGCCATACCCTGCGGCATCTGCCGGAGGATAAGCAGGTGTTCTGGTTTTTGCTGGCGTTCTTCTGCTACATCGACGGCGTGTACACCATTATCGACATGGCGACGGCCTACGGCACGGCGCTGGGTCTGGACACCACCGGTCTTTTGCTGGCACTTCTTGTGACCCAGATCGTGGCGTTCCCGTCGGCGCTCATCTTTGGGCGGCTGTCGAACAAGTACCCCTCAGTAAAGCTCATCCCGGTGTGCATCGCGGCCTACGCGGGCATCGCGGTGTTTGCGTTTTTCCTGACCCAGCAGTGGCAGTTCTGGGTGCTGGCCGTCATCGTGGGCATGTTCCAGGGTGGCGTGCAGGCGCTCAGCCGCTCCCACTTTGCAAAGATCATCCCGCCGGAAAAGTCGGGCGAATACTTCGGCCTCTTCGACATCTGCGGCAAGGGCGCGTCCTTCCTCGGCACCATGATCGTCAGCGTGGGAAGCCAGCTCACCGGCAGCGCCAATGTGGGTGTCGGCTCCCTCATCGTGCTGTTCATCGTGGGATTCGTGCTGTTCAGGGTGTCGTGCAAAAAAGAAGTTGTTTCTGAATGAGATAACGTAATACCTGCTGCGCAGCAGCAAATTGGAGAAGCACAAAAATGCGTTTAGCGAAGCGGCTAGCATTTTTGTGCTTCGACTTCTTCTTTGGGGTCTGAAAGGGGCGAGCAGCCCCTTTCTTGCAACGGCGACGACCGCCGCCTGCGGCGGAAACAGGGAGGAGCTGTTGGGGCCGCGGTCAGCTGGACACGAGTGCCGCTCAAGGCACAAAGTGGACGCTGGGTACCGCAACCCGTCGCATCCAGCGCGTCGAAATCGCTGGCGCTTTTCTGATTCTCTTTTGGCGACAAAAGAGAATGAACCCCGCCGTTAGTTGCGCCTTACAAAAATACATGGTACAATAAACTCAAATCAAAAAATATAAAGGAGCAAGACCATGAAACAATATCCCGGCTACACCCTCGTCAAGCACGAGGACTGCCCCGAACAGCACGGGACGCTGACTGTGCTGACCCATGACGTCAGCGGGGCGGCTGTCCTGCTGGTGGAAAACGACGACGACAACAAGGCCTTCGGCATCGGCTTCGGCACCTTCCCCTCCGACGACACCGGCGTGTTCCACATCCTCGAGCACTCGGTGCTGGCAGGCAGCGAGAAGTACCCGGTGAAGTCGCCGTTTTTGCAGCTGCTCAAGAGCAGCATGGCGTCCTTCCTGAACGCCATGACCTTCCCGGACAAGACGGTGTATCCCTTCGCTACCCCCAACGAGACGGACTTCAAGAACCTGATGGACGTCTATCTCAACGCGGTGTTCTGCCCGCTGGCCATGGTGGACAAGGGCGTGTTCGAGCAGGAGGGCTGGCACCGGGACGAAGACGGTACGGTCAGCGGCGTCGTCTACAACGAGATGCAGGGGGCGCTGGCGACGCCGGACGCACAGCTGCAGAACGCTCTGAGCCGGGCAATGTTCCCGGATACGGCTTACGGCTTCGTCTCCGGCGGCGACCCGGCGTCCATTCCGGCGCTGACCTATGAGAAGTATGTGCGGGTCTACCGCCGCCACTACAGTGCCGACAACTGCTGCATCACCCTCTACGGCAAGATGGACATGGCCGAGAAGCTGGCCTTCCTCGACGAGCAGTATCTGAGCCGTATGCCCAAGAGCGCCAGCCGCCCCCGCCTGACGGTGCAGGACGAGCAGGTCGGTGCGAAGCGGAATATCCCGTACTATACCGAGAAGCCGGAGCCGGACGAGGCTCAGTGTGCGCTGGCGTGGTACACCGGTGCGTTCAGTGACCGGGAGCGCCAGCTGGGCGTGGAGATCCTGCTGGACGCCCTGCTGGGGACGAACCAGTCGCCTCTGAAAGCCGCCCTGCTGGAAGAAAAACTGGGCGCGGACATCGATGTGGGCTTCGATGACAGCACGCTGCAGCCGACCCTGGAGCTTGTGCTCCGGGGCGCGACGGAAGAGTCGGCGGGCAAGTTTGCCGCTGCCGTGCGCAAGGCCGTGGACGGCATCCTCGAAAAGGGCATCCCCGAGGAGCTGCTGATGGCAAGCCTCAACTCCACCGAGTTCGCTTCCCTTGAGCGGCCGGGCAGCATCCCGGACGGCGTGCTGGACGCCATCAATGCATCTGCCGGATGGCTCCACACCGGCGACCCGGCCCTGCTGCTCCACACGAACGCTCTGTTCGCTTCCCTGCGGGAGAAGCTGGAACAGGGCTGGTTCAATGAGCTGCTGCGGGAGCTGTTCGCGCCTGCGCCGGTGGAGATCATCCAGGTGCCGACCCTGCCCAGGAAAGAGGAAGAGGGGCGCGCCGCCCGCACCGACGGCAAGCTGGTGCTGGACCATCCGCTGACCGCTGCCGACCTCGGCGAGGGCAAAAAGCAGACCCCGGGCAGCAAGGAGCTGCTGGCGGGTGCAGAACTGCTGCACCACCCCTCGGCAGGTAATACCTACCTGTACCTTTACTATGATCTGGGCGGCATGGCACCGGAAGACATGTCCTGCCTGCATCTGCTCACGGATGTCATGGATGAGCTGGACACCGAAAAGCACACGGCCCAGGAACTGAACACTCTGCGGAACACCTGGCTGGGAAGCAGTTGTGCGTGGATGGACTGCTGGACGGGACGGCAGGAAGGCAGGCCCTGCCACGCAAAGCTCATCGTGGGGATGAGTATGCTGGAACGCAGCCTCGAAAAGGCTGTGGAGCTGGGCAGCGAGTGGCTGTATGAGACAAAGTTCAGCGGCCCGCAGGCCGAAGCTGCGATGGAGCGGGTGGCAAGCCAGCAGAAGCTGCTCATGGAGCAGAAGTTCCTGCGGGAGGGCCACGCCTTCGCCGCCATGCGGGCGGCGGCACATTTCTCGGTGGAATCCGCACTGAGTGAGCGCTGCAACGGCGTGAGCTACTACCACTATCTCTGTGAGCTGCTGGAAAAGGCCGACTGGACCGCTCTGGGCAAAAAGATGGAAGAGCTGTGGAAGAGCGTGCTGAAAAAGAACGCCCTGACCGTCAGCCTCCACGGCAGCGACTCGGCGCTGGATACCCTGAAAAAGCTTCTGCCGGGCAGTGCCTTTGCGGCAGAAAAGCGCGGCGAGGCAAAGCCCTACACGGAGGAGCTGACAGCTCCGGTAAACGAGGCCTTCATCATCGACGGCGGCGTGAACTACGATGTGCTGGTCTGGCCCATGGAGCGGCGGTTGGAGCGGAAGGTGCTGGCCCGGGTGATGAGCTATGAATATCTGTGGCACAACATCCGCGAGGTGGGCGGCGCGTATGGCACCGGCATGGTGACCCAGAACGACGGCACCGAATATCTCTACACCTACCGTGACCCGCACCTGAAAGAAAGCTATGAGACTTTCGCAAAGGGGCCGGCAGAACTGGCAGGCCGCGACTACACCGGGAAGGACATGAACGAGTTCATCGTGGGTGCGGCAGCAAAGCTGGACACCCCGCGCAAGCCCCGGGAAGAGGCTGCGTCTACCGACTGCAAATATTTCTGCGGCATCACCGACGAGATGACTGCCGCCGAGCGCAAGAGCCTGTGCAGTGTGGATGCTGCCGCCCTCAAGGCCGAGGCGGCGGACCTGTCGGCCCGGATGGAGAAGGGCGTGAGGGTGGTCTTCGGCAGCAAGGAGGCTGTGGAGGCCGCAAAGGAGCTGTTCGACCGGGTGGAGACCCTGTAAAAATACGCAGTGAGTCTCCCGGAGACTTTGCGCAGAAAATTGAGTGAAAGATCCTCTGTCTGTGGAAAAGAACACAGGCAGGGGATTTTTTCTGTCTTGAAATATTACTCACGGGATAAAATACACGGTAAAATACGAATTTGAGGGCAAAAAGTATGGACTCCTGCGGCGGAGAAAAGCGTGGTATCCTTTTGCCAGCGACAGAACGAAAGGAAGTGAGAACACAGGATGGGGCAGGAAAAGCAGGCTGCGGCCAAGGGGCTGGAAAGTCTCCGGAAAGCCACCGACACCCTGAGCACCATGCTGGCGCAGGAGGTGAAAGATCTGAACGCCCGCCAGCGCGCGGCCCGCAGAGAGAACAGCACCGACCCCGGCATCATGAAAGGGCTGAAAGAAGCGACTGCTGTGCTGAAAGATCTGGCGGGCGTGTCGAAGACCCTGAACGACCAGGGTGTGGACGCAGAAGGGCGGGAATGCGGTGTGGTGCTGCTGCCGCCGGTGGAGGATGTATGACGACAGAAAACAAGAATGCAGGCGTCGTGTGGAGGCCTCAGCCGAGGCAGATGGAATTTATGCGGAGGCCGGAGCCGGAAGCACTTTACGGCGGCGCGGCAGGCGGCGGTAAGAGCGACGCCCTCGTCATCGAGGCGCTGCGGCAGGTACACATTCCGCACTACCGGGCGCTCATCCTCCGCAAGACCTATCCGCAGCTTTCCGACCTCGTGGACAAGAGTCAAAGCTATTACCGCCGGGCCTTTCCGGAGGCGCAGTACAACGCCACGAGCCATGTGTGGGTCTTCCCCAGCGGGGCGAAAATTTACTTCGGCTCGATGCAGTACACCAAGGACCGGACGAACTATCAGGGCAAAGCCTTCGATTTCATCGGGTTCGACGAGCTGACCCACTTCGAGTGGGAGGAGTACAGCTACATGATGAGCCGCAACCGCCCCACCGGCCCCGGCACCCGGGTGTATCTGCGGGCCACCACCAACCCCGGCGGGGTGGGCCACGGCTGGGTGAAGGCGCGGTTCATCACGCCCGCCCCGCCCGGCACCCCCATCGTGGAGGAATACCCGGTGCGGATGCCGGACGGCACCGAAAAGGTGCTGCGGCGGGCGCGGGTGTTCGTCCCGTCCAGCATCTTCGATAACCCCGCCCTTCTGGAAAATGACCCGGACTATCTGGCCAGCCTCGCGGCCATGCCGGAGGCCGAAAAGCAGGCGCTGCTCTACGGCAGCTGGGACAGCTTTTCGGGGCAGGTGTTCACCGAGTGGCGGAACGACCCGAACCACTACGAAGACCAGCGCTGGACCCACGTCATCGCGCCGTTCACCATCCCGAAGCACTGGAAAATCTACCGGGGCTACGATTTCGGCTTTTCGAAGCCCTTCTCGGTGGGGTGGTACGCGGCGGACGAAGAAGGGCGGCTCTACCGCATCAAGGAGCTGTACGGCTGCACCGGACGCCCCAACGAGGGTCTGCGCATCGACCCGGTGGAGCAGGCACGGCGCATCCGGGAGGCCGAGCAGAACGACCCGGTGCTCCGGGGCAGAGTCATTCAGGGCATCGCCGACCCGGCCATCTTCGACGAGAGCCGGGGCGAGAGCATCGCCGCCATGATGGAGCGGGGGCCGAACTTTCTGCACTGGATGCCCGGCGACCACACCCGTCTGGCGGGCAAGATGCAGATGCACTACCGGCTGAACTTCGACGGCGAGGGCAGGCCGATGCTGCAGGTGTTCAGCACCTGCAAGCACTTCATCCGCACCATCCCGAACCTCGTGTACGACGAGAGCAATGTGGAGGACATCGACACCCGGCAGGAAGACCACATCTACGATGAGTGCCGCTATGTGCTGATGGAAAATCCCATCTCGCCGCCCCGGCATACATCGGCCCCGCCGGTGCTGGATGACCCGCTGGAGCTGCATCGGAAGGCGAAATTCCTGAGGGTGTAAAGGCTCTCCCTTTGGGAGAGGCTGGGGGCGGAGAAAAACGACAGCGCCCTGCAACAGAGGGCAGGAAGGAGAAAAACGAATACTATGGATGAAGCAACAAAACTGCCCATCGGGCCGGAAGAGGTGGCTGAGGCTGCGCAGATCTTGCAGCGGTACAAGGCGGGCAAGGCCGCGCTGGACAAGCGCCTGGTAGACAACGAACTGTGGTTCCGGATGGGACACTGGAAGAACTGCCAGAACCCCATGATGGAGGGCAAACCCCAGCCGTCCAGCGGCTGGCTGTTCAACTCCATCGCCAACAAGCATGCCGACGCGATGGACAACTACCCCAGTCCCAACGTCCTGCCCCGTGCCGAGGACGACGAGGCGGCGGCACAGGCGCTTTCCAGCGTGCTGCCCGTGGTGCTGGAACAGGCGGACTATGAGCAGGTGTACAGCGACACCTGGTGGCGCAAGCTCAAGCAGGGGACTGGAGTCAAAGGCGTGTTCTGGGATCCGGAGCAGCGGGGCGGTGTGGGCGAGATCGCCATCCGGCCCATGAACCTGCTGATGCTCTACTGGGAGCCGGGCGTGGAGGATATTCAGGCGTCGCCCCACTTTTTCTCGCTGAGTCTGGCCGACACGGCTCAGCTGGAAAGCCGCTGGCCCCAGCTGGCCGGACACACTGCCAGCGTGCTGGACGTGCCGCATTACATCCACGACGGCGATCTCGATACCAGCGACAAGAGCGTCGTGGTGGACTGGTACTACAAAAAGCTTTCCCCCGAGGGCAGGAGCGTCCTGCACTACTGCAAGTTCTGCAATGGCGTGGTGCTCTACGCCAGCGAGAACGACCCGGCGCTGGCCGAAAGAGGCTTCTACGACCACGGCAGGTATCCCTTCGTGTTCGACGCGCTGTTCATGGAAGAGGACAGCCCGGCGGGCTTCGGGTACATCGATGTGATGAAGGAGTGCCAGACCGCCATCGACAAGATGAACCACGCCATGGACGAGAATGTCCTGCTCTCGTCCCGCCAGCGGTATGTACTGAGCGACACGGCGGGCGTCAACGAGGAAGAGCTGACCGACCTGTCACGGGACATCATCCACGTGGTGGGGCGGCTGAACGACGACAGCTTCCGGCCGTTGCAGACGGCGGGCCTGCAGGGAAACAGCCTGAGCTACCGCAACAGCCGCATCGAGGAGCTGAAGGAGATCAGCGGAAACCGTGACATGACTCAGGGAGGCACTGCAGGCGGCGTGACGGCAGCTTCGGCCATCGCGGCCTTGCAGGAGGCGGGTTCGAAGCTCAGCCGGGATATGCTCAAGAGCGCTTACAGGGCATTTGCCAAAGAGTGCTGCCTTATCATCGAGCTGATGAGGCAGTTCTACGACGAGGAGCGCATCTTCCGCATCACCGGCAAGAGCGGCGAGAGCGAGTTCGTCCGCTTTTCGGGCCAGATGCTCCGCGCCCAGCCTGCAAGAGTCGTGGGCGGCGTGGAGCTGGGCAGTCATGAGCCGGTGTTCGACATCGTGGTGAGTGCGGAGAAAAAGTCCACCTTCTCCCGCCTGTCGCAGAACGAGACGGCCAAGGAGTGCTATCAGCTGGGCTTTTTCGCCCCGGCCAACGCCGACGCCGCGCTGGCGGCACTGGAAATGATGGACTTTGAGGGCATCGAAAAGGTGCGCCAGCGGGTGCGGCAGA
>ERZ772969.1139-NODE-1139-length-21730-cov-4.240877_pt1 | contig 21730 bp, 21 predicted proteins | sample MGYA00511676_ERZ772969 | MGnify/ENA primary metagenome ERZ772969 (study PRJEB29015, sample SAMEA2737651) | human gut metagenome | biome: human gut; feature: human-associated habitat; material: faeces | place: China | collected 2012 ... | reverse complement strand
GCAGACGCTTGCCCCCTGCCAGAAGGCTGTAGCGCATTGCTTCAAAAATCACAGGCGGAAAGTCCTTCTGTTCAGGCACTGCCTGCTCCAACGCCTGTTCAATATAGGCACAGCGTTCCTTCATTTCCTGCTTCAAATCCATCATTCTTCCACCTCCGCCTGAAACGGCTCCTCCTGCCAAAGCCCTGCTTCTTTTCTCAACAGAACGATTTCTCCTTCCGCCGCAGAAAGCTTTTCTCTGCAAAGTGCCGCAAGAGTCAGCCCCTCTTTATACAACGAAACAGCCGTCTCCAGGGAGACCTCCTCCTGTTCCAGCTGTTCTACAATTTCCTCTAAGCGTTCCATTGCTTCATCAAAGGTTTGTTTCTTTCTCGCCATCGGCAAATACCGCCTTTCCTGTCACCTCTGCCTGCAAAATGCCGTCCTTCATGCGAATCCGTACCGCCTGCCCGATTGCCGCCGCCTGCGCCGTTGTAAGCGGCGTACCTCTCTCATCCATCAGCATGGCATAGCCGCGGTTCATCACAGAAAACGGCGAAACCGCCGCCAGCCTGCCCTCTGCCGCCAGAAGTCCTCGGCTAAGCCGTTGCAGCTGTCCTGCCGTTTTTTTATACAGAAGCCGTTCCTGCTCCGCAAGCATGCGCTCCTTTTTCTGCATCAATTCCAACGGACGCTTCAGCACAGGGCGTTCCTTCAGAAATTCCAGTCTCCGCTTAGATACCGTCAGGATTGCCTGCAAATTCCGTTCCAATCGTTCCGCCAGCGCCCTTGCATCCTCCTTTTTGTCCGCAAGACTTGTGGTTGCAAGCTCTGCCGCCGCAGATGGGGTCGGCGCACGCAAATCCGAAACAAAATCGGCAATCGTAAAATCCGTTTCATGCCCGACAGCAGAAATCACAGGCAGCTCCGAAGCAAAAATGGCTCTTGCCACGCTTTCCTCGTTAAACGCCCACAAATCCTCGATCGAGCCGCCGCCGCGTCCGACGATCATTACGTCCACACCCAGGGCGTCTAATGTCCGAATCCCGTTTACAACGCTCGCTGCCGCGCCCTCTCCCTGCACCAGCGCCGGATATAAGATCAGCTGGACATAAGGATTTCTCCGCGATGCGATATTGCGAATATCCTGTATCGCCGCTCCTGTCGGGGCAGTCACGATTCCCACGCGCTTGGCATATTTAGGGATCGGCTTTTTATAGGAGGCGTCAAACATTCCCATTTCCTCCAGTTCACGCTTTAGCGCCTCAAATTTCAAGTACAGATTTCCCGCGCCTGCAAGCTCGATCTCCCGCGCGTAAAGCTGATATTTTCCGTCACGTTCGTAGACCTCGATCGAACCTGTTACGACTACCTTGTCCCCCTCCTTCATTGCAAAGGTCAGTCCGCGTCTGCTTCCGGAAAACATAACTGCGCTGATTGCCCCAACGCCGTCCTTGAGCGTAAAATAAATGTGTCCGGAGCTGTGATATTTACAATTTGACACCTCTCCCTTGACACTGATACGCTTGAGCATAAAATCCTGCGCAAACATATTTTTGATGTATGTATTTACCTGACCTACCGAATATACATTTTTCATCATACAAGCTTACCCAAAATTCCATTGATAAACGAAGGCGAATCCTCACTGCCATATTTCTTTGCAAGCTCCACCGCCTCATTGATCGCAACGCGCACAGGAATCCCTTCCTCAAAGCGCATCTCATAGACTGCAAGGCGAATCAGCGTCAGCTCTACCTTTCCCATTCTTGTTGTCTTCCAGCCCTCTGACACCTCGTTGACCGCGCTGTCAATTTCTTCGATATGCGCTGCAACATCCATGCATTTTTCTCTGATATACGCGCCATCCGTCTCGTCCCAAATCTGCTCATGCTCTGCATAAACAGCAATCTGCGCCGGAAGCTCGGACACATCATGAAACTCAAGCCCAAACAGCAGCTTAAAGACCTGTTCTCTTAATTCTCTTCTTGTCATACAAATTCCCTTCTTCTTACTGATCCGCCGCAGTGCGATCCGCGCGGACCGTTTTATTTATGGGAAATAAGAAGTTTCCCATAAAACAAGGAAAAAGGATGCCGCTCGGACACCCTTTATGATATTCCCAAAAAACTGCTATTTGCTGCTGTTCATATCCACAGATGCGATCCGCACATTGACAACCGAAACGCAAAGTCCCGTCATATTCTCAATCGCGTTTTTCACACGATCCTGCACTTTGGCAGATACCTCCGGAATCGAATATCCGTAAGAAATATTCAGGGCAACGTCTACCTTTACATTTGCCTCCGCGACCTCCACGCGAATCCCCTTCGAGAGATTCTTCATTCCGAGTCTGCTCACCAATTCATTTGTAATGTTGCCCGCCATAGACCCGACGCCGTCCACCTCCGTGGCCGCCAGTCCCGCGATGATGGCAACAACCTCATCTGCAATCTTCACTTCTCCTAAGCTACCATCCTTTATTTTAAATGTTCTTCGATCCTCACCCATTGCTATTGCCTCCTAAGTGATATTATGCGTCTATTATAACAGACTATTCACATTTTGGAAACCAAAAAAAGTATTAATTTATTCTGTAACCTAAAAAAATCAAAAATACATATTCTACAATACCGTATATTTTAAAATATTATAGCATGCGATCGCTGTGATCGTAAGGAGCAGCGCCTGAAACAGCTTCTCCACGCCGCGGTTATCGATACGTTTTGAGACTGCTGCACCGATTAGCGCGCCTCCCACGCCGCCCGCCATCATGGAAAGAAGGTTGACCCACGAAAAGTCAGGTACTGTCCCGGAAACAAGTGCAGTGACAATACTGGAAACCTGAGAAAAAATAATAATATAAATAGAATTTTTGGCAGCTTCCTTTGCCTCCATTGAGAAAAAGAAATAGAGCACGGCGACATTTGCAGGTCCCCCGCCGATTCCAAGAAACGCAGAGATCATACCGAGAAATACACCGATCGCCATAGCCGCGGCAAAATTTTCGACATGCTTTGAAACAAGCTTCTCCTTATTGATCACATAGACCAGCACACCGATCGTAACGGCTGCAAGACAGACTGCCTGCATCGCGCCAAGCCTTTTCTCATCTCCAAAGCTGCGCCTTGCCAGATCAAACAGCCACTGTCCGGCAAGCCCGCCGAACACCGCTCCGACTGCTAACGCTGTACTTGTGCGCAGCTTAAGCTTAATTCCGTCGTTCCGGTTTCGGATCATCGAGCTGACCGACATGCCAAGCACCGTGCAGCCCGAACAAAAGCTGACCGTTGAAATCGGCAGAATCCCCAGCATATCCACCACCGGCTTAATGATCACGCCGCCGCCGGCGCCTACAATCGCCCCGATGCTGGACGCAAGAATACAGACACAAAATAAAATTACCGGTATCATCAAACTCTCCCCCTCCTAATCGGCAGCCGCTGTCATAACATCAAGCAACACATAATCCTCAACCGGAACGGCACTGCGCACCTCGTTCGCCCGCAAAAACTGCTCCTGCTGCGTCCGATAAAGCCTTGCGACCGTACCGTCCTTCGCCCCGATCGCCACATACCCCGCAGTTGCCCAGTCGGCGTCGCGTCTCTGCTCGTATGTCATCCTTACGCCCTCGCCGGTAAGCCCTGAAACCCACTCCGCAACCTGCTTCATATTCTCCTCGATCGCACGGTAGTTCATACTACGGTAAAGCGCTTTGGTAAACCGTACTAGCACATCCCTTTGCTCTCTCGCAAATTTCGTGCTTGTCACCCATGAGGACAGCGAGACAAGACGGTTATAGAAGTTCATGTTGTTTGCAAGCAAAACAGCGTCATTCCCCATCCTTTGATAGATTTCAAGCGTATAAGGCGACCAGAGCGCACAGGCATCCAGCTCCCCCTTGATCATCTGCTGCACAAGCTGCTGCGGCGTTCCTTCTGTAATCTCGCATGCCGCCCGCTCTATTCCCGCGCTCTCCAGCGCAAAGCTTAAGATCATGTCACTGTTTGCGTCCAAAACCGTTCCGATCCGCCTGCCTTTTAACGACTTTAAGGTCCGCACACCGCTTTTTCTGCTGCCAATGACTGCCTCTGCATTTGACATATGCGACAAAAGAAATATGACCGCGTCTCCGCTGATGCAACGTTTATGCGAACCATGTCCGATATATCCGGCGTCTATCTCTCCCCGTCCGAGCGCATCCACGATCTGCATACCGTTGCCATATTTTTTCAGCTCCACTGAAATATGCTCCTGCGTTAGATAGCCGAGCCTGATCGCCGGCACGATCGTACAAAGACTCCCGTAATTTGGCATATACCCAACCCTGATCGTTACGGTCTCCTGCACAGAGGCTCCCGTCTGCTCCTTGTCACAAGCCCTTGCCACACGCTTTAACTCCTCATTCACATGCGATAGTTCAAACGCCGTCGAAGTCATTTTTCCTGTATTTTTTACGACCCGTCCAAAATCGGAAACGATCAGCTCCGTCGCCTCATAATTGTTTGCGCCAAGCTGTTCCAGCTCTCCCATATTCTCTAAGATCACATTTTTTGACAGCTTAAGCTTATCCATGTTTTCCTTCAGAAAATGAACGCTCTCCTGCACCTGTCCGATATGTGTCTTGGTCTGCTCCAAAAAAGTCCTTGTATTCTGCAGATTATCCGTCTGATGCTCAAAGGTCTGCTGAATCCTGCGGATGCTCTCCACCGAATTATTGGACTTCGCCTTCAGCTCCTTCATGATTCTTCCAATATTTTCCGCACTGCTCCTGCTGCGCTCGGCAAGCTCCTGAATCTCCTTTGCCACAACTGCAAAGCCTCTCCCAGCCTCTCCGGCGCGCGCCGCCTCAATCGACGCATTCAGGCTGAGCAGATTTGTCTTATTGGCGATCTCATTGATCAGCTCCGTCACCTCCAGCACTTCAAGCGCCGCCTCATTTGTCAGTCTTGTATTGACGGAAACCTCCTCAATTCCCACCGAGGTCTCTCCGTTTTCCTTAATCAGCTCCTCAAAATACGCCATGACACGACCGTTGCTTTCCGTCATCCGGTCTGCCGACTCCGCCAACTGCGTGACCTCTGAAATATCCGACTCAATATCTACGCCCATCTCCTCTGAGATTTCCTTGATCCTGCTGATATTTACCGATAATTCGTTATTTTCCTCACTGATCTCATTGATTGATGCATGGACTGCATGGACTGCGTTGTTGGTACTTCCCGCTATATAATTTAACTGCATGACACTGTCATTGAGCAGCTTTGTTTCCTTTAAAATATGATCTGCAAATTCGGCAAAAGAGGGATTCCCTGTCTCCTTCGCTCCCTTTACTACGCTCTGTTGTTCATTTCTTTTAAACAGCCCCATTCCATTTTCTCCCCTGCTTTACGGCACGAAAAATGGAGCCGCAAATGCGTTCCATTTCTCGTGTCTCTCAAAAATAATAAAAACCGGATCAACCGCAACAGCCTGTAGGATGTCCGTAGGCATCCATACAATCGTCTGCCGGATTCTTCATGCACAGATGTACCGCAGCCTTCTTAAAGGTCATCGGAAGTGCAAGAATATTCGGGTTCTCGCCGACAAACTTTTTCTTCGCGTCCAAAAGCGCCTCCTCAAAGGTCGCTCTCGTCTTTAAGCCCATGCCTCTCGCGTAACCCGGCTCCTGCGCTCCGACGATATAGATCGCGCTGGTGTTCATCTCCGCAATATGTCCGCAGGACATCATCGAAAAGCCGTGGAACGGATGAAATGCGTTGCAGAAACGATATTTGCGGATATACTCCTCATTTGTCGCAAAATATTCGCCGTAGCGGTTCATATCGGGAAGCGTATCCATGTGATCATGCTGGAACATCGTGTAAAGCTCTCTTAAGTACGGCCACAGCTCGTTGTGGAAATAGCCGTTGCAGATGGATGAGCAGATAATGACACAGCGATCGCTCATGATCCTCTTATAACGGAGCACCTGTGCGCTAAGCGCCTGCATCATCATGATCGGGTTCGTTCCCATGCCGTCCCCGTAGTGGAACTTCTGCGGCATACCAAATACCAGCACGTCATATTTCTTCTCCGCCCAGTGCACATAAGTCCTCTTGTCCGCCAGCTTCCAGCTCAATGGCATCATTTCTTTTGCGTAGCCGGAATAGATCGCGATCTGTCTGGATGAGGTGTCAAGCACAGCGTCGCAGCAGAAGAACGGATGCCCCATCTTCTCCTCCATGTGCATGCTGATCTCATCAAATTTATTGCGCATTAAGCTGCCCCCATTGACCGGCGTGAAATCGTCGCGGTGCATCACCGACGGCACATGATGACTTGCGATCGACTTCCAGTTTGTGATTCCGGTCGCGCTGTGCTTATAGCCTCCCGAATAGCCGCCGTAAGGATTTCCCTGCACATGTCCGATCAAAATCGGAATATCGCAGTCAAACACATACTTGTTCATGTAGACCGGATCTCCTCTGTGCGTCGTTCCGAGGTCTATCATGTGCTCGGCATCCTCGCTGTCATGGCTGATGATCTGTCCGGTGTGCCAGAACTCATGGAAAATCTCCGGTCCAAAAATTGCCAGCGCATCGGACTCCTTGCTTCTTGGATGAAGTCCGTTGGAAATGATAAACAGAATATCCTTCTTCTCAACACCCGCAGCATACAGCTCCTTTAAAATATATTTAATACTCAGCTTTCTGTGACTGGTCGGCTGCTCGCCGCCCTTCACACGGTCGGGTACAATGATCGTGACCGTGCTTCCCTTGTGCGCAAGCTCTGTTAAGGTCGGCATGCCGATTGGATGTGCAAGACTCTCCAGATATGCTGCCTCCAGATGATCCTCCGGGATATGATCCAGGTCTTTTACCGTCTCGCCCGGAATAAAAATGTCTGTGCTATCCGGCAGCTCCGCCGCCATTGTTCCCTGCCCGTATTCAAATTCAATTTTCATCATGCACTCTCCTTTTCCCTAGCCTCTGCCGTTCATGTAAAGACGGATGATCTCTAAATATTCCTCCGGATAATACCCGATCTCACCGAAAAAACGCGTCAGTGCAATAAGACCTCCGTCAATCTCGTCGATCGATGCAAGCATCACTGCATTCTCCTCTTTTAAGCCGCCGCCGTAAACAATATCCATGCCGCCTGTCTTTTCCTTGACGAAGCGCGCAATCTTTGTGATATATTCCTTGTCTGCCGGTATCTTGCCCGGTCCGATCGACCAGATCGGCTCGTAAGCGATCACAACCTTAGAGGTATCAACGTCCAAAAGACCAAGCCCGATCTGTCTGCCGAGCACCTCCTGCCACTGCTCCTGCTCCTCACTCTTTTCTCCGATACAGTAGAGCACGTTCATCCCCCTTGCGATCGCACACTTTATCTCCTGATTGAGCAGACGGTTGACAGCATCCGTATCCGTCACTCCCACCTCGGCGAGGATCCCAGCCTTGTCGTTTCGCTCCTCGCAGTGCCCGATGATCGTGGTCTCACAGCCCGCCGCCGCCATCACAGCCGCCGGACGGTTTGTCGTAAACGCACCAAAGTTGCCGCCCACAGCGGTATCGGCGCGGTATACCCCCTGACATCCGAGCTTTACCGGGCTGTCCGCACTTTTTGCGGCTGCCGCCTGCAGCAGGTGCAGCTCAGGAAAATACATTCCAAACTCCACCTCCGCCGGGTCGTACTCCCGCAGCGCATCCTGCGTATTTTTCACAATATACGCCGCCCAGTCATTCACCGGTGCAAGGCGGTTGACGCCGCCAAGCTCTGCCGGCACATCAAATCTCTTTAAATTCAGATATATATGCTTCATAACGCCCTCCATTAAATTCCGGCTTTCTTATAGCGCTCTGCCATCTCGTCAAGTGTCACCGCCTCCACCTTCGGCGCCATCCCATAGCTTCCGAATTTCACGATCAGCGTACCTACAATCTCCTTGACGCCGTCCTCCACGCACTTGCAGATTCTTGCCACATCATCGTCAGGCACATTGCCGTACATCAACGTATCCATAATCGGCGGCAGGAACACACGCGGGTCAAACGCAGATTTATTCTTCTCCAAAAGCTCATAAATCTCCCCGATCGATGCGCTTGACTGAAGCCTCTTATCTGCCGCAAACAGCTCCTTTAGATTGCGTGTGACTGCCAGTCGAATATCGGTATCTACATTGATCTTGTCAATCCCACAGTGTCCTGCCTCTATCAACTGGTTGACATTTATTCCATATGCATTTGCAATTTCTCCGCCAAGCCCGTTGATCTCATCGACAATATACTGCGGAACCGTGGAAGAACCGTGGCTTACCAGATAACCCTCGATGCCCTCGTGCCGCATACATTCTTTGATCGCGATTGCAATCTCCTTGCGGATAACCGCATTCTTTCCTTTATTTGCCCCATGCATCGTACCGTAGCTGATCGCCAGCGCATCAACACCGGTTTTTTTGAAAAATTCAATGGCGCTCAGCGGATTCGTGTAGGTGCTGTCCGCGGAAAACACATGATCCTCCACGCCCGCAAGCACGCCAAGCTCTCCCTCGACAGAAACGCCGCGCGCATGCGCATATTTGACGACCTCTCTCGTGATCTCCACATTTTCCTCAAACGGAAGGGAACTTCCGTCGATCATCACGCTCGTGTAACCGCCCTCGATCGCAGCCACGCAGGAATCAAAATTCTTGCCGTGATCTAAGTGCAGTGCAATCGGGATCGGACTGTCCATGCCGTATTTCTTCACGGCGTTGGCAATATTTTTTGCTCCCTTTTTCTTATCCTCCAGCGTTGCATTCATAAAATCCGTTCGTCCACCCATAAAGCCGTTTGCCAGATCAGCGCCCTGCAGGATCGCCGGGCTGCGGAACATCTCATGCACCTGAATGACTGCCTTTGCCTGACACACTGCGTTCACATTGAACGCTCCCTGCGCATAATCATGCTTATCCGCAGCATCCAAAATCGCTCTCATTGGTACTAACATACTCTCATCCTCCATTTATCATAATTTATTGGTTAAATGCCGTCATCCTCGGCAGTTCGCCGCCGATCAGCGGTCTGCACCATTCCTTAAATGCCTCCGTCACACCGTTTCCTTCTTCATTGATATAGGTATCCGGCATCGTGCGCTCATGCATCATCACTTCATCAATATCTACCAAAAACGGCTCCATCTCATACGGCTTGACAGAAACCCTGCGGAATGCTACCATCTTGCCGCTTGTGCCCTTTAATACCTTAGCACATGCAAGCCTGCCTGCAAGTACCGCCTCGTCTCTGTCCACTTCGCTCTGGAGCATCATTGACGCTCTCCCGAGCAGTCCCGGCTTCTCGCCTCTCGCCTTATAGCCTAACCGCCGGATGACAAGATTTGCTAGATGCGCGCTCACATCTCCAAAATAAGTTGCACGCCCCACCTGAAATATCGGCGGCACGATCGGTTTTCCGTCCGCATCGCGCAATCCCTCGCTCGCTACAACCACGATTCCCGACTTCCGCTTAAGAAGCCTCTCTACATCCTCTATGTATTTATCCTCGTCAAACGGACGCTCCGGCAGATAAATCAGATCCGGCCCGTTGCCGTCTCCGTCATCGGCAAGTGCGCTCGCCGCGGTGATCCAGCCTGCATTTCTGCCCGAAGCCTCGATCACCACCACATGGATCGGCAATCCACGCACATCCGCGCAGACCTCCTTGACACTCTGCGCAATGTATCGCGCCGCGCTTCCAAACCCCGGACTGTGATCCGTGATCGCAATATCATTGTCCATCGTTTTGGGAATCCCCATGACACACACATCAAAGCCCTTGCCCTTACAGGTTCGATACAGTTTCCCGCAGGTATCCATCGTACCGTTGCCTCCGTTAAAGAGCACATAACGGATATTTCTCTTTTGCAGGATGTCTGCCATACGGTCATACTCCTCCTGCTCCAGTTGATCCCTCGATGTGCCGATGGCGCTCCCCGGCGTCTGCAAAAGCAGCTCAAGCTCCTCCTGCGGTATCTTGGAAAGCTCGATAAACTCCTCGCGGAGCAGTCCGCCCGTTCCGTTTTTCGCCGCATAAATATGTTCTAATTCCCGATGCTTTTTCGCCTCTGTAACCGCACCGTACAGGGAAGCATTAATGACTGCCGTAGGTCCGCCCCCGTGCACGATTAAAATATTTTCCCCCATATATTCCTCCGTCCCGCTTTCTTTAAAATAAGTGCTCAATATTCAATTCGTGTATAATCTGTACGATCTCCTTTGTCCGGCTGCATCCAAACTTCCGCAGCAACCCCTTGATCTGCGTCTTGATCGTACTCGTCTCCACGCAGCGGATCTTTGCGATCTCATTTACCTTGCAACCCTGCAAAAGAAGCTTGATCATCTCACGCTCGGTTCCCGTGAGCTTGGAAATATTATTGATAAAAAACAACAAGCTCCGCTCGCTTCTCTGCAGCCTGACATATTCCTGCATGATCGTCTCATGGATCATGCTCTGCATGATCGGATGTCCCTCATAAGCACACCGGATATGCGTAAGGAGCTCCTCGTCCGGACAGCCCTTTACCAGATAATCAGCCGCGCCGGCTCCCATTGCCGTCACGATCATCTCCCTTGTCTCATGCGCAGTCAAAAAGATGACATTTGCATGGGGCTTTTGCTCCCTGATCCGCTCCGTGGCAACGATCCCTGCATTCATGGATTCCATCTCAATATCCATAAGGATCAGATCGTACTCCACCTGAGCGGAAAGCTCTACGATCTCCTTCCCGCTCGCAGCACAACCCACAACCTCCATATCCGGCTGCCCGGATAACAGCTCGCTTAAATCTTCCCGCAAAAGCTCAAAATCATCCGCGATCAAAATTCTGATTTTTCCGTCCATCTAATATTTCGGGAGCAGGATAAAAAAGCTGCTGCCCTCTCCCTCCTTACTTTCTACACGAATCGAACCAAGATGACTTTTTACGATTTCCCTGACGTAATATAAGCCCATACCCCAGTTGAAGTTGGAATTTTTGCTGGAATAAAACGGCTCAAAAATCTTTTTTGCCTTGCTCTTGCTCAACCCGATTCCATTATCCCGCACCTCGATCACCGTATACAGCCTTTCATTGTGACAGAGAAAGGAAAGCTCGCCGTCATCCCCCCGATCCGCCGCGGCAATCGCCTCCTGCGCATTGATCAAAAGATTGTTGAGTGCGCCGCAAAGATGCGTCTTATCGGAGAGAACCATCGTATCGGGGTCTACGTCCACGCGCACTGTCACCTGCGGATATTTTTGATGAAACCGCTGCAGCGTCTCGTCCACGATCTCTCCCATACGCACCGGAACCATATAAATAGCATTCATCTTTACCGAGCGGTACAGCTCCTCCATTCTAAGGAGCATCGTTTGATTGATCCTTTCAAGCGTATCAATATATTCCTTTAGCTGTACGGTGTCTACCTGCGGCTGCTCATAAAGCTGCCCGATCCGCTTGTAAATGACCCTGCTGGAAAGGAGCTGGTTTTTCATCCCGTGCGCAAACATCGATACGCCGACCTTCGCCGTATCAAACTTACGCGCCATCACAATATCTTCCCTGCTGCTCTCATAATTCCCCTGCGCATACCGGAAAAAGCTGAAAAATCCGAGCATACAGCAAATCACACTCGTCGCCACCAATGTGATATAGCTAAGCAGGGACGGTTTGACCTGAAGATACCCGATTCCGCTGTTTCCCGCAATGGAATACTCGTAAAAATGGTAGATCTGTCCCGGATCCTGTCTGTAATACAAACAATATATACCCAAAAGGGAACACAGGCAAATCACTATCATAGAAAACTGCCTGCGGCAGAATTTCATCGTGATCTCTGTAAATTCCTTCAAAAGCAGCGCTACCGCCGCAATCAGATAACACGTGATCCAGATGACCGTCCATTTTCCGAGAATCCTGTATACCCCAAGGTTGCTCTCCGTCATACCGCGGTAGATCGGCGGGAAATAGAGCACAAGCGTCAGCAGAGGAAGCACAGCCGCCGCCTTTGGTAGCCATATACTCTTGCGTATAAAGCCAAGCATGGAATAGCACATCGCCATCTCGATCAGAAACAACGGAAACAACGTCCTTCCCAGCGCCACTAAAAATCCCATCTGATTGAGCGTGATCAGAAAAAACTGGATTTTGTTGCGAATCCCCCGCGAGATATAGAAAAAATGCATGACCTCATCGGAAATACCGCCCTTTTTTGCAATAAAAATCATGACTCCGCATATTTCAAGCATCAGACTAAAGCAAATTCCGAACAGATAGATGGATTCCTTTGTCTTTTTCATGCACAAAATCCAGACAGATGCAATGACAAGCACTGCCGTCAGTATGATCAGCACAACTGTTTCCCCCTTTTCCCGCATCTATGAATATAGTTATCATAACACACAAAGGCAGAGTTAGAAACGTCTCTTATGCATGAATTTTTCTCCCTCCGGCAAATACGCAGCAAACCTCATTCTCCTGATCCAAGAGCACAAGGTCTGCGTCCTTGCCATCTGCAATCGAGCCCTTTCGGTCATAAATGTTTAACATTCTTGCCGGATTTTCGGAAAGAAGCAGAACGATCTCCTCCAATGGTCTGCCCGTAAAGGCGAGCAGATTCCTTAACGCGGTATTCTGTGTCAGTGTGCTTCCCGCACGCACGCCGTTCTCCGCAAGCTTGGCGTCGCCGTCCTCCACCACAACATCGTTGACGCCAAGCTTATATTTTCCGTCTGGAAGCCCTGCCGCCATGATCGAATCGGTAATCGCGATCACGCGCTTATTTCCTTTGACCTTTAACAAAAGACGGACAACGCCCGGATGAAGATGTCTGCCGTCACAAATTGCCTCACAGTAAATATCCGATTCCAGCGCCGCACCCATCACAGACGGGAAATGCTGATGCAAAAGCTTCATGGCATTAAAGGTATGCGTGCTGCAGGCAGCTCCGTTTTTGATCGCCTTCCAGCAGGTATCATAATCCGCTCCCGAATGACCGATTGAAACGGTAATTCCGAGCTCCCGCATCGCCGGAATATCGTCTGTAATGCCCTCAACCTCTGGTGAGATCGTAATATATTTGATATTTCCCTCTGCACGCTCCTGATATGCCCGCAGCAGCGGCATGTTTGCCTTCTGCAAAAGATACTCCGGCATTGCCCCCTTATACTCCTTGGCAAGGAACGGTCCTTCCAAATGGATACCAAGCAGTTGGGCTCCCTCGTGCTCCATTTTTTTATGTGCCAAAAACTGGTCGATACACCACTCGGTCTGCTCTCTTGTATCCGTAAGTACCGAACAAAGCCACGCGGTCGTTCCGTTCCCCGCCATGAACCGGCAGATTTTTTCCAAATCCTCTGCAGTCGCTGCGTTCACGTCAACGCCAACGGCTCCGTGCGTGTGAATATCAATAAATCCCGGTACGATTTTTTTCTTTGCGGCGTCAATGAACTCACCGTCTCCATGCAGTTGCTCCGACGCCTCATGTAGCCTGATGCGCCCGTCGCAGACCTCAATCGTTTTTTTCTCAAACCTTCCGTCTATGTAGACCTCTCCATTGACAATAAAAAGTTTTTTCATCCTCTCGTTCTCCCTCTTATTCCGGCAGATCTGCCACAAATTCTGTCAGTCTGATCGTAATATCAGGATGTCCCTGCAGCAGACTCACCGGAAAATGTGCACTCCTCTCCCCATATGCGGCATGTCTGACGACACTTCTGTGCCAGTCTCGAAAGCATCCAAGACGTATCTTTCTCGCATGGGAAATCTCATAAATTCCAATCGTAATGCAGTACTGCGGCATATCATCCAACGCTCCGTTTAAATCTCCGATGGAGTTTACCGCTCTCGTCTCTTTGGAAATCGGAAGCACTCTCGTCCTCTGTGTCAGAAATTCCTCCGCATCCAGCTCATCCGACGCTTCGTTAAACGCTACATGACCGTTTATTCCAATCCCCCCAAAGCAAATATCCACGCCGCCTAATTGCTCAATCAGCTTGGGAATATAGGAAAGCTGATCCGGGTTCGGAAATATCCGCTGTTCCTCCGGCATCACAAGCTCAGGCTTTAGCTTATGATAAACCGCACGGTCCATAAAACCGCGGAAGCTCAATCGGTGCTCCTTGTCGATCCACTGCTTGTCGTCTGTGAGATATTCGTCCATATTGATAAACCATACATTTTTTAAGCTGATATTTTCTCTGTTTACCCGCTCTACAAAATACGGGTATTGACCGACGGGACCGACCGGACAGATCAATACTGTTTTCTCGCCGAGGGCATTCTTCCTTTGAATTTCATCTGCCATCTCGTCCGCCATTGCGCGAAATACCGTCTCATTATCCTCCATCACAATCAGCGGAATTTTAGGCGCTGCCAATAGCTGCTCCCTGTTATAATAATAGTAATCGTGAAACATGTTTTTACCTCCTCCATTCCTGCGTCGAAGAATAGGGCTGCGGAAAGCAGCCCTATTACTTCTTAACTGCCCCCGTTTTCATCGGAAGCTACTTTTATTTTAGTACTGACCCGCCTCAACCATTACGTCAAGCAATACATAATCAGATACTGCCGGTTCTTCCTGACCTTCTTCAAACACAACCGCGCCGCTGTCGATCAGATTCTTCTTCTGCAGCTCATAATAGCCCTCTACGGTGCCGTCTGCCGCGCCTACAGACACATCCTTTCCTGTCAGCCACTCTGCATCGCCGCGCTGCTGGTATACGATGTCCTTATCCTGTGCAACCTCCTTTGCAACTAGTTCAGCAGTTTCTTCCTGATGCTCGGTTGCACCGTAATCCATGCCTTTAAATAATGCTCTTGTGAATCTTACCAGTACGTCCTTGTTCTCCGCTGCGAACTCCGGCATTGCGATCCAGCTAGCCAGGGATACGGTCTGATCCGCAAATGTAAGGTTATCTGCCAGCTTTGTAGCATTTGACATCCCGTCTAAAATCGTAAGGCTGTTTGGCGACCATGTCGCACATGCGTCAACACCACCGGATAACATCGCTGTCACGATCGCGGAAGCGTCCATATCAACCGCCTCAATATCGCCCATCGTCATTCCTGCTTTTGTCAGGGAATTTAAAAGAATATCCTCACTGGATGTGCCGGAAGAATAAGCAACCTTCTTTCCCTTTAAATCCTCCACCTTCGTAATTCCCTCTCCGCCAATCAGCGCGTCTCCGTTGGAGATATGAGATAATGCAAAAATAGTTGCCTGACCGCCGATGCAAAGTTTATGAGCCCCCTGTCCGATATAACCAATGTCAATGCTTCCCGACTCCATGGATGCGATGATCGTCGGACCATCCTGGAATTGTGTCAGATTTACCGTGATTCCTTCTTCCTCAAAATATCCCTGTGCAATCGCATTCTCAATCGACCAGAGACTTCCGTAGTTCGGCATATATGCCACATTCAAGGTCACCGGTTCGGCAGCCGGCGCCTCTGACGGTGCCTCCGTCTCAGGTACCAATGGCTCGGTCACCTTCTGAGGCTCAGAGGATTTGTCGGTATCCGCCGATGCCGGTTCATTTGTGTTCCCGCCGCAGCCTGCCAGCATTCCCACTGTCATCAGCGCTGCCATTAATAAGCTTACCATTTTCTTTTTCATGTTTTTACCTCCCTTATAGGCTTTTATTTCATCCGGTCGCCCGGCGAAAGTACGATCGCTATTTTCTGACCTCCAGATACTCCTGATATACCTGACTCCAGATATGATTCTTTAATTCCAAAAACTCCGGCGACATCTTTGTCTCCTGCGTACGCGGATAGGGAATATCAATATCAACGATCTCCTTGATGCGCCCCGGTCTCGCGCTCATGATAATGACCTTCTGTGCAAGAATAATCGCCTCATCCACGTCATGTGTGATGAAAAAGCATGTTTTCTTTTCCTTCTCCCATGTCTCAAGCAGCTCCTGCTGAAGCTGCGTACGCGTCTGCGCATCCAGCGCCCCAAACGGTTCATCCATCAGAAGAATGGAGGGATTGACCGCATATGCCCGCGCGATTGCGACACGCTGCTTCATACCGCCGGAAAGTTCCTTCGGGTAGTGATCCACGAAATCCTCAAGCTGTACCATTTTGATATATTTCATGGCAATTTCTTCCGCTTCTTTGCCCTTGATCCCCTTTAGGTTCAGACCGAACATAACGTTCTTTTTGACGGTCATCCACGGAAACAGTGCGTACTGCTGGAACACAACCCCGCGATCCGTTCCCGTTCCCTGGACTTCCCTGCCGTCACAGGATACCTTTCCCGATGTCGGCTCAAGCAAACCTGCGATAATATTTAACAGTGTGGATTTCCCACATCCGGAAGGTCCAACGACGCAGATGAACTCGTTTTCCATAATGTCGAGGTTCACACCGTTTAACGCGATCATCTCGCCGTTTCTGGTATCATAAACCTTTCTGACATTGTCGATTTTTACTTTTACACTTCTCGTTTCTCCTGCCATCCCGTGAACCTCCTCTCTAAGTATTTGACAAGCTTTTCAACCAGCATACCGATGATACCGATAATGATGATGTACAAAAGCATCGGCTCTGATTCAAAGGTGTTGTTAAGCGAACGGATTCTCATACCAAGTCCTGCCACAGCTCCCGTAGACTCCGCTGCGATGAGCGTCGTCAGCGCCGTGGAACTTCCAAGACGAATCGCCGTGATAATAAACGGCAGCGTTGCCGGTGCGATCACCCGGAAGAAAATGTCCTTGTCCGTTGCCCCCAGTACCCTTGCCGCCTTGATCAGCGTCTCATCCACATTGATGACACCCTGATAAATCGTAACCGTCATGATCAGGAAGGTTGCGATCGTAATGACAATAATCTGCGGCTTCCTTCCGACCCCGGCGGAGATAACAACAAGCGGTACATATGCCAGCGGCGGGATATTGCGGATGAATTGGATCCACGGCTCGATGATGTTGCGCACCGGCGCGTACCATGCCATGAGAATCGCCACAGGCAGCGACAATACAAACCCAATCGCAAAACCTGCCGTCACGGAAATCAGACTGCTGCCGATGTCCTGCCAGAAAACGCCGCGCTCGATCATGACAGACAGCGACTGCAGCGTCTTAACCGCATTCGGAAAGCTTCGTGCCGTCTGTGGGTTCAGCGATAATAAATACCATACCACCATCGCTGTCACAAACGATATGAGTAGCCATGCCCATTTCGGAATCCTGTCAGCTTTGCTTTTCTTTTTCATTTCCCTCTCCCTTTCTTTCCTCATTTTTCCTTTGTTAATTACATTCTAACAGCTTCCCTGTTTTTTATAAGGTGGAACTTTTTTCATCCTTTCCGCAGACAGTTTCCCATCAAGCACGTTCCCCGCCAAAAATTCTCACATGCTGCGCGCCCCAGAAGGCAAGCCTGCGCCGCTGCGCAATTCCCCGGAGGCTTTTCCCTTCCGACGCAGTGCGTTCCCACGGGGTTTTCCGTTACACTTTTGCCGCGCCGCGCATGATCGCATAGCTATACTTCCGCTCATGCGCGTGCACATCCTCACACGAAGTGTGTTGTTAAGACATAGGATTGCAGAGCAATTTCCTATGTCTTAACAACAAAAAACAGACAGTTTTTCATAAAACTGTCTGCTATAAACTGGGCGTTTTATAGCCCCTCTACCTCGCGCTATTCATATACACTCTCATAGATCCTCTCGCCCTGTTCCAGAATGAGGCTGATATTCGTATTTGTCCGGCATAATTCCTTTTCTTGTTCTTCCGTCAGCGTATACGCATGTCTTCCGTATTCGTCTAAGCAATAAACCACATGCTCCATGTTTCCTTCCTGATCTCTGCCGCTCCACCGTATCTGGATATTCATCCCATTCTCCGCTGTATAATAATCTAATACGGAATTATAAAAATGAAGTACGAAATCAAAATACCCCGGCATGGACTGATTCGGCAGCGCGTAATAAGATTTCTGATCGATTACTTTCTTATAGTAACCTGATGTCAGACGGCACATTGTGGGAGGCACAAACCGCACATTAAATTCGGTGGCAACACCTCCCCGACTGTGCCGTATCGGAACCTGCCGCAGACTCTCCGCAGGTTGACCGCAGATTGTTGTAGATTTGTTTGAAAGGCAGCCGGTGCTGCTTTTGAAATAAGGCCATGACCAGGAGTCACAGCCTTAGAAATGTACTTTGAAAACTTCATTAATACAGCCCCTGATTATCAACTGCAGCACGGATGATTTCGGCATCAATGACGTTCTTGTCCTGTTGGGAACCGATTGTCAGGGCATCCGTCATCAGGTTGTCGATGAGACGGGGATTGCCCTGTGTGAAGCTGTGTGCAGCTGCAAGCGCTGCCGGTTCAATAATCGTGGAGGAGGCACCCGCCAGCTGAAGCTTGTGCAGGATGTACTTTGAAACTTCATCATCCGAAAGCCCGGCGTAGTTATAATGGACAGTGATCCGCTGACGGAGTGCTTCATGCACCGGTTTGCGGAGTGTGTCATTGAGATGGGATTCCCCGCACAGGATCAGAGTAAAGTAGTTTACGGAATCATAGCCGTAGTTCATGAGCATCTTGATATCATTCAGGATTCCGGTACTCAGGTATTGTGCTTCATCAATGGCAAGAAGCAGGGGCTGGCGTTTCTCTTTATAGAGATAGGTGATCTGCTCCTGGATGGCCTTGAACATGCCGGTTTTTCCGCCTTTGTCAGAAACACCGAGGATGGAACAGAGCTGCTTGTAAAAGTCAGCAACACTGATGGTGGACAGACAAAGGTATTCCATGTGGAACAGGCTTGGATTTAAACTTGTAGCAAAGCACCTGAGAGCGTATGACTTACCCATGCCTGGCCTTGCGGTAAAAACACCAATTCCCCGGATATCCTTGAGATAATTCAGGCGGTTCGTCATTTCGGTAAAGTCTCTGGAAATGAAGTGGTCTTTTTCCTTCAGCTGCTGTTTATCAAAAGGGTTGAAGGTAAGTCCGTAGTAGGAGTTGTACATCAGGATTCACCTCCAGCCTTTGAATAATCAATTGCCGGAAGATTGTTCCTCCTGGTATGGCAGTTTTCATTGCGGTTCGTCTGACGGATGGGGAACTTCTTATCATCGAACAGGATGTAGGCAGAAGTCATGTCATCCGGGAGATAGCGGATATCCACCTTTGCAGAGATGAACTGCATGGGAACATCATAGCATATCTTGTCGATGGTGATGGTGGAATCCTTACGGACCTTGCGAGTGATACGGTTGTAAAAACAGTCATCGAGCCATTGCCTGGACTGGGGCTTTCTGGGATGGTCTTTGGAGTTCTGATAGCGCTCCATAGGGACACCATCAATGCCTCTGTGGAAGGTGGTGTTGTATTCACGCATGTAGTTTTTTAGCATTCCGTTGAACTGCGACAGGGATGTAATCGCACCGATATCCAGAGTATAAAGCCAGCGTTCCTTGAGCGTGCGGAAATGCCGTTCTACTTTACCTTTGCTGGCCCCGTCACGGATCTTTGTATGCAGAAGAAGGATGCCGAGGGATACGCAGATCATGGAAAGCTGTTCGTTTGAGTAGCTGCAGCCATTATCGACATAAAGTTTATCGGGAATTCCGTAGGTGGCGATGGCATCTTTTAACACCTTCTGAAAGTTGCAGGCATTGTCATTGTAGAACAGTTCGCCTCCGACCAGAAGTCTGGAATGGTCGTCAATGATCATGATGCAGTAGACGCGCCTGGTCTGACCGTTCTCTGTAATGTACGGAAGATAACAGGTATCCGCCTGCCAGATCTTACCGAATTCGTCTTCTTCATAGGCCTTGCGGTCGCGGAGGTTAGGGTCTCTGGCAGATTTGAGGTCGTTGTAGCGGATGAAACGCTGCACGGAATCCACGCTGACAGCTGCCGGGAGAAAGGATTCCTTCACGAGATGCTCATAGATCTGTGTGGCATTCATACGTGGATGATCCTCCTTCATGCGATAGATTTCAGCGATGGCTTCCTCATTCAGAACCCGGGAAATGCCTTTGTCAGACCGGACACTGGGCATCAGGGCATCCAGACCGCCGAGGCTGTACTGGGATTTCCATTTTTCCAGTGTTTTGTAGCTGTAGGTAACCGTGGAACCGTCCGGAAGGGTCAGTGGAGATGCAGTGACCCGTTTGTAGTAAGCCGTAGCCGAGGCATCAGGATAAAGCCCCTGGATGACAGGAGCTATGAGAGCGAAGCGGAACTGTGCCACTTCAGCGTCATGTTTGAGAGTTTCAGTATCTTTGCTCATGGAAAAGACCTCCTTCTTATGCTTTTCTTCATCATAAGTGGAGAAGAGGCTGCCAGCCATCCCATGGTCGTGTGGTCAGAAGATGGAGATATCCGGAGCGAACATCTTCTGGTGATACCGTGCGTTTTTCAGGGATACCGGAATTGGGTTTTTGTGAGACTGGAGGAAGGAAGAGGCAAAGCGCAGGACAAATCCCATGGAGAAGGAAGAGGCGGAATCCATCAGGACAATACGTTTCAGAAAAGAGAAATCAGAGATCTCCTGATCGTTCAGGATACCCAGCCATTCCTGTTTGTGGGATTTCCATAGGGCAAGCCACTTATAGAACTGCTTGATGGAGATTTCATATCTTTCACAGAGCTGTTCGATGGTGAAACGACCTGCAAAGTACTGCCCCAGAAGGCGCAGGATGAAGAGCAGGCTGTAGGTGGAATAAGGGATAATGACATCCGGAAGGATGGCGTGGGCATGCTCGCAGCTGTCACAGAAAACCCGCATCACACAAAGGTCTGACTTTTCCCATTTACCTGCCCGGAAGTCAATGATGGAGCGGCCATAGTAGACGTGGATGTGACAGTTACCGGAGCTGCCACAGATGGGACAGGTTTCAAGGCATGGCTGAAATTTCGCCATGTAGGAATCAAAAAGAGATTTTGATGAAGTTTTTATACGAAATATCTTGCACAACAGTAAGTTTTTTCTTATCATAGGTATTGCATAACAATGCGAAGTGACTGCTTATATGACAGGCAACCATATATTAGGGCATGACCCTGCAGAGGACCTGCTTTGCAGCACTTAACTGGTGAAGAGAAAGAACGAACTGTGGTTGGGGCTGTTCTTTCTCTTTTTTTATTGGTTAGATTAGGGTGTCAAAAGTTGATTTTCTCCAATTCCTTAAGAAGCAGGAAAATCCAATCCCAAAATACTTCGATAATTTACAGCTGAAGTGGAATAAAATGCTTAAATATGATACTGTTTTCAAACTTTATTCCCATATATTATATTTGTGTAAAATGCACTTTCGCAAAAACAGACCTTTTGACACCCTAATCTTGGTTATGAAAAAACTATATGGGAAAGGATGGGAATGGTCAATAGGGCAGATAAAAACGTGCCGTAAAAAACGGCACGTTGGGATAGACGATATAAAGGAGATGCCAGATTTAATCTGCGATAAAACTGCCGTAGGTAGGAACTATAATTCGACACGTGACAACCTGACTGCTCATCAAATTGAAATCCATTCGCTTCCACACCACTTTGAAACCCCGCTTCCAACGAATTCCTTGTCTGATTCCATGCGATGCCCCAGCCTGCTGCACCAATCGCCAATACGATCGTTGTACAAACCAGAATCAAGATCGCACGTTTCTTAAATCTTTTACTAAGTATTATTTCCTTATTCAATTTTTTAACCATCTTCTGATCCTCCTTTAGCAGAGTAGTCTCGGAAACACAATGCATAAAGGATGAGATTTTTGCATACAGGGCG
>ERZ772969.1138-NODE-1138-length-21731-cov-5.198468_pt1 | contig 21731 bp, 20 predicted proteins | sample MGYA00511676_ERZ772969 | MGnify/ENA primary metagenome ERZ772969 (study PRJEB29015, sample SAMEA2737651) | human gut metagenome | biome: human gut; feature: human-associated habitat; material: faeces | place: China | collected 2012 ... | reverse complement strand
ACTATGAGAAGTACGGCGTCCGCCGCTACGGCTTCCACGGCACCAGCCACAAGTATGTCAGCCACCGCGCCGCTGAGTTCCTGGAGGAGCCCATCGAGCGCCTGAAGCTGATCACCTGCCATCTGGGCAATGGTTCCTCCATCGCCGCAGTCGATCAGGGCAAGGTCATTGATACCTCGATGGGCATGACCCCGCTGGCCGGCCTGATGATGGGCACCCGCTGCGGCGATTTGGATCCCTCTGTGGTCAACTACCTGAAGTATAACCTTGAGATCACCGGCCACGAGCTGGACGAGATCCTGAACAAGAAGTCCGGCCTGCTGGGTGTTTCCGGCGTGTCCAGCGACAAGCGCGATGTCGAGGATGCCGCCATGAACGGCAACAAGCGCGCACAGCTGGCCAGCGACATGCTGAACTACCAGATCAAAAAGACCATCGGCAGCTACATTGCCGCTATGGGCGGCGTGGACGCCATCGTCTTTACCGGCGGCATCGGCGAGCATGACGCCGACTCCCGCGCCAAGATCTGCCACCACATGGATTGGCTGGGCATCCGCATCGACACCGACAAGAACCGCGATGCACACAAGCAGAAGGAAGATGTCGTCGAGGTCACTGCCTGGGGCGCCCGTGTCCGCACCCTGATCATCGAGACCAACGAGGAGCTCATGATTGCCCGCGACACGAAGGAAGTCATCGAGAAGTAAGTCTTACTTTTCTTGAAAGAAAAGTAAGCAAAAGAACTTTCAATATTCTTTCCCGGGAACGGGTTACAGCGAGAGGCTGCAGCATGGGGTTTGACCTTGTGCGGCAGCCTTTTTTGTGGTATAATCAGCGGTAAGAGGTCTTATATTTTAATTTCAGGAGGGTTATCCGTATGAACAGCAAGGTTTCAAAAGGCATTGCACTGCTTCTCTTTGGCATCCTGCTCTGCGCAGGCAGTGGGGAAATCAACACCACGATTCTGTACAATTTCGGTGATTTCCCGTTTGCCGCGATAGGCGTCATTGTAGGGGCCGTGGGGCTGTATATGGTGTTCTCTGATAAGGCGGAGTAGGCGGCGCGGGCGGCATGTATGCCGCCCCTACAATGCTTTGCCGGGCGTTTGCGGCTATGCTGCGGGCCGGGCATGCCCGGCCCCTACAGTGCAAGCAAATTAAAAAGGGAGCCTGCTGATTCACGGCAGACTCCCTTTTCTTGTTTTATTTATTTGGAATTTCTTCGGTTCCTTCTTTGCAAAGAAGAAACAAAACCCCCGTAATCACTGCTGGGCGGCCTCGGCGCGCTTCTTGGCGATGGCGGCGATGGCGTCCTTGCGGGACAGGTTGATGCGGCCCTGCTGGTCGATGTCGGTGACCATGACAAAGATGGGATCGCCAACGGCAACGACATCCTCAACATGCTCAACGCGGTGATCGTCCAGCTTGGAAATGTGGACCAGCCCCTCCTTGCCGGGGGCGATCTCAACAAAGGCACCAAAGTTCATCAGGCGGGTCACGCGGCCCTTGTAGATAGCACCGATCTCGGGGTCCTCGACAATCGTCTTGATGGTCGCAATGGCGCGCTTCGCGTCGTCCTGATCGACAGCGGAGATAAAGACATGGCCGTCCTCCTCAATGTCGATCTTGCAATTAAAGTTGGCGCACATCTCCTGAATGACCTTGCCGCCCTTGCCGATGACGTCCTTGATTTTGTCAACGGGGATCATCATGCTGAACATCTTGGGCGCATACTTGGACAGCTCGGCGCGCGGCTCGGCAATGACCGGCTTGATGATCTGGTCAAGGATGTACAGACGGCCCTTGCGGCACTTCTCGAGGGCTTCCTCAACGATCTCATAGGTCAGGCCGTCGACCTTAATGTCCATCTGGATGGCGGTGATGCCGCGGCGGGTACCGCCGACCTTAAAGTCCATGTCGCCGTGGAAGTCCTCGACACCCTGAATGTCCAGCATCGTCATCCAGCGGCCACCGTGCAGCGGGTCACCATCGGTGATAAGGCCGCAGGAGATACCGGCAACGGGTGCCTTGATGGGCACACCGGCATCCATCAGAGCCAGCGTGGAGCCGCAGATGGACGCCTGGGAGGTGGAGCCGTTGGAGGACAGGACCTCGGAGACGCAGCGGATGGTATACGGGAACTCGGCCTGATCGGGCAGGACGGGAATCAGCGCGCGCTCGGCCAGGTTGCCGTGGCCGATCTCGCGGCGGCCGGGGCTGCGGGGTGCGCGGGCCTCGCCGACGGAGTACGGCGGGAAGTTGTAGTGGTGGATGTAGCGCTTGTACGGCGTATCAGACAGGTCGTCCATGAGCTGGGCGTCCTTGGTGGAGCCAAGGGTGCAGATGGTCAGGACCTGGGTCTGGCCGCGGGTGAACATGCCGGAGCCGTGCACACGGGGCAGCAGACCGACCTCGGCGGCCAGCGGGCGGATCTCGTTGATGCCGCGGCCATCGACGCGCTTGCCGTCCTCCAGCAGCCAGGTGCGGACGACCTTCTTCTGCAGCTTGTAGCTGATGAGGTCGAGGTCGGCGGCGGTCAGCTCGGGGTGCTCGGCGGCGATGGCATCCATAATGGGCAGCATCGCGGCGTCGCGGACGTTCTTGTCGTCGGTGTTCATCGCGGCCTTAACGTCCGCGAGGTGGTTGGCGTAAACGTCAGCCAGCAGGGCGTGGTCAAGCTCCACGGGGGTGAAGCTCTTTTTCGGCTTGCCGATCTCGGCGACGATGCTGTTGATGAACGCCAGCATCTTCCGGATCTCCTCGTGACCGGCGCGGATGGCCTTCATCATAGTCTCCTCGTCGACCTCGTTGGCACCGGCCTCGATCATGACGATCTTTTCCTCGCTGGCGGCCAGCGTCAGGGAGAGGTCGCTGTGCTCGCGCTGCTCCTTCGTGGGGTTCAGCACGATCTCGCCGTCCACCAGACCGACAAACACACCGGCAATAGGGCCGTTCCAGGGAATATCAGACATGGCGATGGCCAGGGACGCACCGTTCATGCCGGAAATTTCGGCAGAGCAGTCGGGATCCTGGCTCATGACGGTCATGGTCACGCAGACATCGTTGCGCATATCCTTGGGGAACAGCGGGCGGATGGGGCGGTCCACAACACGGGAGGACAGGATGGCGTGCTCGCCGGGGCGGCCCTCACGGCGCATGAAGCTGCCGGGGATGCGGCCGGCGGCGTAGAGCTTCTCCTCAAACTCGACGCTCAGGGGGAAGAAATCGACGCCGTCGCGGGGCTTGTCGCTCATCGTGACGTTGCAGAGCACGCAGGTCTCGCCGTAGCGGATCATGGCGCTGCCGTTGGACAGACCGCACATTTTGCCGGTCTCGACAACAAACGGGCGGCCCGCAAAGGTCGTCTCGAACTTGCGGTAGTTGGGGAAGGTTTCCAGTCTGGATGCGAATTCGTAAGCCATAGGGATTCTCCTTCTTTGGTAGATTTTTACTTTCAGCGCTCCCCTGCCCCGGTTCTGTACAATAAAGCCAGCAGCCAAGCCTGTTGCTTGGGTGCTCGATTTACTGCACAAAACGCGGCGGGGGCGGCTGTAAAATACAGGTGCAGTGGATTTTTGTGATGCGCCGCGTCGTAGGGGGCGGCAGCACACATGTATAAAAAATCGGGCAGAGTGCAAATGCACCCTGCCCGTTTTTGCGAAAATTACTTACGCAGACCCAGCTCAGCGATCAGGGCACGGTAACGGTTGATGTCCTTCTTCTGCAGATAGGCCAGCAGATTACGGCGGCGGCCGACCATCTTGAACAGGCCGCGGCGGCTGTGGTTGTCATGCTTGTTGGTCTTGAGGTGCTCGGTCAGGTGGTTGATACGAGCGGTCAGCAGAGCAACCTGGACCTCCGGAGAACCGGTGTCACCCTCGTGGATGGCTGCCTTGGCGATGATGGGCTGCTTATCGATAGCGGATTTCTGGCTCATGGGTATATACCTCTTTCATAAAAATATATTGGCCGTCGGCGCAGTAAAGGGTAGTTGGAACCATTGAGGCATACGCCCCATACCGGGCCGCGGTAACAAGAATTAGTATACCACAACATTTTGCGGAATACAAGAGCATTTGCGGCATTTCCGCAATTATTTTGCGCCGGTCAGGGCCGCAAAATACGCCTTGCTCTCGTCGGCGGCGCGGTGGATCAGCGCGGCCAGCTCGTCCATTGAATTGAACTTGCGCACCGGGCAGAAATATTTGTGAAATTCCAACACCGGCTGCTGACCGTAGACATTGCCGGAGAAGTCCGGCACAAACGTCTCGCAGGTCACGGCGGCGTTTTCACTGCTGTCCACCGTGGGGCGCTTGCCGATGCCGGTGGCTGCTGGCCGCCACTGGCCGTCCAGATAAATGCGGGTCAGGTAGACGCCCGCGCAGGGCTGCAGGGCCGCAGCGGGGTAGTTCTGGTTCAGCGTCGGTGTGCCGAGCTTTCCGCTGCCGATGCCCTTGCCGTGGACAACGGGCCAGTCGATGGCGTAGGGTGTGCCGAGCATGGCGTTGGCGTCGTCGAGACGGCCCTCCTCCAGCGCGGCGCGGATGCGGGTCGACGAGACGGTCTGCCCGCCGTACTGCGCCATCGGCACGATATGCACGCCGATGCCGAGGGGTGCGCAGAGCTCCCGCAGACGCTCCACGTTACCGGCGGCGCGGGCTCCAAACGTAAAGTTGTCGCCGCAGAACAGCTGCTTTGCGTTAAAGCAGTCCACCAGCACCTTTTGCACAAAATCCTCCGGCGTCAGCGCACGGAACTCGTCAAACGGTGCCTCCTGGTATTCCTCGATGCCTAAGCTTGCAACGCGGGCGTGCTTCTGCGGCAGCGAGAGGATGCGCCCGCCCTTCAGCGTACTGCTGCCGGGCAGTTCAAACGTGAAGGCCGCAGCGGTCAGGCCGCCGGCCCGGGCGCATTCGACAGCAGCCCCCAGCACGGCGCGGTGGCCGCAGTGGACGCCGTCAAAATAGCCGAGCGCCACAGCACTGCCCTGCGGGGCGTGGATGGGCGTCAGACTTTGATAAATTTGCATTGGGCAGTCAGCCCCTTTCGCAAAATAGTTTTTCGACCTTGAGCACACCGCCCTCGACGTTGGCCAGACCCAGAAACACGCCGGTCTCATCGTAGGTGCGGTAGCGGCCATCGGCGGCAGCGTAATGGCTCGTCGGGCAGCCGTTGAGCAGGTGCGCCTTGACGCCGCTGTTGACGTGCAGGGCGGGCAGCGGCGCAAAGACTGACTCGATCGGCAGTACCCAGCCGTTGGTTTCGAGTTCTCCGCTCTCGGCGGCGGCTAAAATTTCCGGCAGCGTGTGGCACTGGGCCAGACTGAACACACCGGCCTGCGTGCGGCGCAGGGCGGACAGCGTGGCGGGCACGCCGAGGGCGTCGCCGATCTCCTCGGCCAGCACGCGGATGTAGGTGCCCTTGGAGCAGGCGACGCGGACGGTGTATTCGTCGGGCGCGGGGCTGCCGAGGTATTCGATGTCATAGATCGTGATGGGGCGGGGCGTGCGCTCAACGGTCTGGCCCTTGCGGGCCGCCTTATACAGCGGTTGGCCGTTGATCTTCACCGCGCTGTACATCGGCGGCAGCTGCATGCGGTCCCCGCGGAACTGCGGCAGTACGGCGCGCAGCTCGGCCTCCCCCACCGTGACAGGGGCAGTTTCCAGCGTCGTGCCGGTCACGTCGCCGGTGTCGGTGCGCAGACCCAGACGCAGCGTAGCTTCGTAGGTTTTATCGTGGTCAAGCTGGCGGTCAGCGGCGGAGGTCGCCTTGCCGATAAACACCGCGAGCACACCGGTGGCCATAGGGTCCAGTGTGCCCGAGTGTCCCAGCTTGCGTGTGCCCAGTGCGCCGCGCAGCTTGGCCAGCACATCAAAGCTGGTCCAGCCTGCGGGCTTATCGACGGGCAGAATGCCGTTTGGCGTTTGCATAGCAGGGTTCCTTTTCTGTTGTTAGGGTTTAAAAGGCTTCCCCCTAGGGGGGAAGTTGTCACCGAAGGTGACTGATGAGGGGCAAGTCCGCCATTGCAGACCGTTTACGGGTTGTTACGGGCAGGTTCGCCCCTCATCCGGCCTTGCTTCGCGCGGCCACCTTCCCCCTCTGGGGAAGGCTTTATTGCGCTTCTTTCTCCGCGTCGGCGCGGTCCAGTTCCTTTTTGACTTCCTCGAGGATCGCGTGCTTGGCGTTGTCCGGGTTGCCGCTGATCTCACAGCCGGCAGCGCGGGGATGCCCGCCGCCGCCCAGACGCCGCGCAATGTTGCAGGCGTTGGTGTCGTGCCCGGTGCGCACACTGATCTTGAAGCTGCCGTCCTTCTGCTGGCGCAGGGTCAGACCGACCTCGACGCCCTCGATGGAGCGCGGCAGGCTCGTCAGATCCTCCAGCTCGGCCCCGGCCACACCTGCGGCCTGGATCTGGTCCCAGGTCAGGCAGATGAGCGCACAGCGGTCATCGTAGTAAAACTCCAGGCTTTCTAAAGCCATGCGTTCCGCAATGACCCGCGCGTGGGAGCGGCTCTCGAACAGGCGCTCGTTCAGCCTTTCCACGTCGGCTCCGGCCTCGATCAGAGCCGCTGCCGCCTTGTGGGTCTCCGCCGTCGTGTTGCTGAACCGGAAGCAGCCGGTGTCCGTTGCCACACCCGTATACAGGCAGGAGGCAATTTCCGGCGTGATCTTCGCGCCCATCTCGGGGATGAGCGTCGTCAGCAGCTCGGCAGCTGCGGCAGCCCCGGCGTCCACCAGCGTCTCATAGGCATAGCCGCTGTTCGAGCCGTGGTGGTCGATGCACAGATTGACATGCTCGGCGTATTCCTGAATGTTGTTGCGCTCGCCAAAAAGCTGAATGCCCGCAACATCCACCGCCACCACAAACGCGGGGCGGAAGCTGCCGTCAAACACCGTGATGGGCATGTAGTCGTACATGGCAGGGATCGGATCACTGCACAGCACAGCGGCATTTTTGCCCAGCTGCTGAAGCGCCAGGCAGAGCGCCGTGCCCGAGCCGATGGTGTCACCGTCGGGGTTTTTATGGCACAAAATCAGGATGTCATCTGCAGCAAGCAGACGCGAAACAACCGTCTCGCGATCTACGTTCTGAGTCATAGGTTCCTCTTTTCTAACTGGGGTGCTTTACTCTGCGTCAGAGTCAGGCTCAATGTCCAGCTCACCCAGCAGCTTGTTGATGTGCGCGGCATAGGCTGCGCCTTCATCTTTGACGAATACAAAGCGCGGTGCCTTGCGGATGTGCATCCGGCGGCTGACCTCGGTGCGGACATGGCCGGACGCCTTGTTCAGCGCCTTGACCACCGGCTCCGGGCCGCCCTCACGGCCCATGACGCTGATGTAGACCTTGGCCTGATCGAGGTCGGGGGTCACATCCAGACGGGTCACGGTCAGCAGACCGCCCGTCACGCGGGGGTCCTTCATCTCGCCGATGATGGCGATCAGCTCACGCTTCATATCCTGGGCCATACGGCCATGGTTTTTGGTTGGCATTTACTTTACCTCTGCAATCAATCGCGGTACTCCTCCATCTTGAAGCACTCAAAGACGTCGCCTTCCTTGATGTCCTGGAACTTGGCCAGGGTGATGCCGCACTCAAAGCCCGCGGCAACCTCTTTGGCGTCATCCTTGAAGCGCTTCAGGCTGGCGATGGAATCCTCGCAGATGACGATGCCGTCACGGACCAGACGCAGCTGGGCGTCGCGGGTGATCTTGCCGTCGGTAACGCGGCAGCCTGCGACGGTGCCGACGCTGGAGATCTTGTAGACCTGGCGGACCTGGGCCTCGCCCAGGGCGACCTCACGGACCTTCGGGGCCAGCATGCCCTTCATAGCGTCGGAGACATCGTTGATGGCGTCGTAGATGACACGGTACATACGCATCTCAACGCCGGTCTGCTCGGCCTCGGCCTTGGCGACGGCGTCGGGACGGACGTTGAAGCCGATGATGATGGCGTTGGACGCATCGGCCAGAGAGACGTCAGACTTGGAGATGGCACCGACACCCGCATGGATGACGCGGACGCGGACCTCGTCGTTGGAGATCTTCTCGAGGCTCTGCTTGACGGCCTCGGCGGAGCCCTGGACGTCCGCTTTGACGATGATGGGCAGTTCCTTCATATCGTTGGCAGCCATCTGGTCAAACAGGTTATCCAGTGTGACCTTGGTGTAGGCGGCAAACTGCTTCTCCTTGGCCTCGGCGGTGCGCTTGTCAGCCAGCTCACGGGCGAGGCGCTCGTCCTCGACAGCCTCGAACAGCTCGCCGGCCTCGGGGACCTCGGTCAAGCCGGTGATCTCAACAGGCGTGGAGGGGCCGGCCTCGGTGATTTCCTGGCCCTTGTCGTTGCGCATCGTGCGGACGCGGCCCACAGCGGTACCGGCGATCAGGCAGTCGCCCTTGTGCAGGGTGCCGTTCTGGACCAGCAGAGTTGCGATGGGGCCCTGGCCCTTGTCCAGACGTGCCTCGACGACAGCGCCCTTGCCGCGGCGGCTCGGGTTGGCCTTCAGCTCCATGACCTCGGCCTCGAGAACGATACGCTCGAGCAGGTCGCTGATGCCCATGCCGGTGACGGCGGACACAGGGATGCAGGCGACGTCGCCGCCCCAGTCCTCGGGCACGATCTCGTACTTGGTCAGCTGCTCCTTGACGCGCTCCGGGTTGGCGGTGGGCTTATCCATCTTGTTGATGGCGACGATCAGCTTGACGTTGGCGGCCTTGGCGTGGTTGATGGACTCGATGGTCTGGGGCATGATGCCGTCATCGGCCGCGACGACCAGAACCGCAATGTCGGTCATGTTCGCGCCGCGGGCACGCATCGAGGTGAACGCCTCATGGCCCGGGGTGTCCAGGAAGGTGATGACACTGTCATTGCTCTTGACCTGGTACGCGCCGATGGCCTGGGTGATGCCGCCGGCCTCACCCTTGGTGACATTGGTCTTGCGGATAGCGTCCAGAATGGAGGTCTTGCCGTGGTCGACGTGGCCCATAACGACAACGACGGGCGGGCGCTCGACCAGATCGGCGGCGTTGTCCTCCTCCTGCACGAACAGGCGCTCCTCGATGGAGACATGGACCTCATGCTCGACCTTGGCGTGGAACTCCTCGGCGATCAGGGCGGCGGTGTCGAAATCGACAACGTCGGAGATGGCGTGCATCTCGCCCATCTGCATGAACTTGGCAACGACCTTGGCGGCGCTCTGCTTCAGGCGGGTGGCCAGCTCGCCGACGGTGATCTCGTCGGGGATGGAGATCTTGAGCTGCGCGTTGCGGGCCTTTTCCAGCTGGATGCGCTGCAGGCGCTCGGCCTCGGTCTCACGGCGGCGGCCAAACTGCTGGCCGCGGCGGTTGTTGCGGTTGTTGAACTTTTCCTTCTTGCCGGTGGGCTGGTTCTTGCGCTTGCTGGGCATGTTGCGGCTGTCGGCCAGGTCGTCATAGCGGGCGTTGAACTTGTCAACGTTCACATCGACGGTGCGGGTGTCAACGGAGACCTGCACGCGGTTGACCTGGACTTGCTCGGTCTTGACAGGCTCTTTAATGCCGGTATCGGCGGCCAGCTCCTGCAGGGTGACGCGCTTCTCGCTGCGCTTTTCCGCCGGTTTCTCGGGCTTGCGGCTGTCTTTCTTCTGCTCGGGCTTCGGCTCCTGCTTGGCGGCGGGCTTGGGCTGCTCCGCAGGCTTGGGCTTGGCAGCGGGCTTCTGGGCCGCGGCGGGCTGCTTCTTCGGCTCGGGTTTCTTTTCTGCCTTCGGGGCCGGGGCGGGCTCCTTGCCGCTGGCAAGGTAGGCGTCGAGGCTGTCCTCGGCGTTCTCGCGGGTCAGGGTCTCCAGCAGGACGTTGAGCTCTTTTTCCTCAAACGTGCCGGCGGTCTTATAGGCTTCGCCGGTCACGCCGGAAACGGTCTCGACGACCTTTTTGGCGGGCATGCCGAACTCCTTGGCAACATCAGCGATCTTGTATTTAAAATCCATATAGTGTGGTCCTCCTCATCAAAGGTATTTTGCGCACAGCTGTGCAAGGTGTTCGTCGGTCACGCCGAACACGGCGGCGGGCTTGGGGGTAAGCATGGCCAGGTCAGCGCTGGTCAGAGGCATCTGCTCACAGGCGACGATGCCGTCGCAGGCGTCCTTCATATGGCTGACCGTGCGCTCACTGGCGTCCGAGGTAAGCAGCACCAGGGCCACTTTGCCGCGCAGTGCGTTTTCCTGTACGCGGTCATACCCGTGCAGCAGCTTGCCGGCCTTGCGGCACAGCCCCAGTGCACCCAGCAGCGGGTGCTGATCGTTATTCATGGCTCGCCGCCTCCTTTGCACTTTGCTCCGCACAGGCGATCTCCTCGGTCAGGCGGTCATAGATACCGTCCGGGATAGGGACCTCAAATGTGCGTTCGAGCCGCTTGGCCTTGCGCGCCTTGGCAAGGCAGGCAGCCGAGGGGCACAGATACGCGCCGCGTCCCGGTGCCTTGCCGCGCAGATCAATACTGATCTCGCCCTCGGGGCTGCGCACGACGCGCACCAGTTCGCGCTTGGGGCGCTGGGCATTACAGCCCACGCACCGGCGCACGGGGATCTTTTTTTGCTTTAGCTGCTGCAACTGGCAGACCTCATTTCTAGAGAATAGATAAGAGATAAAAGATAAAAAATATAGTGGACCGCGGCGCTGCACGCCGCTCGAAATTGCTCTGCCGCCGTAGGGGCGCATTCTATATGCGCCCGTGCTGCCTTACGGGAGCGGGCCGGGCGGATATGGAATCCGCCCCTACGGTTTTGGCCCTGCTAAAACTCCACATTTTATATTATCTTTTATCTATTATCTTTTATCTTTATTATTTACTCCTCGTCCTCGCCGTAGTAGCCGGACTCGGGGCGGATGTCAATATTATAGCCGGTCAGATGGGCGCACAGGCGCACATTCTGGCCCTTGTTGCCGATAGCCAGGCTCAGCTGGTGGTCGGGCACGGTCACGCGGCAGCTCTTGGTCTCGCCGGGCAGCAGTTCGACCTTGACGACCTTGGCCGGGGACAGGGCCGCGGAGATAAACTCGGTGATGTCCTCGCTCCAGCGGATGACATCGATCTTCTCGCCGTTCAGCTCCTGGACGATCTTCTCGACGCGGACGCCGCGGGCACCGATGCAGGCACCGACGGGGTCGACATCGGGGTTCTTGCTCCAGACAGCCAGCTTGGTGCGGGCACCGGCCTCACGGGCGATGGCCTTGACCTCAACGGTGCCGTCGTAGATTTCGGGGACCTCCAGCTCAAACATGCGCTTGACCAGGCCGGGATGGGTGCGGCTGATGGTGACGCGGGGGCCGCGGTCCGTTGCCAGTACATCCACGACATAGACCTGCACGGTCTGGCCCTCGGTGAAGGTCTCGCCGGGGACCTGCTCATTGCGGGGCAGCACAGCGCTGCCGCCCTTGCCCAGATCCAGCACAACATTGCCGCGCTCGGGGTCGATGGAGACGACGGTGGCGGCGATCAGCTCATGTGCGCGGGACTGCATCTCGCTGCACTGCAGGTTGCGCTCACCCTCGCGCAGGCCCTGACGGATGACGTGCTTTGCGGTCTGGGCAGCAATGCGGCCAAATTCCTTGGTCTTGAGGGGCGTGACCATGCGCTGGCCGACCTTGTAGCTCTTGCGGACCTTCTGGGCATCCTCCAGGCTGACCTGGGTGTGGGGGTTCTCGACCTCCTCCACGATGTCACGCAGCAGGCTGGCACGGAACGCGCCGAGCTCGGGGTCAATGTCCACAACGACATTGTCGTCCTCGACCTCGTAGTCCTTCTTGACCGCAATGACGATGGCCGCCTTGATCTTGTCGATCAGGTAGTCCTCGGGCAGGCCGCGCTCCTTTTCCAGTGCAGAAAGGGCCTCAAAAAATTCGTTGTTCGCAGTAGCCATGTTTCTGGTTTCCTCCCAATTATATTTCAAGTACACGCAATACAGTAGTTACAATCGCTCTCTTGCCTTCCCTTTAAAGGGTTTGCCTCCGTAGGGGCCGGACATGTCCGGCCCTGCACAGAAGGGCAAAATCGAGTTTGCGGGAAAGCCGCGGGCCGGGCATGCCCGGCCCCTACAAGCCAGCCCCGCAGGTCAAATCAGCCGAACAGATCCTCGTCGTCGCAGAGCTTGACGTAGCCGGCGCTCTTGACGGGGAAGGCGTAGGTCTCCTCCCCGTCGGTCAGGGTCACATTGCCGTCGGCATCCAGCCCCTGCAGGATGCCCGCATAGTCGCGGCGGCCCTGCTCGTCGGGGCGGATCAGATGCGCCGCGCACTTCTGGCCCTTGAGCTGTTCGTAGTGCTCGGGGCGGGTCAGGCGGCGGCCCAGGCCCGGGCTGCCGACCTCGAGGTAGTAGCTCTGTTCAATGGGGTCTGCCTCGTCCAGCAGCGGATCAATGGCGCGGGAGACAGCCTCGCAGGTGTCGGTGTCCAGCGGCTCATCGCGGTCGATCAGCACGCGCAGGAACCAGTCCGGGCCTTCCTTTTCAAAGCGGACATCCCACAGGCGCAGGTCCATCCCCTCAACAACGGGGCGGACGAGCGCTTCGACGACCTTGACCGCGCTGCCCTGCTGCGGTTTACCGGGTTTTGCCATAAAAATGCTCCAATCATAAAAAGAAAGCGGACCTTGCGGCCCACTTTCAGTAAAATCATCATCGAACACTAAGAATATACCATACTCTGCCGCAAAAAGCAAGCCCCCGCAGCGGGATTTTGCCTTTTATCGGGCTTTTTAAGCGTGCATTTTTTGCGCAGTTTTCTTGAAGTGCCGCGCAGCGGGCTTTTCAATGAGATAGTAGGCCGCTATGCTCACCGCCAGCGCCGCCAGCCAGTACAAGGCCTCCGCCTGCTGCATCCAGACGGTGTCGCACTGCTGGTTCGGCGGGGTGTCACTGCTCCACGCGGGCAGGTGCAGGTCGTATTTCAGGAAAACCGCCAGCATCTGATGCCAGAGGTAGAAGCTGTAGCTCAGCGCCGCGAGCCAGCTCAGCACCCGGCGCACCGGGCGGGGCAGCGTCAGCCCCAGCCCGAAGCAGACGAGCATCGCTGCTGCGGCCAGCGCCAGCGGCATCCGGTTGATGAGCTGGAACTGCTGGTACTCCGCCGCCCACGCCTGCAGCCGCATACAACGGTCAAGCCAGACGAAGGCCGCAACGCCCAGCGCCGTGCAGGCTGCGCGCGGGGCGAACCGTACTGTCCAGCTGCCATGCGCCAGCTCGGCAAAGATGAGCGCCGCCGCCATGCCGACGGCCAGCACCCCGCAGAACGCCGGGAACTGGTTAAAAAGCAGCGCGTACTCCCCCGTGCCGTACTGGTGCAGCGCCCACTGGCTGTAGCCCGCCTGCACAAGGCAGAGCGCCCCCAGTGTCGGCAGCGGGTGCCTGGCGCAGAGCGGCGCCAGCAGCGGAAACACGAGGTAAAACAGCGCAAAGACCGTCAGCGTCCAGGTCACGCCGTTGAGCAGCGTGCCTATGTAGCTGCGGGGAAAGAGCTGCTGGGTCAGCGTCAGGTGCGCGGCCAAATCGAGTCCCAGCGCACGGCTCCAACCGTGGCGTTTGAGGGCGATCAAAAAGCTGACCAGCAGGTTCGCGTAGTAGGCAGGCAGCAGCCGCGCGGCGCGGCGGCGGTAGAAATCTGCCGGGCGGCAGCTGGGCAGCGGCTCGCCCCGCTGGCGGGCGTTCGCCCACGGCAGAAACAGGCAGAACGCCGACAGCATCACAAGCAGGTCGACCCCGATGCTGCCCGCCCGCTGCCAGTGGTCTGACCCCAGCGAGAACCAGCTCTGCTGCCAGATGTGAAACGCACCGACAGCCCAGGCCGCCAGCACCCGCAGAAGATCCGCAGCCGCCGGGCGGTCTGCGTCAATGGGCGCGGGCGTGCGGCTCAGAACGCCCATTCGCCGTTTTCAAAGATCGTGACTTCTTCCCCGCGCTTCGTGATGCCGGTGACATGGGTATCCGCCGCGCCGATCATGACATCCTCATGGATGGCGGAGTTGTTCAGGCCCTTCTTCATCAGGTCATCGCGGGTCATGGCAGAGCCGCCCCTGATGTTCGTCGGGTAGCCCGCGCCGAACGCAATGTGGCAGGCGGCATTCTCATCAAACAGGGTGTTGTAGAACAGCACGCCGCTGCGGTTGATGGGGCTGGAGGCAGGCACGAGGGCGATCTCGCCGATGCGGTTCGAATTTTCGTCGGTGGAGAGCAGCTCGGCCAGCAGGTCGGCATTCTTCTCGGCACCGTGTTCCACGACAACACCGTCCTTGAAGGTGACATGCCAGCCCTCGATCAGCTGGCCGTTGTAGGCGTAGGGCTTCGTGCCGTAGACGATGCCGTTTGTGCGCTCGCGGTGGGGCGCACAGAAAACCTCCTCGGTGGGAACGTTGGCGATGAACTCAATGCCGTCCTCGGTCTTGCTGGACGCGCCCTCCCAGGTGGCGTCGTCGGCCAGACCGACGGTCAGGTCTGTGCCGTTCGAGCTGGTCATGTGGATGCGGTCCAGCTCCAGCGCGTTCATGCGGTCGCGGCGGGCCTTGGTCACGGCGACATGCTTCTGCCACGCGCCGACGGGGTCACCGGTGGAGACACGGCAGACGTCAAAGATCAGCGCCCAGAGCTTTTCAACAGCCTCGTCGAGCGGCAGCTCCGGGAACACCTTGGCGGCCCAGCCCGGAGCGGGCACAGCCGCCACGCACCACTGGACGCGGTCATTCATCGTGTACTCCTGCCAGGGCTTCATAAAGGTACGGCGCGCGAGGTTGACGCGGTTCAGCTTGCCCGCATCAAGGCCCGCCAGTGCCTCGGGATCTTCGGCATGGATGGCCAGCGTGCAGCAGCCGTCCGGGTCCTCGGCGTAGTCGAGGTAGCTGCGCAGCTCATAGGGCTTCATGGCAGTCAGGTCCTTTTCGTCGGCCAGCTCCATGTTCAGGCGGGTGAGCTTATCGTCCTCCCAGCGGACGACGACGGTCTTGGCCCCGGCCTCATAGCCCGCGCGGACGCAGGCATGGGCGAAATCGGGCATCGTGACCGGGCAGCGGACGATAAAATTCTGGCGCGGACGCACATTGACGCCCACCTTGACGATAAAATCAGCGTAGAGCTGGAGATAATGTTGGTTCATTGCGAGTGGCTCCTTTTATAATATATTTGGTTGTATTGTACCATAAAGTGGGCGGTAATGGCAAGGCTGCGTGCCTTCCCCCGAGGGGGGGAAGGTGGCCGAGGCCCCGCCCGAGGTCGGATGAGGGGCGGCCCTCCGGGGGTTGCCCGTTCACTGGCTGCCGCAGCGGACCTTGCCCTCATCAGTCAGCGAGCGGGGTCGCTGACAGCTTCCCCCGAGGGGGGAAGCCACTCTACCAAAAAACAGGCCGCCCGCCCGGGCAGCCTGTCGCAAAGCTTATTTTTCGACCATCATATCCGCGGCCTTGTACAGATCGCCGCAGCTCATGCAGACGACGAGGTCGCCCTTTTTGGCGTTCTGCCTGACCCAGGCGGCGGCACCCTCGAGGCCGTCCACCACGACACTGCCGGGCAGCTTGGCGGCCAGATCCTCGCTCCTGACGCTGCCGTCGTCCTTCTCGCGGCCGCCCATGATGGGCAGCAGCACGACCTGATCGGCGGCACGCAGCACCTTGGCGAAGTCGTCCATCAGCATCTTGGTGCGGCTGTAGGTGAACGGCTGATGTACAGCAATGACGCGGTCATAGCCCATCTCCTTGGCCGTCGCCAGCGTGGCGGCCAGCTCGGTGGGATGGTGGGCGTAGTCATCGACGATGACCGCGCCGTTGCACTCGCCCTTGATCTCAAAGCGGCGGCCCGTGCCGTGGAACTGCTCGGCTGCGCGGACGGCGTCCTCGGGCTTGAGGCCCAGCGGGCGCACGCAGCAGCACATGGCCAGCGCATTGTAAATGTTGTGGTAGCCGGGCACGCCCAGCTTGATGTGGGCGAAGTGCTCACCGAGTTCGAGGACATCGAACTCAAAGAAGCCGGGCTTGTACTCGCCGATGTTGACGGCGCGGAAACGGGCCTCCTCCTCGATGCCGAAGCTCAGGACCGGACGGTCAATGGAGTTCACGACGTCCATCGTGTTCTTGTCGTCCATGTTAAAGACGACGGTGCGGGACAGCAGCGCAAACTTCTGGAACGCCAGCTTGAGCTTGCCCATCGTGCCGTAATATTCCAGATGGTCGTTGTCAATGTTCAGGATGACGCCCACCGCGCAGGTCAGATGCAGGAAGGTCTCGTGGTACTCACAGGCTTCGATGACAACGCTCTGGCCGCTGCCGGCCTTGCCGTAGCCGCCGATCAGGGGCAGCTTGCCGCCGATGACCGCCGCCGGGTCCCTGCCCGCCAGCTCCAGCATTGTGGTGATCATGCCGGTGGTCGTCGTCTTTCCGTGGGTGCCGGCCACGCCGATGCTCTGGGCATGGGTACGGCTGATGTAGCCCAGCATGACGCTGCGCTCAACGGCTTTGATGCCGCGGGCGCGGGCAGCCTGCAGCTCGGGGTTATCGTCATGGATGGCGGCGCTGTAGACCACAAGATCCGCGTTGCCGACGTTGGCAGCGTCATGCCCGATGCAGACGCGCACGCCGAGGGCACGCTCGGCCTCGGTGTTTTTGGTTTCCTCGACGTCAGAGCCGGTGATGGCATAGCCGCGGCTGTGCAGAATCTGGATCAGCGGATAGGTGCCGGAGCCGCCGCAGCCGATGAAGTGGATCGTGCGGACACCTTCGAGCAGCTTGGGGTCATACATACTAAAAACCATAACAGTGGTCACCTCAAAATTTATCCGCTGCCGTAAGGGATGGCACGCGGTATACTTAACTATATTACGGAGTAATTATACTATTTTTCTGCAACAAAATAAACACTTTTTTTAAAATTGCAGCCTGACCGACCAATTTTTGGGTAAAAGGCACAAATTCAGGGAGCCAAAACACAGCAATACGTCGAGGGTGCCGCTTGCGCCGCGGCCTTGGCGGCACAAAAAACTTTTTACGGTACGATAAACGCCGCCCTTGCTCTGTGATTTTTCTGGCTTTTTCCGGCGCCGCCTGTTATAATGAAGAAAACCGCAGGAGGGATGCAGAATGGCAAAGCTGATTTGGGGCATTGACCCGCTGGCCGTGTCACGGCTGGGACGCACGGCGAAAAAGCCGCCGTTCACGAAAAAGGAGCTGGCGCGCATCGGCATTCCGGCGCACAAGATCCCCCGCGTGCAGGAGGAGCTGGCGCGATTGACGGCAGATAAGACCCTGACCCGGGAGGAATTGGGGAGACTGGCGGAGGAAATCAGCTGGCTTTTGCTGTGAGCTTGCCTTCCCCCTCGGGGGAAGGTGGCCGAGGCCCCGCCCGAGGCCGGATGAGGGCGAAGTCGCCGCCATTGCTCCATAAACTGGCAGCCTCGGCAAGGTTTGCCCTCATCAGTCAGCGGGCGGGGCCGCTGACAGCTTCCCCCTCGGGGGAAGCCTTTTTTCGCAAACTGCCCTTGTTCCCTCCCGCAACCTATGCTATAATAAGCGTATCGTGCCAAATTCATCCGGCGCGGTGGGAAAAACGCTTTGTGTGGCAGCCAGCCATGCGGAAGGAGTAACGTAATGAAGAACAGTGAAAAGACCCTTGACATGATCGTGAACCTGTGCAAAAACCGCGGGTTCATCTATCCGGGCAGCGAAATCTACGGCGGCCTGGCCAACAGCTGGGACTACGGCCCTCTGGGTGTTGAGTTCAAAAACAACGTCAAAAAGGCATGGATGAAGAAATTCGTGCAGGAAAGCCCCTACAACGTCGGGCTGGACGCTGCCATCCTGATGAACCCCCAGACCTGGGTGACCACCGGCCACGTGTCCAGCTTCTCGGACCCGCTGCTGGACTGCCGCGCCTGCAAGAGCCGCCACCGCGCAGACAAGCTCATCTCCGAGTGTGAGCAGGGCAAGGGCGTGGACGTCGATGCCATGACCTTTGACGAGATGGACGAGTTCATCGCCACCCACCCCGAGGTCGTCTGCCCCGTCTGCGGCAAGCATGACTTCACCCCCATCCGCAAGTTCAACCTGATGTTCAAGACCGCCATCGGCGTGACCGAGGATTCCTCCTCCACCTGCTACCTGCGCCCCGAGACCGCGCAGGGCATCTTCGTCAACTTTGCGAACATCCAGCGCACGACCCGCCGCAAGCTGCCCTTCGGTGTCTGCCAGGTCGGCAAGGCGTTCCGCAACGAGATCACCCCGGGCAACTTCACCTTCCGTACCCGCGAGTTTGAGCAGATGGAGTGCGAGTTTTTCTGCAAGCCCAACACCGACCTGGAGTGGTTCGCCTTCTGGAAGGACTACTGCAAGAACTGGCTGCTGAGCCTTGGCATCAAGGAAGAAAATCTGCGCCTGCGCGACCACGAGCCCGCCGAGCTGGCCTTCTACAGCCGCGCCACCACCGACATCGAGTACGCCTTCCCGTTCACCGACTGGGGCGAGCTGTGGGGCATTGCAGACCGTACCAATTACGATCTGGGCCGCCATCAGGAAGCATCCGGCAAGAGCCTGGAATATTTTGACCCCGAAACCAACGAGCATTACATTCCTTATGTCATTGAGCCTTCCCTGGGCTGTGACCGTGTGGCACTGGCTTTCCTGTGCGAAGCTTATGATGAAGAGCATCTGACCGACTCCAAGGGCAAGGAGGATGTGCGCACCGTGCTGCACCTGCATCCGTTCCTGGCACCGTTCAAGTGCGCTGTGCTGCCTCTGTCCAAAAAGCTGGGCGATAAGGCCATGGAGATCCGCAACGAGCTGGCCAAAGACTTTATGGTGGATTACGACGATGCCGGTTCCATCGGCAAGCGTTACCGCCGCCAGGATGAGATCGGCACCCCGCTGTGCATCACCGTGGACTTCCAGACTGTCGGCGATGACAAGGTGGAAGCCGATAACTGCGTGACCGTGCGTGACCGCGACACCATGGAGCAGATCCGTATGCCCATCAGCGAGCTGAAAGAATACATTGCCAAGAAGGTTGCTTTCTAAGCGATTTAGGGCATAACACTGCTGAATCACCAATAAAATGCAAATACCCGTACAGCCTGAAAGCTGTACGGGTATTTTTGGTTAAGGCAACACCGCACAATTCCCGCCTTACGGCTTAAGCACCGCTTCGGCGGCTGCGGCACGGCATCTGCATTGCTGATTCCTAATTAACTCCCGCTTCCCCAAAAAATTATGACAAAATCTTCCTCTCCCTCTCGTTTGGATGTCTTTTTTGGCAACCCGGCGGCTGCGGTGGGCATGGCGGTGGTGTGCAATGTGCTGTGGGGGTCGGCGTTTCCGTTTATCAAAATGGGGTACCGGCTGTTTGCTATTGACGCCACCGATACCGCTTCCATCATGTGCTTTGCCGGTGTCCGCTTTATGCTCAGCGCGCTGCTGGTGTATGCCGGGGGCGCGGCGCTGCGGCGCGGGCCGCTGCCCATGCCAAAGGGCAAAAATCTGCTTTCTTGCTGCGGGCTGGGCCTGTGGCAGACTGCTGCACAGTATACCTTTTATTATTCCGCCGTTGCCCTGCTGACCGGGGCTATGGGCGGCATTCTGAACAGCACCCAGAGCTTTATGGGGGTTATCCTGGCACACTTTTTGTACGGCAAAGCCGACCGCATGACGCCGCGCAAAGCTATTGGCTGTGCGCTGGGGTTCAGCGGTGTGCTGGTGGCAACTCTTGGCAACCACGGCAGCGGCAGCCCGGCGGGCGTTGCCTATATGCTGATCGCTTCGGTGATTTTTGCACTGGCCGGGCCGTGGAACAAAGCCGTGACTCAAAAGGTGGATTCGTTCACCGTCTCCTGCCTGAACCTTGGGGTCGGCGGTGCGGCGCTGCTGGTCATCGGCCTTGTTCTGGGCGGCAGCCTGCACCCGCAAAGCTTTGGCGCTGTGCCGGTGCTGCTTTTCCTGGCATTTATCTCCGGTGCCGGTTATGTGATCTGGGCACTGCTGATGAAAAACAACCCTGTTTCCCGCATTGCCGTGTTCGGCCTGATCATTCCGATCATGAACGTTCTGCTCTCCGCCATCCTGAACGGCGAGCCCCTGTTCGAATGGCAATACCTTGCCGCCCTTGTGCTGGTGTGCGGGGGGATCTATTTGGTTAATAGGCCGGCAGCAGGGAAGAAAAAGGAAAATTAGGAATTAGAAATTAGTAATGAGAAATTAAGAACAATGTTTGGCAATTTCTAATTGCGAATTCCTCATTCAACGTAAGGGCAAAGCTATGACCAACATCTTCGATACCCACGCGCATTATTCGTCCCGGCAGTTTGATGCGGACCGGGATGCGGTGATGCGGGCGCTGGGGGAAGGCGGCGTGGTGGGCGTGCTGGAATGTGCAACGCATTCCGGCGATGCCGCTGCGGTGCTGGAACTGGCCCACAAATATCCTTTTGTACATGCCGCGCTGGGCATCCACCCCGAAAGCCTTGGCGAGGAGGACGCCGCCACTGTGGCCACTTACCACGGGGACTGGCGGGCCGAGCTTGCCGCCATGCGCCCCCTGTTTGATGACCCCGCTGTGATCGCGGTGGGGGAAATCGGGCTGGACCACCATTGGCCGCTGCCAGCGCAGGAACAGTACGACCTGTTTGAAGCGCAGCTGCAGCTGGCGCAGGAGCTGGACCTGCCGGTTTCGGTGCATGACCGCGAAGCCCACGCCGAAATGTATGAGCTGCTGCGCCAGTACCGCCCCCGCGGGGTGCTGCACTGTTACAGCGGCAGCGCTGAGGACGCCGCCTGGCTGACGGCGCAGGGCATGGCCCTTGGATTTGGCGGCGCTGTGACTTATAAAGGAGCCAAGCGCGCGGCCAAGGTGCTGGCCATGGTGCCGCACGAACTGGCTGTGCTGGAAACCGACTGCCCCTATATGTCCCCCGAATCGGTACGCGGCACCCGCAACGACAGCCGGAACATTGCCCATGTGGCAGCCAAGATCGGCGAGATCTGGCAGATGGATGCCCAGAGCGTCCTGGATTTGACCGCTGAAAATGCAAAGCGCATCTTCAATCAATAAGGCAGCGCTGCACCAAGCTGTGCAGCCTTTGCCGCAAACAATTTATCTGGAGGAATCACCATGAAAGCACGCATTCCCAAACACCGCGAATTTATCATCGACTTCCCGAAAGAGGTTTCTCAGGAAAAGGCAGACGAAGGCTGGGAGAAGCTGACCGCCCTGCTGGAAGATTACAAGAAGGCCCATAACGGCCAGAGCGTTTACTCCCCGACTTTCATCGAGGACCTGGAGCCCGCCGTGAAGGAACTGCAGGCAGAGTACGGCTTTACCTACACCGTTGAAACTGCAAAATAATTGCTGAACCCGCTGCGGTCCTTGCTGAATGCGAGGATCGCATTTTGTTATAGAATTTATGGCAGGCAATCGTATTCTTCCTTATGGTTTCTACACAATTCAGCCGTAAACTGAATGTGTAGCAAACATAAGGAGGATGATGAGATGCTGCAAACAACACACAAAGGTCTGTCCGGCACGGCGCTCAAAACCATTGCGCTGGTACTGATGCTGATGGATCATATCCACTACTTTTTTGAGTTTACCGGATGCATCCCGGAATGGTTCAGCATGCTGGCGCGCCTGTCGGCACCGCTGTTTTTGTTCTGCACGGTGGAAGGCTTTGCCCATACGCATGACCGCAAGCGGTATTTCTTCCGTATCTGGTGCATCGGTGCGGGCATGGCGGCGGTGCAAT
>ERZ772969.1135-NODE-1135-length-21758-cov-34.328019_pt1 | contig 21758 bp, 22 predicted proteins | sample MGYA00511676_ERZ772969 | MGnify/ENA primary metagenome ERZ772969 (study PRJEB29015, sample SAMEA2737651) | human gut metagenome | biome: human gut; feature: human-associated habitat; material: faeces | place: China | collected 2012 ... | reverse complement strand
GCAGGACGCACAATCGAGCTGCAAGCGGCAGGACGCCGCATTTGCAGCGACCCGGACGGTATACAAACAATGCATGCTCATCTTCCAGAGCGACTTAGTTCTTCCCATCAGCGTGCAAATCTTACATATCAGCCACAGCCTGCCCTTATCTACACCCCCATTTCAACAAATCACAATTTATACTTTTATTTTGAAGATTTATGTGGTATTATTTTAACGAAGTTCAAAATGTATTAAATTAATAACTGACATAAGTAATAATGTCATATTAATTAAATGCATAACAGATATGAGAACAGATAATTTAAGAAAGTATTAAAGGAGAAAAACATGAGTAAAAAACCTGTAGTTTTAATGATTCTTGATGGATACGGTTTAAATGATAATACAAAAGGCAACGGTATTGCTTTAGCTGATACACCTGTTATGGATAAACTTATGAAAGAATATCCATTTGTTAAGGGATATGCAAGTGGTCTTTCTGTTGGTCTTCCTGATGGACAGATGGGTAATTCAGAAGTTGGACATCTTAATATGGGTGCCGGAAGAATTGTATATCAGGAATTAACAAGAATAACTAAGTCTATTGAAGATGGTGACTTCTTTGAGAACCCTGAATTGCTTGCAGCTATAGAGAACTGTAAGAAGAACGATTCGGCATTACATTTATTCGGATTATTATCTGATGGAGGTGTTCATAGTCATATTACACACCTTTTTGCACTTCTTGAGCTTGCTAAGAAGAATGGTCTTACTAAGGTATTTGTGCATGGCTTCATGGATGGAAGAGATACTGCCACAGATGGTGGTAAGGATTATATCAATCAGGTATATAATAAGATGGATGAACTTGGTGTAGGACGTATTGCTTCAATATCAGGACGTTATTATGCTATGGACAGAGATAACAGATGGGACAGAGTTGAGACAGCATATAAGGCACTTGTTAATGGCGAAGGCAATACAGCAGAATGTGCAAGATGTGCAATTAATGCATCATATGAAAATGGCAAGACAGACGAGTTCGTAGTTCCTACTGTAATTGTTGAAGACGGCAAGCCTATAGGAACAATTAAGGATAATGATTCAATTATCTGCTTTAATTTCAGACCTGACAGAGCAAGAGAGATAACAAGATGTTTCTGTGATGACGATTTTACAGGCTTTGACAGAGGCGCAAGAAAGAATGTTAAGTATGTATGCTTTACAGATTACGATGTAACTATTGGAAATAAGAGTGTTGCATTTAAGAAAGAAAAGATTACTAATACATTTGGCGAATTCCTTGCAGCAAATAATATGACACAGGCAAGAATTGCTGAGACAGAAAAGTATGCCCATGTAACATTCTTCTTTAACGGTGGTGTTGAAGAGCCTAATAAGGGCGAAGACAGAATACTTGTTAAGTCACCTAAGGTTGCAACTTATGATCTTCAGCCTGAAATGAGTGCGCCTGAAGTGTGTGATAAGTTAGTAGGTGCTATTAAGTCTGATAAATATGATGTAATCATTATCAACTTTGCTAACCCTGACATGGTAGGTCATACAGGAATTGAGTCAGCAGTTATTAAGGCTGTTGAGACAGTAGATGAATGTGTAGGCAAGGCTGTTGCAGCACTTAAGGAAGTTGATGGCGTTATGTTTATCTGTGCCGACCACGGTAATGCAGAACAGCTTATTAATTATGAAACAGGCGAACCACTTACATCACATACAACTAACCCTGTTCCATTTATACTTGTAAATTATGATCCTGCTTATACATTAAAGGAAGATGGAAAGCTTTGTGATATTATTCCAACCCTTATTGATATCATGGGAATGGAAAAGCCGGCAGAAATGACAGGCGAATCACTTCTTATTAAAAAATAATAATTTAATAAAAAGTTATAATTTAAAAATTATGATAGTAATATAATTATATATATTAAAAGCATGTAATATATTGCTAATCTATATAACAATGGATAGATAAATTATATTATGTAATCAAATATGCCTTCATCTGTATGAAAGTGATACAGATGGAGGCATAAATCTGATATTTGATCCACGATTTCTCCCACATTAGAAAATGTATGTAGAAGGAGGAGTATAACATAAAAATACACCCTTTTACAGAATAATATATTGCGAAATAATATATATTATGTTAAAATCAAAATATTGTGACGGTATGGATGTATTCATGCTTTATTTTGTACAGACAGGCATGGTCTGTTGCAAATATGTGCGCAAGTAAGGTATAGCTGCTTATTACATATTATTAATTAAAATGCTATACTTGGATAAGTTACTATTATAGGAGGTGTAACAGAATGTTTGGTATGTCTGCTGCAGATATTATAAGAATTATATTAATGGCATTATTCGTTTTAGTATGTATAATATTAACAATAATCGTATTAATGCAGGAAAGTAAGCAGAATGGTTTGTCTGGAGCAATCAGTGGTGCTGCGGATACTTACTGGGGAAAGAACAAGGGACGTTCAGTTGAAGGTAAGCTTGAATTATTTACAAAGATTTTAGGGGCTGCTGTTATTATAATTGCATTAATCCTTAATCTTAATTTTTAATAAACTATTTTGATAAAGTATTTTATAAAACGCTCTTTGAATGTAATATTTAAAGGGCGTTTTATTTTTGGCTGCGACTGGGTTAGGCTTGTTTTATATTTTTCAGAAAAGTGTTTTTTGACACCCTTAATAGTGTTATGATAGTATATATTAAAAGTTAATTTACAAATAAGATTAACTATAATATGTTGTATTAGAGAGAATGTGAAAAATAAGTCATATAGTTTATTTTTCATAAATTCATACATAAATGAGCTGGCTTTTTGTGCCGCAGGCATCACAAAAAAGCCTTTATCGCAGAGCTACTGATATGCAAAAGTCAGCAGAACTGACCGGCGGCTCGCAGTAATATTTGCAAATGAATCCTGAATTGACCTGCGATTTCTCAAATATTAGAAAATGCCTGTGGAATGGAGTTAATATGGATAAAGAAGATATGAAAAAAAGAAAAGCATTAATAGCTGATCTTGTTTTAAATAATGAATTTTATGTTCCAATGAAGACTAAAGAGATGGCAATTCTTCTTAATATTCCTAAGAGTCAGAGACCGGAGCTTCAGATGGTTCTTGATGAGCTTGTTAAAGATGGAACTATTGGCGTGTCTAAGAAGGGCAAATATGGAAAGCCTGAAAATACTGCTGTTACAGGCATATTTGAAAGCACAAAAAGAGGTTTTGGTTTTGTTACAGTCGATGGCAGGGAAGATGATATATTTATTAAAGAGTCAGATTGTAATGGTGCATTTCACATGGATAAGGTCAAGGTTGCAATAACATGTGAAAAGAAAGGCAGCCGGAGATGTGAAGGCAAGGTGCTTGGTATTATTGAACATCAGATTACAGAGCTTGTGGGAACATTTCAGAAGAGTAAGAATTATGGTTTTGTAGTACCTGATAATGGAAAGATTAATTATGATATATTCATTCCAAAAGAAAAGATTAATGGAGCAGTGGATGGACATAAGGTTGTGGTTAAGATAACTAATTATGGAAGCCATGGCAGGAATCCTGAGGGTGTTATTACTGAAATAATCGGACATATTAATGACCCGGGAACAGATATAATGTCTATAATTAAGGCATATGATTTACCTGTTGAATTTCCTGAGGAGGTTATGTCATATCTTAATAATATTCCAGATGAGGTGAATGAAAAGGACAAGTCGGGAAGGACAGACCTTAGAAATCTTGATACTGTAACTATTGACGGAGAAGATGCAAAGGATCTTGACGATGCAATAACTCTGTCTAAAGAAGATGGTATATATCATCTTGGAGTTCATATTGCCGATGTAAGCCACTATGTACAGGAAAACAGTCCGCTTGATAAGGAGGCTTATAAGCGTGGTACAAGTGTATATCTTGTAGACCGGGTTATACCTATGCTGCCACACAAGCTGTCTAATGGAATATGTTCACTTAATCAGGGATGTGACAGGCTTGCGCTTAGCTGTCTTATGGATATTGATGTTAAAGGAAATGTTATTGGACACAGAATCTGTGAAAGCGTTATCAATGTTACAAGAAGAATGAGTTATACAAGTGTCAAGAAGATTCTTGTTGATTCGGATGAGGCAGAGATTAAAGAATATGAAGAACTCGTTCCTATGTTTAAGCTGATGGAGGAGCTTGCGGCTATTCTTAGAAAGAAAAGATATAAGAGAGGCTCTATAGACTTTGATTTTCCAGAATCTAAGATTATACTTGACGATAAGGGACATCCTATAGATATTAAACCATATGACAGAAATGTTGCAACTAAGATAATCGAGGATTTTATGCTTATTGCAAATGAAACTGTTGCGGAAGATATGTTCTGGCAGGATCTGCCATTTTTATATAGAAGCCATGAGAATCCCGATCCGGAAAAGATACAAAAGCTTGCTACATTTATTAATAATTTTGGATATACAATTAAGAGAAATGATGAGGATATTCATCCTAAGGAATTACAAAAGCTGCTTGCTAAGATAGACGGCAGTAACGAAGATACGCTTATAAGCAGACTTACGCTTCGTTCAATGAAAAGGGCAAAATATACGACAGACTGTATAGGACATTTTGGACTTGCCGCCAAATATTACTGCCATTTTACATCACCTATAAGAAGATATCCTGATTTACAGATTCACAGAATTATCAAAGAAAATCTTCATGGAGGATTAAAGGATAAAAGAATTAAACATTATGAGAATATCCTGCCGGAGGTAGCACAGCATACAAGTACGACTGAGCGGCGGGCAGATGATGCAGAAAGAGATACAGATAAACAGAAGATGGTTGAATATATGTCCGGTCATATCGGTGAAGAATATGAAGGCGTTATTTCGAGTATAACCAGCTGGGGGATATATGTTGAGCTTCCTAATACAATAGAGGGAATGATATCAGTAGCTTCATTAAAAGATGGTTATTATGTATATGATGAGAACCATTATGAGATGGTCAATGAAACAACTAACAAGACATATAAACTTGGACAGAAGATTAAAGTGGTTGTTGTATCTACAGATAAGATATTAAGAACCATAGATTTTGAACCGGCATAAACCGCAATATAATAAATGCACAGAAAAGAGGTTAAAAACAGAATATGGCTGGAACTAAGACTACATCAAACAGGCTCATTGCTAACAATAAAAAGGCCTATTACGATTATTTTATAGAGGATAAGTATGAAGCAGGACTTGTACTTCATGGTACAGAAGTTAAGTCTTTAAGAATGGGAAAATGTTCTATTAAAGAGGCTTATGTACAGATAATGAATGGAGAGGTGTATATCAATAACATGAATATTACACCTTATGAAAAAGGAAACATATTTAATAAAGATCCACTCCGTCCGAAAAAGCTTTTGCTTCACCAGTATGAGATTAACAAGCTTGCAGGAGCAATAAGCCAGCAGGGATATACAATTGTACCATTGCAGGTATATCTTAGCAAAGGAAGAGTTAAAATTGAAATAGGTCTTGCCAGAGGTAAGAAGAACTATGATAAGCGTCAGGACATAGCTAAAAAAGACCAGAAAAGAGAAGCACAGAAAGAATTTAAAATAAGAAATTTATAAGCGGAATGGAGATTAATATGTTAAAATAAGCTCGATAGCCTATTTCAACACATGGCTGATTTGTGCCGCAGGCGTCATAAATCAGCCTTTATCGCAGAGACAAATCTGAAATTTGGCTCGCGGTTCCTCCGGGAAAATGCCTGCGGAATGGAGATTAATATGAATGAAAATATTAACATGATAGTCTCACCGGTATGTTCTAAAAATGGAGAGAAGTTCGCATATGTTTCATTTACTGATGGAAAATGCACTGCCGATGGACGTATTCCGGAGTGTAAGATAACATCTAACAAAGGTTTTGAACAAAAGGATATAGAAGTGCTTGAATTATATATGAAGAGCAATCTCGCCAAGCTGAAAAGAATGGCTTCTGGAGTTAATATTATAGATGCATTTATGAAATAAAAATAAAAGTTATAAATTACAATAGCAATACATATAATACTACAACAAAACAGTCTTTAAAGGCTGTTAGTTTCTGGCATCACAACTAGCCACTGATGGCAGAAATACGTGGCTTGTGCGAATGTTTATTTCTTTTCCGTAACAAAGTTTCTTAGGAATGTGGAGTGGTATGAATAAAAAATCTATCTATGTATTGCGTACAATTATATTGTTAGTTATACTGCTTATTTTTATAAAGCTGATAATGTTATATCTGCATAATAACATTATGTATATTAATGAGAATGTACTTGATATATCGGATGAGTCATTTAGAGTACTGGACATCAACGTTGAATGTGAGAAAATAAAAGAAGCAGCGCAAAAACTTAATGTACCGGCTGGTGATATGGTTGCGGTTGTTATGTCTGTTAATAATATGCACTTGGATAAGGAATCACTGGATAATATGACCAAACGTGATTATGTCAGGATAAGAAATAAACTTAGACGTATATCATCGGCAGGCTTTAATGAGGCTGGCAGAATTTATGATGGACTTATCAATGATATAATTTATTTTCCGGTACCTGTATCCACACTTGATTTCCCGTGGGTAAATTATGTTGATTCATGGGGGTATGACAGAATTTATGGTGGGGCACGCCACCATGAAGGAACAGATATCATGGCTGATAAAAATATTGCCGGCGTATATCCTGTAGTATCAATATGTGATGGAACAGTAACTAATGTTGGCTGGCTCGAGCTTGGAGGTTATAGAATAGGAATAACCTCAGACAATGGAATTTATTATTACTATGCACATCTTTCATCATATGCACAGAATATTACAGAGGGTTCACATATTAAAGCCGGTGAACTGATAGGATTTATGGGAAATACCGGGTATAGTAAGGTTGAAGGAACGAGTGGCAGGTTTGATGTACACCTGCATTTTGGTATATATATAACTGGTGCGGATGGCAGTGAAATAGCACTTAATCCTTACAATCTTCTGAAAAATAGTGAAAATAAGGTGCTGTATTATAAATATAAAGTATGATATAATTATAGATATTATTTATAAGATATGACAGCAATAATTGATTATACATTTAGATTTTTAATTAAAAAGGAATATAGATATGAGTTTACCAGAAAAATATTTAGATACAATGAAGCAGATGCTTGGAAATGATTTCCAGGCATATATTGACAGTTTTAATGACAACCGTCTTTATGGATTAAGAGTTAATACATTAAAGATTACACCGGAAGAATTTTTGAGAATATCACCATTTGAGTTAAAGCCTATTCCCTGGATTGAGAATGGCTTTTATTTTAGTGAAAATGATAAGCCTGCAAAGCATCCATACTATTTTGCAGGACTTTATTATATTCAGGAGCCTAGTGCCATGACGCCTGCTAATGTACTTCCTGTTGAACCGGGAGATGTTGTATTTGATATGTGTGCAGCTCCGGGAGGTAAGTCTACAGAGCTTGGAGCAAAGCTTAACCAGAAGGGACTGCTTATAACTAACGATATAAGTAATTCAAGAGCTAAGGCACTTCTTAAGAATGTAGAAGTATCAGGCATACCAAACATATGTGTGCTTAGTGAAGACCCACAAAGAATTGCAGGAAGATTCAGTACATTTTTTGATAAGGTATTAATCGATGCACCATGTTCAGGTGAGGGGATGTTTAGAAAGGACAATAAGCTTATTAAGAGCTGGCAGAAAAATGGTCCTGAATTTTATTCACAGATACAGAAAAATATTATTCTTAGTGGGGCTGATATGCTAAAGCCTGGTGGCAGGATGCTATATTCAACATGTACATTTTCTAAGCTTGAAGATGAAGAATCGGTAAGACACCTTCTTCGTAACAGACCTGATATGCACCTTATTGATATTAAGCCATATGAAGGCTTTGAGCATGGTTATGTTGAAAGTGACGAAGACAAAGAATTTCATATTGAAAAGACTGTAAGAATATTTCCACATAAGATGAAGGGTGAAGGACATTTCCTTGCTTTGTTTGAAAAAGATAGTGACATGCCGGTGGATGTCCATGCAGCATATAAGAAGCAGTCCGTTAAGCTTCCTGATGAATTAAAGGAATTTCTTTCGCATGTAACTTATCCTGTTGATGAAAAAGCTATAGCCATAAGAGATAATAAAGCATATGTTATATCAGATTATATGCCTGATGAAAAGGGACTGAGAATTATGCGTAACGGAACACTGTTAGGAGAGATTAAGAAGAACAGATTTGAACCTAGTCAGGCATTTGCAATGGTTCTTAAAATGTCAGAATATGATAAAATCATTAATCTTCCGGTAAATGATGAACGTGTTATTAAATATCTTAAGGGTGAGACTATCGAGGCTGATGATTATACAGATAAGACTAAAGAAGGCTGGAATCTTATCTGTGTTGACGGCTATCCGTTAGGCTGGGGCAAGTATAACGGACAGTCAGTCAAGAATAAATATCTTGCAGGATGGAGATGGATGTAGATGGCACTTATACGACTTGATAAATATCTTGCCGATATGCAGCTTGGAACAAGAAGCCAGGTTAAGGAATATATAAAAAAAGGCAGGGTTAAGGTTGATGATATAACCGTTAAGTCCTGTGATACTAAGATTGATATTGATACATGCAATGTCATGTTTGATGGAAAGCATATAGGCTATAGTGAATTGGAATATTATATGCTTAATAAACCGGCAGGGGTATTATCGGCTGCAAGGGATAAGAAGCAGACAACGGTTGTTGACCTTATTACTGAACGTGCAAGAAAGGATTTGTTTCCGGTTGGAAGACTAGATAAGGATACGGAAGGGTTATTGCTTATAACTAATGATGGAGAACTTGCACATAATCTTCTTGCACCTAAAAAACATGTGGATAAGCTATATTATGCTATTGTAGAAGGTGTTATCGGCAGTGATGTAATAGAAGACTTTAAAAATGGCATTAAAGTAAATGATGATTTTACTGCTCTTCCGGCTAAACTTGAGGTACTTAAAACTGATAATATGGATTATGGTATACAGTCAAGTGAAGTGCTTGTGACAATACATGAGGGTAAATTTCATCAGATTAAGAAGATGTTTGTGGCAGCAGGCTCACAGGTATTATATTTAAAAAGATTGTGTATGGGAAGTCTGAGGCTTGATGAAAAGCTAAACCCCGGAGAATACAGAAAGCTGACAAAAGAAGAGATTGACAGCTTAATAACATAAAAAGAAAGGTATGGTTTTTTACATACATGAAAAAAGATTTTTTACCTATATCTGTAAAAGATATGAAGGACAGAGGATGGGAACAGTGTGATTTTGTCTATGTTATTGGCGATGCATATGTTGACCATTCATCATTTGGACCGGCAATAATAAGCCGTCTGCTTGAGTCATTTGGATATAAGGTTGGAATTATATCACAGCCTGACTGGAAAATTAAAGAAAGCATTGCAATTCTTGGAAAACCGCGTCTTGGTTTTATTGTATCAGCAGGTAATATGGATTCTATGGTTAATCATTATACTGTTAATAAAAAACACCGTCATACAGATGCTTATACACCGGGCGGGGTAATGGGGAAAAGACCGGATTATGCGACAATCGTATATTGCAATCTTATTAAACAGACATATAAAGATGTTCCTATAATTATAGGCGGTATTGAAGCCTCACTTAGAAGACTGGCACATTATGATTACTGGTCAGATAAGATTAAACATTCTATTCTTATAGATTCAGGAGCGGATATTATATCGTATGGAATGGGTGAACATTCAATTGTTGAGATTGCAGAAGCGTTAAACAGTGGCATTGATATTACAGATATAACATTTATCAAAGGAACAGTCTACAAAGCCAAATCCCTTGATAACCTGTATGATTATATTGAATTGCCGGATTATGATGATATATGTGAAAATAAAAAGACATATGCAGAGAGCTTTTACACACAATATGTTAATACGGATCCATTTACAGCTAAGACACTGGTTGAAAAATATAAAGAAAAGCTGTATGTGGTACAAAATCCACCGGCGATGCCACTTACAACACAGGAAATGGACGATATATATGCACTTCCGTATATGAGAAATTATCATCCTTCATATGAAAAAAACGGAGGTGTTCCTGCTTTAAATGAGATTAAGTTCAGTATAACTAATAACAGGGGATGTTTTGGAGGCTGCAGCTTCTGTGCGCTCACATTCCATCAGGGAAGGATAATACAGGTAAGAAGCCATCAATCTATAATTGAAGAAGCAAAGCTTATGACTAAAGATCCCGATTTTAAGGGATATATACATGATGTCGGAGGTCCGACAGCTAATTTCAGATATCCTTCATGTAATAAGCAGCTTACCAGAGGTGTATGTCCTAACAAGCAGTGTCTGTTTCCTAAACCGTGTGGCAATCTTACAGTTGACCATTCTGACTATATTAAACTTATGCATGAACTTCAAAGTATAGATGGAGTTAAGAAAGTATTTATACGTTCCGGTATCCGTTTTGATTATTGTATGGCTGATTCTGATGATACATTTATGCGTGAATTGTGTGAAAACCATATAAGCGGACAGTTAAGAGTCGCGCCGGAACATATTTCAGACAATGTGCTTAAACGTATGGGTAAGCCTGAAAACAGCGTTTATGAAGCATTTCTAAAGCGTTATGACAGAATTAATAATAAGACCGGTAAGAAGCAGTATGTTGTTCCTTATCTTATGTCATCACATCCGGGCTCAACTATGAAAGAAGCTATTGAGCTGGCAGAGTATATAAGAGATTTAGGTTATATGCCAGAACAGGTACAGGACTTTTATCCGACACCGTCTACATTGTCTACATGTATGTATTATACAGGATATGACCCTAGAACCATGGAAAAGGTCTATACTCCGGTGACATACCATGAGAAAGCTATGCAGAGGGCACTAATCCAGTATCGTAATCCTGAAAATTATGAACTTGTTAAAGAAGCTCTCATTAAAAATGGAAGAAGTGACCTTATAGGTTTTGATAAGAAGTGTCTGATACCTCCAAGAAAGCTTGAACACAGATATAAAGATAAGGCTGTGATGGGTAATGATAAGAACAGCTATAAGGGAAAAACTAAGACAGGTAATGATAAGGGCAGCAGCTATAAATCAAAAACAGGCAGTAACAGGCATAATAATACAAAAGGTGCTGATAATAAAAATGTATACACCGCTGTAAAAGCAGACAATAGAAGTCATAATAAGAACGATAATAAGAAAAATATCAGAAAGGACAGAAGCTGTGGGAAAAAAGCAAAAAGGTGAGATGGGATATTTAGGATATCTAAAGAAGAAGAATCTTATTAAAGTAATAATTGCATTTGCGGTTGTCTTTGCAATTCTTATAGCAGGAATACTTATTTTTAAATCAAAGAATAACTATATGACTGTGCTGGCAGTAGTGCTTGTATTGCCGGCGGCTAAGATGGCTGTTGCATGTTATATTGCAATGACACATAAGTCTTGTGATAAGAATACATACGATGAAGTTGTTAATGCTTCAGGTGATTTAGTCACACTTTTTGATTGTATTGCATCTAATACTAAAAAACCCATCGGAGTACAGGCCGTTGTTATTAATGACAGCAGCATATGCGCTTATAGTGTAGAAAAGGCAGATAAAAACCTTTTTGAAGATAGTGTGACTGAATTTCTTAAAGCAGATAAATTAAAAGTTAATGTAACATTATATGATAATAAAGAACAATTTTTAAGCAGAATTAGAAAAATGTCAGCTAATTTCGACAAAAATAATCAGCAAGTATCTGATAAAATGACATGGAATAAAAATACATTTATTCAGATGTGCATATGATAAAAACTGGTGTGAAATGGGGATTGGATATGAAAGAATTTACAATTGGAGGTCTTAATGCAGGTCAGAGGTTTGATAAATATCTGACAAAGCTGCTTCCTGGTGCTTCTAAAAGCTTTATATATAAAATGCTTAGGAAGAAAAATATTACCCTTAATGGTAAAAAGGCTGATGGAAATGAAAAGCTTGCAGCCTGTGATGTTGTCAGAATATTCTTTGCGGATGATACATATAACAAATTTGCAGGTAATAACACACAGACAATTCAAGATACAGGTAATCAAGCCGATTATATAGATTCCAATAAAACTAAAAATAATAATGCAAAAAACAGTAATGTAAAAAGTAATAAAGTAAAAAGTAATAAATCCAGGGTTTTAAAGGAATGTGGAATTCCAGAGATTGTATTTGAAGACAAAGACATCCTGCTTATTAATAAGCCGTCAGGGATGTTATCGCAGAAAGCACAGCCTGATGATTATTCACTTGTGGAATATGTAGCGGATTATCTTTTAGAATCAGGATATCTTTCGCAAGAAGATTTAAAAATATTTCATCCGGGAATATGTAACCGTCTGGATCGTAATACAAGCGGACTTGTGGCAGCAGGCAAGACTATGGCAGGGTTACAGAATATGTCACTTGCATTTAAGGAAAGAACTCTTCATAAGTATTACATATGTCTTGTTAAAGGTCAGATTACTAATAGAGCCATGATTAATGGATATCTTGTCAAGGATTCAAAGAATAATAAGGTTACAATATATAAGTATAATGAGTTTGATACGGCAGCAGACATTAGCGCTATTAAAGGTGCACAGGATAAGTCTGAGGCACTGCCGGTTGAAACAGAATATATTCCGGTAAAATATTCTGATAAACTTACTTTATTAAAAGTCAACCTCATAACTGGACGCAGCCATCAGATAAGAGCTCATCTGGCATCCATAGGACATCCCATAATAGGTGATATCAAATATGGCAATAAAAATATTAATGCCTTATATAAAGGGAAATATAATATATCTGACCAGATGCTTCACGCATATGAGCTTGATATACCAAAGGAACTTGATATACCTGAAAATGGTCTTAATATTAAGACAGATATACCAAAAGAATTTATAAAAGTTATAAAAGGGGAGAATATATGGGAACCTGGAATTCAAGAGGTCTTAGAGGCTCTACATTAGAAGAACTCATTAATTTCAGTAACGAAAAATATATGATGGGCAATCTGGCTCTTATCCAAAAGATACCCACACCCATTACGCCAATTAAAATTGATCATGCTACAAGACATATTACGCTGGCATATTTTGACCAGAAAAGTACTGTTGATTATATTGGCGTTGTACAGGGAATACCGGTATGTTTTGATGCAAAAGAATGTGCAACTAAGACATTTCCTCTGCAAAATATTCATGAACATCAGATAGAGTTTATGAAACGGTTTGAAAAGCAGGATGGAATAGCATTTATAATATTGTTATTTTCGGAATTAAATGAATTTTATTATATTCCATTTTCAGATGTATTGAAGTTCTGGAACCGTGGGGTAAATGGAGGACGTAAAAGTTTCACATATGATGAAATAGATAAAAATTATCAGATACACCCGGCTAAGGGTGTGGTTGTACATTATCTTGAAGCTATTCAGAAGGATATTATGCAAAGGAGCAGTAATGAAGAATAATAATATTGAGAAATACGAATTAATAGATGGTATTAGTATCGTAGACAGGGATTTTACAATTTTAACAGCAAATGAACAGATGTATAGATTTGTTGGGAATTCAGCATTACATTCACTGATTGGAATAATTCATCAGGTTGATTTAGATGATTTTACAGAAGTATGTAACAATCTTAAGCTGGGCGAAACCAAGAGCATGGTAATAAGAATGTGCAGATGTGATAATTCCTACAGGTGGATGCTTATGTATATACAGTTATGTGAACATAAATATAATCCCCATCATTCATTTGAATATTTTAAATTGAATATTTCGGATATTCATGCATTAAAGCTGCAAAATGATATTTTGAAAAATAATCTTTCTGATGTGAGACATCTTCTTGCAATGGAAAATGAACTGTTTTATACATATGATTATGAAGAAGATATATTATCAATTAACAGATTTATTGATAATGAAATTCATAATATAATAAGAGGGTCACTGGAAGATATTGTTGATGTATTTAAGGATAAAAAGATAATTAGTGAAGCTTCTGTTCCACAGTCAGAAGATATAATCAAAGATATCAAAAATGGAAAAATATCATTTTCATATAAGATTAATGCCATGGTGTTTGATGATGGAGTATATAGGGAACTCGAACTTACGGGTAATACAATCTACAATAATGATGCACCGGTCAAATCCATTGGTAATATAAAGGGAATTAATGATACGGTATATGAAGAGCTGTCAGTTAAGACATTTGAGTATCCTATGACTTTTGCAGACCTTACATACAACAGAGTTCGTGAATTCTGTGAGAAAAATATCCGTTATAATCCCGATTGCAATCTCACACTGGCATTATACGAAATCAAGGATATAGCAGAGATTACAGAACTAAAAGGAGAGGAATTCGTACAGGAGCTGTATAAGAATCTTCTTAATATATCTAAGAATCTTGTCGGTCACAGGGGAACAGTATGTCAGATTAATAACAATCTTTTTTCGCTTGCAGTAAGGGATTTATATAGTGAGATTGATATAAGAGCATTTATACTGACACTTCGTAATGAAATTGTATGGAGATATCAGTTAATTGATCCTGATTTTGAATTGTCTTTATATTTTGGTATCGCAGGATATCCTGATAACGGAAAGGACTTAAGCTGCATTAACAGAAAACTGGTAAGAGCGCTTACACTTGCAGAAAACAAACATAAGGATTGTTTTATTATATATAAAGAACATCTTCATGGCGAGTTGTCTTGACATTCAGACTTTATTAAGGTATAATCACAACAACGTTGTAGTAAGGTAACATGTTATAACATCATCGCTTTAATTCAGTGAAGCGGTGATGCGGTATAGTTGTATGGCATAGATTATATCAGACTACATGGCTGTTTGTTTATGAGCAGAACAAATAGCCGTTGATGGCAGAAGAAAAGTCTCCCGTGCGGATTTTTTCTTCGTTTCATCGCAACAAAGGTTGCTCGGAAATGAGGATTAGTGTGAAAAATAATGCTAATGCAATTATTTTCCACACGGCTGTTTTGTGCCGCAGGCGCCACAAAACAGTCTTTATCGCATAGTCAAATCTGACATTGGCTTGCGTCCTCCGGCATTAACAAATGCCTGCGGAATGGAGATTAGAATGAAAAAAGATTTATTACATACACCTGAGGGTGTCAGGGATATTTATAATGGAGAATGTGCAAGCAAGCTGGTGTTACAAAGCAGACTTCATGATGTATGCTCACGTTATGGATATAATGATATACAGACACCATCTATTGAATTTTTTGATGTATTTAGTAAAGAGAGAGGGTCTGTTCCATCTAATGAGATGTTTAAGTTCTTTGACAGATATGGTAACACGCTTGTATTAAGACCTGATATGACACCGGCAATTGCAAGAACTGCTGCAAAATATTTTGCCGATACTGAAATTCCTTTAAAGCTGTGTTATTCAGGCAATACCTTTGTTAATGTTAATAAATATTATCAGGGTAAATTAAAAGAAAATACAAACATTGGTGCGGAACTTATCGGTGACAGCTCTATAGAGGCCGACTATGAGATTATTTCAATGGTTATTGACTGTATGAAAAACTCAGGTCTTAAGGAATTTCAGGTTGAAATAGGCAATGTAATGTTCTTTAAAGGGCTCTTAAAAGAAGCCGGTATAAGCGGAGATGAAGAAGAAGAATTATTAAGCCTTATTCAGGATAAGAATTATTTTGGTGTGGAAGAGCTTCTTGACGACCTTAAGATTGACAGTAATATTTCAAAAGTATTGCTTGAGCTTCCACAGATGTTTGGCTCTGTAGAAGTTCTTGATAAGGCTAAACAGCTTACGGATAATAAGGAATGTGTTGCTTCTATAGACCGGCTTTTACAGTTATATGAGCTTCTTAAGATTACCGGCTATGATAAATATGTTACATTTGACCTCGGAGCTTTAAGCAACCATGCATATTATACAGGAATTATATTCCGTGCATATACATTTGGCACAGGAGATGCTGTTATTAATGGAGGACGTTATGACAAGCTTATAGGACAGTTTGGTGTCGATAAAGAATCTATAGGTTTTTCAATTACTGTTGATGGTCTTATGGCTGCACTTTCAAGACAGAATATTAAGGTACCTGTTGATATTGCAGGTTCATTAATAGTTTATTCAGGTGATTCTACATTAAAAGCAATCCAGATGGCAGATATATTAAGAAAGAATGATATAAACGTATGTATGATTAAAGAAATTTCTTCTTTAACAGATGAGGATTATAAGAGGTATGCTTCAGAATCACAGCTTAAGTATATCATAAGACTTAATAATAATGATAATATGTATAATGTAATTAACGTGACAGATAATACAACAGCCATGTATTCTGATGAAGAGATACTTAAAATACAAAGATAGATATGCTGTATAGATTGGAGAGAATGTATGAGATATATAACTATTGCTTTAGCAAAGGGAAGACTTGCAAAAAAGGCATTGGAAATATTTGAACATGTCGGTGTTACATGTGAAGAGATGAAAGATGAAAAGACAAGAAAACTTATATTTACTAATGAGGAGCTTAAGCTTAGGTTCTTCCTTGCAAAGCCTTCTGACGTACCTACATATGTAGAATACGGAGCTGCTGATATCGGTATAGTTGGCAAAGATACTATATTAGAGGAGAGTAGAAAACTCTACGAAGTGTATGACCTTAAGGTTGGAAACTGTAAGATGTGCGTATGCGGACCTTCCTCAGCTAAGGAAAAGTTACAGCATCATGAGCTTATCAGGGTTGCTACTAAGTATCCTAATATTGCCAGAGATTATTTCTTTAACAAAAAGCATCAGACTGTTGAGATAATCAAGCTTAATGGTTCCGTAGAGCTTGCGCCAATTGTAGGTCTTGCTGAGGTTATTGTTGATATAGTTGAAACAGGTGCTACACTTAAAGAAAATGGATTACAGGTATTAGAAGAGGTATGTCCATTGTCCGCCAGAATGGTTGTCAATCAGGTAAGCATGAAGATGGAAAATGAGCGTATCGGTAAGCTTATATCAGATGTGAAAGAATATCTTGAAAAATAATCCTTTTATTTTATGAAAAATTGATTTATAATATTATGTAATTTATCAATTTTTATATACTAAGAAATGTGGCAGCTTTTATATTTAAAATACACCGGATACTTAGATTATGGTTATTTTAATATCCACATTACAAATAATGATACATATAACGTATAAAAAGCGTAGAATGGAGACAAAATGCGTATAGTAAAATTAACACCGGAAAGTAAAAATAATATTCTTGAAAACTTATTAAAGAGAAGTCCTAACAGCTATGGTAAGTTTGAAAGTGCTGTTAATGATATCCTTATGAATGTAAAGGAAAGAAAAGACGAAGCATTATTTGAATATACTAAGAATTTTGACAAGGCTGATATTAACGCAGATAATGTAGTTGTAACACAGGAAGAGATAGATGAGGCATATTCTCTTGTCGATAAGGAGCTTCTTGATGTTATAAGAAAGGCACTTGTTAATATTAAAGAATACCATGAGAAGCAAAGACAGTATAGCTGGTTTGATTCAAAGCCTGATGGAAGCATATTAGGACAGAAGGTTACAGCTCTTGCAAGAGTCGGTGTATACGTTCCGGGTGGTAAGGCTGCATATCCATCTTCTGTTCTTATGAATGTAATGCCGGCTAAGGTTGCCGGAGTTGAGCAGATTGTAATGTGTACACCTCCGGGAAAAGACGGTAAAGTATATCCTACAACATTAGTTGCTGCCAAAGAAGCCGGAGTTGATGTAATCTACAAGGTAGGAGGAGCACAGGCTATAGCAGCTATGGCATATGGAACAGAGTCTATTCCTAAAGTTGATAAGATTGTAGGACCTGGTAATATATATGTTGCACTCGCTAAGAAAGCCGTATTTGGCTATGTAAGCATTGATTCTGTTGCAGGACCAAGTGAGATTCTTGTAATTGCCGATGAAACAGCTAATCCTAAGTATGTTGCTGCAGATCTTTTATCACAGGCAGAGCATGATGAGATGGCATCAGCGATACTTATAACTACAAGTGAGAAACTTGCCAGTGATGTTTCAGAACAGATTGATATATTTGTAGAGCAGTTATCCCGTAAGGCTATACTTGAAAAATCACTTGAAAATTACGGATATATTCTTACAGCTTCATCACTTGATGAGGCAATTGAGGTTGCTAATGACATAGCTTCTGAACATCTTGAGATTGTAACTAAAGATCCATTTAATGTTATGACTAAGATTAAGAACGCCGGTGCTATTTTTCTTGGAGAATACAGTTCAGAGCCATTAGGTGATTATTTTGCCGGACCTAACCACGTTCTTCCAACTAATGGAACAGCGAAGTTCTTTTCAGCCTTAAGCGTGGATGATTTCATTAAGAAGACAAGTATTATTTCATACTCAAGAGAAGCGCTTGAGCCAATACATAAGGATATTGAGAAATTTGCGACAGCGGAGCAGCTTACAGCTCATGCCAATTCAATTAAAGTAAGATTTGAATAAGATATTTAGAAATGAGGATTAAATATATAATGGGTAATAAAGAAAATATCGATGTCCATGCCGGTGAAAATGAGGAAAGAAGAGGTTCACAGAATGGTTATCGTAATACGAGAAGAGGTTTTTATAATAAGAACTATAACAGCCAGCCCGCACGTAAGGCAACCATAGAAAGAACTACAAGCGAGACCGATATTAAACTTACGATTAATATTGATGGAACAGGTGAAGCAGACATTGATACAGGAATAGGCTTTTTTGACCATATGCTTAAGAGTTTTGCAAAACATGGCCTTTTTGATTTAAGTGTTGTCGTTCATGGAGATTTGATTGTTGACTGCCACCATACTATAGAAGATGTGGGTATCGTACTTGGAGAGGCAATTAAGCAGGCTATAGGAGATAAGAAGTCTATAAGAAGATATGGCGATATAATTCTTCCTATGGATGAAGCACTTATATTATGTGCCATTGATTTATCAGGCAGACCATATCTTGTATTCGATGGAACTTTCCATTCAGACAGTGTAGGGTATTTTGATACACAGATGGTAAAAGAATTCTTCTATGCAATATCTTACAGTGCCGGAATGAATCTACATTTAAAGCAGATGTCAGGTGAAAATGACCATCATATTATTGAAGGTATGTTTAAGGCATTTGCAAAGGCACTTGATGAGGCAACCTTAAGGGATTCAAGAATTAAAAGTGTATTATCTACAAAGGGAAGTTTATAGTATTTACAATAGGCTGATGTATTAATTTAAAATGCTGTCAGAAATGAGGATAGATATGACTATAGAACAATTTGAAGAGGCACAAAAGGATGAGCTTAATTACAAGAGTTCGTTATCATTTTCACAATTTAAGCTTAATAACGATGGATTGATACCTGTAATTGTGCAGGATTATAAGACTGATGAAGTACTTATGCTTGCATATATGAATGAAGAATCTTTTAATCTTACAGTCAAGACAGGGCGCATGACTTATTATAGCAGAAGCCGTCAGGAATTGTGGGTTAAAGGACTTACATCAGGACATTTCCAGTATGTATATTCCATTGAAATAGATTGTGATAATGATACTCTTCTTGCTAAGGTTGAACAGGTAGGAGCTGCATGCCATACCGGTAACAGAAGCTGTTTTTACCGCAATCTTGTAAGTATAAGTGATTAATGCTATATTTTTAATTATTAATAACCGATGCAGAATACATTGATACATATTGATGTTAATATATTAATAGTATTTTGCATCAGTAAAGCTGTTACATTTATTAATATTGTGACAGCTTTTTTTATCGGGAGTGTTTATGGATAAGAAACTGATTATAACAAATGTAAAAGACCATCTTGTAGCTGCACAATATGACGATGGCAGATGTTTTGGAATACATGTATGCGATGAACAGAGTATGGTTGGTAATATATATATAGGCAGAGTTGAGAATGTTGTGAAGAATCTTAATTGTGCATTTATAGAAATTCAAAAAGGAATAAAGTGTTTCTATTCACTTGAAGAAAACAAAAAACACATATTTTTAAATAAGAAAAATAATTCAGCCGTAAATATTGGTGATTTATTGCTTGTTCAGGTAAGCCGTGAATCAATTAAGACAAAACCGGCCACAGCCACCTGTAAAATCAGTCTTACGGGACAATTTACAGTTATTTCATCAGATGTATCGGGCATTACTATATCAGGTAAGACTAAAAATGACGAACATTGCAAAGAGGTAAAGAAAATATTATCAGGGTATGCAGGAAATGATTATGGATTTATCATAAGAACTAATGCTGCACTGGCTGATACAGAAGATGTTGTCAGAGAAGCATGTATGCTTGCGGAGAAGTTTAAAAATATAATGAAACAGGCAGAGTATTTAAAAGCATTTACAGTAATGTATAAGCAGCCTGAGGATTATATTAATATTATAAAAAGCGTACATACATCTCATGATAATCCGGTTGAAATTGTTACAGATATAAAAGAAGTATATGATAATATTGTAAATGATATCAATATGGATAATTATTCCATAAGGTATTATGAAGATGATATGCTGGCATTATATAAGCTTTATTCAATGGAAAATGACATTGAAAAGGCACTTGGTAAAAAGATATGGCTTAAATCCGGAGGATATCTTGTCATTGAGCAGACCGAAGCGATGTGTGTTATAGATGTCAATTCAGGCAGACAGATATCTAAACACCGTGATAAAAAATCTAAAGAAGATGAATTATTTAAAACTAATATGGAAGCTGCAACAGAGATTGCAAGACAACTCCGTATCCGTAACCTGTCAGGTATCATTATTGTCGATTTTATTAATATGACACGTGAAGATTATAATAAAGAGCTGATGTCACATTTAAGAAAACTTTTTAAGGCTGATACAGTCAATACCACAGTTGTTGACATTACGAAGCTTGGACTTATCGAGATTACGAGAAAAAAATCAGGCAGATCGCTTATTGAGGCATGGAAAAATAGATTGGATTAAAGTTTAATAAATGGTGATATGATGATAAGAGATTATAAATACAGATATGATAAAGTTGGTATATATTTTAAAAAACATCCGGCAGTTCTTAAAATATTTTTCTTTTTATATAAGTGTCTGCCACCGGCAATAGCTTTAATTTATTTGTTTTTGTTAATATATTCGTTTCTTTTTATGGATTTTTTGGTTTTTATAAGAATATCTGCAGTTCCTGCTGTTACATTTATATGTGTAACCATACTAAGAAAAGTAATCAATAGCAGCCGTCCATATACATTATATGATATTAAACCACTGATAAAGAAAGACAAACCGAGTGAATCTTTTCCGAGCAGGCATACCGTATCGGTAACAATTATTGCGATGAGCTGTCTGTATATTAATACAGGACTTGGAATTGTTATGCTTGTTATATCAGTTCTTATGGCAGCAATGCGGGTCATAGCCGGTGTACATTTCGCAAAGGATGTAATAGCTGCATTGATAATTGCTATAGTTTGTGGAATTGTTGGTTTTTTTATTATATAAATTGTGATTTATTGAAACAAGGGGTGTAGAGACGGGCAGGCTGTGGCTGATATGTAA
>ERZ772969.1125-NODE-1125-length-21860-cov-22.390828_pt1 | contig 21860 bp, 15 predicted proteins | sample MGYA00511676_ERZ772969 | MGnify/ENA primary metagenome ERZ772969 (study PRJEB29015, sample SAMEA2737651) | human gut metagenome | biome: human gut; feature: human-associated habitat; material: faeces | place: China | collected 2012 ... | reverse complement strand
GATGCTCATTTCGTAGCCATAATCTAAAAATATCTACATTTCTGAAAAATGCGCACAAAAGCGACATATTGTTTTCTTATTGTGATCAAAAGCAACAAATTAGTAACATTTAACGTAGGGTATTAAGGCAAAGTGAGACAGGAAATGAATAACTAAAGCAACAGGTTAGGGGGAGTTAACATTAGAGAACAGATTATCTGGTCGATAAAAAACAGTAAATGGCTTCACTGCAAAATGACCGTTAGTAAACTAAACATATTATCTGCCCCGTTTTATCGGGGCAGATATAACATTAAATTATAAATAGAGATAGTTCGGCGGTTCTCCTGTTTTCCCTAAAAGAAGAGCGCTACGCCCAGGAATATTGATATTTAGAGTTCCGCCTCTAAGCGTAAATACTTTACCAGGGGGGATAATTTTTCGGGTATTATTAATAATAATGTTAACGCTATTACTCCCCATGTTTTTGTATATTCCAGGTTGCAATTTGTTAGGCCAGGTACCTTCAACTTCTTCGTTTCCTTTATTTATTATAACTAGTCCATCATGAGGAGAGTGATTAATGTTCACAGAATCCCCACGACTAAAGGCCAGAACGTTTTTAGTTGCAGATACACCCTCAAATGCGCTCCATATTCCTGCTTTATCTATATATAATGCGTGGAATTCATTGTAGAGCTGCTGATAGGTAGAGCAACCTTTATTAAGCTACGCCTCACCGCCGACACGCGTGGACCCATCATAATTTTTAATTTCAGTCGTTGATTTTAATACTTGGCCATCCCAGTAAACTAAAGGCCTGCTGAACGGCAGAGCGGCTATATATGCCATTGCTAATTGTTCATCTTGTTGATGGTTAAATAGAAAGTCATTGAAAAGATTACCATTGTTAGGAAAATCGTGGTTAATGTTAATCAATATCCGTCTTTCTGATGGGATACTTGAGATTGTGGAACCCGGTTTTGATGCAAGGGTTTGAAGATCTCCACCAAATGAAAAGGCTTTTATCGTTTTCATGAGCAATGAAAAATCAATGGCGCTTAAATCATCTCTTTCATAAAGCAGTGATGACATTTGTTGTTCATCCAACTGACAAGTTACCAGATATTCCATGTAATTCATAACGGCTTTTTTATGATATTTTGGGTTAAATAAGTTAGTATTGTGTAACCGCTCATTATAATTTTTAAGCGGTGGGGTTATTGATCTTTCTATTTGTTCATGTTTTGAGTGTTTTGCCGCATCATAACGTAAACCTCGTACGCCATATTTTCGCATTTCACGAACGTATTGATTTTGCAACATAATAACCTGGTCACTTTTGGGTGTTGTTTTAGGCATTCCATTTAAACGCTTTTCTTTTAATGCATGGAGGTTTTCCCATTCATCCTTAGAGATGTTATCTTTACTTGCTTCGAAGTCTTTTGCAGTGAGATGTATATCTTCTGGATGGATTTGTTTACGTTCTTTTGTTACTGGATCTTTAATGAATGGAATCAAAACCTGACCTTGCTAATAGCCAGGGATACCACCTTCTATATCTTTACTGATCTTCGCTCGTATATCAGCAGAGGGATAATCCAGGTCATTTTTACCACTACCCCCAATTCCCATAAAGTTAAAGGTATAATCAGGAATGATATCGATACCAAATTTTTTAGCATCTTTAACCAATGCAATAAAATCCTGCAAATTTCCCATTGGATTATGGATGGTACAAAGATCTTCGGGTTGATAAGCATGAAACCAGTAACCCTTTTCTTCTTCGGGAGTTTCTGGTCCGTCGGCGCGGAAAGTTGTCACTGGAGGGATTTGTATATACCCATAATGGCAACGTGCAAATTCAGACATATTTTCTCTGATCTGCTGGTAGGTGGCATTAAAAGCATGAAGAATCGCTTCGCCAGGTTTTTTGGGGGTGATGATTTCACATTGTGATTTCTGAACAGCAGTAAGAGATTTACGCTCAAGTGTTTGCCGTAGATGTTCTAGATTGATTAATATTTTAAATGTTTCTTGCTGTCCGGAAGGTGACGTCACGTTAATATTATATACATCGGCTGCCAGCTCATAGTCAGGAATGTTAATAGCATATGCAACATATTTATCTTTTGGGGAAGGTTTGTCAGATATAATGTGGGTGAAATGTTCAGCACGACCATACTGATAAACACCGCTGTTATCACCTCTTTCAATCATTGTATCTCGTTGATAAACCTATGTTTTTCTTTCTCCTATCCTGTCTGGCGCTGTAATGCTACGCTGTGCTGCTTTATTCAACTCTCGGTAAGTTGTATCTGGAGAAAGGGAAATTTTATAATCGTTTTTTAACAGATCATTAATAACTTTTTCTGCGTGAAAAGTTGATATAATTTCTCTGCCTTTTAATCCTTGAGGGTAAACTCCACAAGAATTAATAATATTTGTTATACAGTTTAGATATTCTAATGTATTTAATTTGGAATTTAGATCCCCGTCAGTAATGTTCCATGATAACAATGTGGGGTTGTCGATAGGTAAATTTCTGGGTCCTGGTTTTATAGAAAACATAATAAAGTTCCTCTAATGGTAGAGTAATATGATGTATACGGAAACATAAAAATGTTTAATTGTTGTGAAAGTAATTGCAAACAGATGTCCTACTTTTATCCAATATTTATATGGAAAAGGATAATGCTTAAATCTGTTTTATTAATTATCGATGTGGTCTGGAGAGGCAACTGTCAAAAATCGCTCATACGAAACTAATGATTAGCAGAATAAGATCTATGAAAGAATATATTGCTATACGAAGTTTATTTTTATGGAGTGAAAAGTAACAGATATCATAATGATGCGAAAACTCTTCAGCTAATGTAATAAAGTTATATTATTAGATACAAAATCATTACAAAGTATCATTGAATCGATGATAACTATAGATAGTGCTAATTATTAACATTTGCTTGTTGACTGCGAGTATCGACTTTGCGAATGGAGGCGGTGTCGGGTTTTATGTCGCGTGTAATCACGACCCAAGGTGAATGGGAACGCATAAAAATCTGTTATTTACATCATATGATCATCATGTTTATTGCGTGGTTTATAAGTATTGTTATTGCACACTCAAGGCCCTTTAGCTCAGTGGTTAGAGCAGGCGACTCATAATCGCTTGGTCGCTGGTTCAAGTCCAGCAAGGGCCACCAAATCATTATTTACGTATCAGGAGGAGTTAAGGGTACAAGGGGTACTCGATGGCGGTCTATATTTCATGACTAACGCCATTTCAAGGAAGAAGTGCGGTGGGTGGTTTCGAATGAGGGCTGGTGTTTTGGTACGTGGCACGCCACTGCAATGTATTTATCCATCAGTACTCATTCAAAAGTACCTGGAAAAAATGCCTGCTATGCCAAGCGGGCAAATTGCTTACATGTGGAATTAAGTAATTAACGATAAAGCCAGAGTATTATCATTTATTATACCCCTTCATTTAATCAGGTTAATTACTCAAATCACTGAACTATTCTCTGTTCGCTCACTGATGATAAGTGAGTACCACAACCAATGTATGTAGAACAATGCCGTAGAGTAAGGATGAAATGTCTCTGCCACGCCTTAAACATCTACTACTGACCAGAACACCCGCCGCAGGCAGATGAGTTTTGTGAGCGTTACAGGAGCGTGGCTATGCTCATTAACCAACGCTATTGAGATATAAATTTCTAACACTTGAAAAACGATTTTCACTAATAAATTATAACGGTTTTTTTTATCATACAGCGAAATAACCTTTTGTTTATTAAATTTAACATTCCTGTGCTAATTTAATTAAAAGTTCCATGCGTAGCAAGTGAAGCAGTTAATGTCAGTAATTGTCTCAAATGAGCGTTTTTTTATAGTGACAAACAGTAATAACATTAAAAATAGCCATGTAGACATTAATTGAGGAATAGACAATGTTAGTTAGTAAAAGCAACGGATTTAACGCTAGCGCAGTTTTGGGTAGTGGAAGTTATAATGAAAATAAATCTTCTAAACACATGGAGCTACTAGCTCATAGTATTTTAAAATTAATTTGTAAGGAAGCTGCATCAGAGACGTATCGCGGTGCTCTTGAAACTTTACAAAAAATGATGTCTGAATGTATATATCAAGAAGGCAACGCCTTTGTCATTATGGGAGCTGGAGAACAATTAAAACGTATTAAATATGAAGTTGGTGAAAATAACTTAAAGGTATTCAACGTACACTTTAATAATAATCACGAGTTAGTTAGTTCTGGTGAGCCTGACGTAATATGTTTAAGCAAGCAGGTCTGGGAAAATCTTCTCATTAAACTAAAGCTGGAAAACAATGAAAATGTGTTTTCTGAAACTAAAAAATTATCGAATAAAAATAATGCCGATCAGTTTTTTGAATGCGCTAAAAGAAATGAATAGAACCTTTTCGATAATATAAGAAAAAGTGATTTTCATGTTGGTTTACTTAAGCCAAGTAGTACGCGTAGTGTTATTTTAGAAACGCCGCCAAATGTCTGTATGGAATCACGTAATTCATATGAAAACAAAATAGATGAGATTTCATCTTTGTCAGAGTCAAAGGAACACCCCATAGATATTCAAGAAAAAAAAGATGCGTTTGTGAATGAGTTCAAGGGGGTATTATTTGATAAAAATACAAGGTCTTCAGAGCTTCTGTTTAATTTTTATGAGTGTTGCTATAAGTTTTTACCAAGAGCTCAGCCTCAAGATAAAATCGATAGCTATAATTCAGCACTGCAAGCTTTTTCCATTTTTTGTTCATCTACGTTGACACATAATAATATAGGCTTTGATTTCAAATTATTTCCTGAAGTCAAGCTGTCTGGAGAACATCTTGAAACGGTATTCAAATACAAAAATGGCGATGATGTCCGGGAGATAGCCAAAATTAACATTACTCTCCAAAAAGAAGAGGGTGGTTTATATAATTTACGTGGATTGGATTTTAAGGGGTGCTTCTTTTCTGGACAGAACTTCAGTAACTATGATATTCAATATGTGAACTGGGGAACGTCATTGTTTGATGTTGATACTCCGTGTATTTTTAATGCGCCTGCTTACAACAAGAGTAATGAAAAATCATTAAAACCTGTGAGCGAAAACGGTTTAAGTGGAGTATTGACTGATCGTAATAATAAAATAAAACTCATCACGGGCGTGGCACCATTCGATGATATTTTATTTATGGATGATGACTTTGATGATAGTTCCTCTGAGGATGATCCCGTTGAGAATAGTCCTGTTGTGACTAGTCCCGTTGTATCAAGTTCTAAAAGCAGTTTTCAATGATTAATAAATGGCAATTTTTACAAAGAGATAATAACGTAGATTGAAACAATATGTATTATTGATTGAGTAAACGGGATTATTCTTCACACTACATCCATTTTAGTGTCACTACCAAAGAAAAAGGGGCTACGTTTTCATGTAACCCCTTGATTTATTTGGTGGGCTGGCAGTGACTGAATTGGTGCTGTAATTGGTTGAAATATTTCATCTAATGTCTGGTTCAACTTTCCTTAGCTGCCTGAAAGTTTTTTGATCTTACCCAGCAATAACAGCGTTACGGTGCACCACGCCTGACTGAAGAACTGCGTGCTCAGGGTTACCACTTCAACGTAAAACCGTGGCAGGAGGTCCGGACTGAAAAAACTGGTCAGGACATCATCGGCAGGGAACGCACTGCTAGTCTGTAAACTGAACCGACTGGGGCGCAGTATGTGGCATCTTGTCGTGCTGTTGGAGGAGCTGTGCGAACGTGGTATTAACTTTCGTGCTCTGGCCCAATCTATATTTGCCCAACAATGGGGGGACGAATGCTGTAAAAGTAAAACAATCTGCGATCTCAAAGTTATTGTGTGATTTTTATGTGAGCAGAAGATATTCATCAGAAACGATTATGTAAATCATTTTATTTTGCCAACGGCCTCATTGTCGAAAGAAAAGAATACGCCCGTATTTCCTGAATGGATTGACTTTTTTATCCAACCACACTTCAGCGCACTGCGTTTAAAAAATGCCTCATTCTTATGCGGAATATCATCATTTCATCATGATGTCTTTGATGAGCGGTGAACACAATACACTTGCGCTGTCTCTTCAGGATGAATCCCCTGGTCTGGTGCCTGTGGGCTGATGTTGCAGCAAAGCTAAGGTCGCTTAAACGCTACTCAGTATTCACTTTTCAGAGGATGAAATTTATGAACAGGACCAGTCCCTATTATTGTCGCCGCTCAGTACTTTCCTTATTGATATCTGCCTTGATATATGCCCCGCCCGGGATGGCTGCCTTCACTACTAATGTTATTGGTGTGGTAAACGATGAGACTGTAGATGGCAACCAAAAAGTGGATGAACGAGGTACAACAAATAACACTCATATTATCAACCATGGCCAGCAGAATGTTCATGGCGGGGTATCTAATGGAAGTCTTATTGAATCTGGTGGATATCAAGATATAGGAAGTCATAACAATTTTGTGGGGCAGGCTAATAATACAACCATTAACGGTGGCAGACAGTCAATTCATGACGGGGGTATTTCCACAGGTACGACAATCGAGAGTGGCAATCAGGACGTTTATAAAGGGGGTATCAGCAATGGAACGACAATTAAGGGCGGTGCTTCACGCGTAGAGGGAGGGAGTGCGAATGGAATACTCATTGATGGTGGTAGCCAGATAGTAAAAGTTCAAGGGCATGCTGATGGTACAACGATAAATAAGTCTGGCTCTCAGGACGTAGTACAAGGAAGTCTGGCAACGAACACAACCATAAATGGTGGTCGACAGTATGTTGAACAGAGCACAGTAGAAACAACAACCATTAAAAATGGCGGTGAGCAAAGAGTATATGAGAGCCGTGCGCTGGACACGACGATTGAAGGCGGAACTCAGTCTCTGAATAGTAAGTCAACGGCAAAAAATACGCATATCTATTCTGGTGGCACGCAAATTGTTGATAACACCAGCACCTCGGATGTTATTGAAGTTTATTCTGGTGGCGTGCTTGATGTTAGTGGTGGTACGGCAACAAATGTTACCCAGCACGATGGTGCAATTTTAAAAACTAACACTAACGGTACGACGGTGAGCGGTACGAATAGTGAAGGTGCATTCTCCATCCACAATCACGTGGCAGACAATGTGTTGCTGGAAAACGGTGGTCATTTAGACATAAACGCATATGGTTCGGCAAACAAGACGATTATTAAAGATAAAGGAACAATGTCAGTTTTAACCAATGCTAAAGCTGATGCGACCCGAATAGATAATGGCGGGGTTATGGATGTTGCAGGAAACGCGACAAATACCATAATTAATGGTGGCACACAGAATATTAATAATTATGGCATAGCCACAGGCACCAATATCAACAGCGGAACGCAAAATATCAAAAGCGGCGGGAAAGCTGACACAACAATTATATCCTCCGGGAGCCGGCAGGTTGTTGAGAAAGATGGTACGGCAATTGGCAGCAATATTAGCGCCGGAGGCTCGCTGATTGTCTATACCGGCGGTATTGCACATGGGGTTAACCAGGAGACGGGCAGTGCTTTAGTTGCCAACACGGGTGCAGGGACTGATATCGAAGGATACAACAAGCTCTCTCACTTCACTATTACCGGAGGGGAGGCTAATTATGTTGTGCTGGAAAATACCGGCGAACTGACGGTAGTGGCTAAAACCTCGGCGAAAAATACTACCATTGATACTGGCGGTAAGCTGATTGTCCAGAAGGAGGCTAAAACAGATAGCACCAGACTTAATAATGGCGGCGTTCTGGAGGTTCAGGACGGTGGTGAGGCTAAGCATGTTGAGCAACAATCCGGCGGCGCATTAATTGCTTCCACGACCTCCGGAACACTTATCGAAGGAACCAACAGTTATGGTGATGCTTTCTACATCAGGAATTCAGAAGCTAAAAATGTAGTGCTGGAAAACGCTGGCTCATTAACAGTCGTCACTGGTTCCCGCGCAGTTGACACGATTATTAATGCCAACGGCAAAATGGATGTTTATGGAAAAGATGTTGGCACTGTACTCAATAGTGCTGGCACCCAAACAATATATGCCAGTGCCACTTCTGATAAAGCAAATATCAAAGGTGGCAAGCAAACGGTATATGGTTTAGCCACTGAAGCAAATATCGAAAGTGGTGAACAAATTGTTGATGGTGGGTCAACAGAGAAAACACACATCAATGGTGGCACGCAAACCGTTCAGAATTATGGTAAGGCAATCAATACCGATATCGTCTCTGGCCTACAACAAATTATGGCAAACGGGACAGCGGAAGGTTCCATTATTAATGGGGGTTCACAGGTAGTTAATGAGGGCGGTCTGGCTGAAAACTCGGTGCTTAATGACGGCGGCACACTCGATGTGCGGGAGAAAGGCAGCGCAACGGGGATACAGCAGAGTAGCCAGGGCGCTTTGGTTGCAACCACCAGGGCGACGCGGGTCACAGGAACACGCGCGGATGGCGTCGCGTTCAGCATCGAGCAGGGTGCGGCGAACAATATCCTGCTGGCAAATGGCGGCGTGTTAACCGTGGAGTCAGACACCTCTTCTGACAAAACACAGGTCAATATGGGCGGACGGGAGATCGTCAAAACAAAAGCCACTGCGACAGGCACGACGCTCACCGGCGGTGAACAAATTGTCGAGGGTGTGGCGAATGAGACAACAATTAACGACGGCGGAATACAAACAGTTTCAGCTAACGGAGAGGCAATAAAAACAAAGATCAATGAAGGCGGTACGCTGACAGTCAACGATAATGGCAAAGCGACAGATATCGTCCAGAACAGCGGTGCCGCTCTCCAGACGAGCACGGCTAACGGTATTGAAATCAGCGGTACTCACCAGTACGGTACTTTTTCCATTTCCGGCAATTTAGCGACCAATATGTTGCTGGAAAATGGCGGTAATTTATTGGTATTAGCAGGTACCGAAGCTCGCGACTCCACGGTTGGCAAGGGTGGGGCAATGCAAAACCTGGGTCAGGACTCCGCCACAAAGGTTAACTCTGGCGGGCAATATACCCTTGGGCGGTCAAAAGATGAGTTTCAGGCTCTGGCCCGGGCAGAAGATCTCCAGGTCGCTGGCGGTACGGCAATCGTCTACGCAGGTACGCTGGCGGATGCATCGGTCAGTGGCGCGACAGGAAGCCTGTCGTTAATGACGCCACGGGATAATGTTACGCCAGTTAAACTCGAAGGGGCGGTCCGGATTACCGATAGCGCGACATTGACTCTGGGAAATGGCGTCGATACCACGCTTGCCGACCTGACGGCTGCCAGCCGGGGCAGTGTCTGGCTTAACAGCAATAATTCCTGTGCAGGTACCAGCAACTGCGAATATAGAGTAAACAGTTTGCTACTCAACGACGGTGATGTTTATTTGTCAGCACAAACAGCAGCGCCTGCCACAACTAACGGTATCTACAATACGCTGACAACCAATGAACTTTCCGGTAGCGGTAATTTCTACCTGCATACCAACGTTGCAGGCTCCCGGGGCGATCAACTGGTCGTCAACAACAACGCCACTGGTAATTTTAAAATCTTTGTTCAGGATACCGGCGTCAGCCCACAGTCTGACGACGCGATGACGCTGGTGAAAACAGGGGGAGGGGATGCTTCGTTTACGCTGGGCAATACCGGCGGTTTCGTTGATCTTGGGACCTATGAGTATGTCCTGAAAAGTGACGGCAACAGCAACTGGAACCTGACCAATGATGTCAAACCCAACCCGGACCCCATCCCAAATCCAAAGCCAGACCCAAAACCCGATCCAAAGCCAGACCCAAATCCAAAACCAGACCCTACTCCCGATCCAACGCCGACACCCGTTCCGGAGAAACGCATTACGCCTTCTACGGCAGCCGTACTCAATATGGCAGCAACATTACCGTTGGTATTTGATGCTGAGCTAAACAGTATTCGCGAGCGGTTGAACATAATGAAAGCGAGTCCACACAACAATAATGTCTGGGGGGCGACGTATAACACCCGTAATAATGTCACCACCGATGCGGGTGCCGGGTTTGAGCAGACGCTGACCGGAATGACAGTGGGGATCGACAGCCGTAATGATATTCCTGAAGGAATTACCACGCTAGGCGCTTTTATGGGCTATTCCCATTCACATATCGGTTTTGATCGCGGAGGACATGGCAGTGTGGGCAGTTATTCTCTGGGCGGCTATGCCAGTTGGGAACATGAAAGTGGTTTCTATCTGGACGGTGTCGTGAAGCTGAACCGTTTTAAAAGTAACGTAGCAGGTAAAATGAGCAGCGGTGGAGCCGCCAATGGCAGTTACCACAGCAACGGGCTGGGCGGTCACATTGAAACCGGGATGCGATTTACCGATGGTAACTGGAACCTGACGCCGTATGCATCGTTAACGGGGTTCACCGCTGATAACCCCGAATATCATTTATCCAATGGCATGAAATCGAAATCAGTCGATACCCGCAGTATATATCGTGAACTGGGCGCAACGCTGAGTTACAACATGCGTCTGGGGAACGGTATGGAAGTTGAGCCGTGGCTGAAGGCGGCTGTGCGCAAAGAATTTGTCGATGATAACCGGGTGAAAGTGAATAGTGACGGTAATTTCGTCAATTATTTGTCGGGCAGACGTGGAATATACCAGGCAGGTATTAAAGCCTCATTCAGCAGTACGTTAAGCGGGCATCTTGGGGTGGGGTATAGCCATAGTGCCGGTGTGGAATCCCCGTGGAACGCGGTAGCTGGTGTGAACTGGTCGTTCTGACCATCAACGAAAAAGCCCACATCTGTGAGCTTTCATGTTACCAGGAGCCGCGGCTCCTTTGCGTATCCTTTTATGTCTCCTCACCGTCTGGTCGGTGTTTTGCTGAGACTTCTAACTTCCTGTTTTTGTTGGTGTTGTCCTTACACCGTCCAATCATGATTGGCTGGCGGAGTTTGAATAAATGCTTTATTGCTTTGATTTTTAATGATTTTGTTTAATTTAGTTTTTGTGCGTATACCTAATCGTATACCAATGGCTGTAAGTTAATGTGAAATGAAAGCGCATTTTTACTTGGATTGATGCTATATCGTACAGGAAAAAAATTTTTTTTCGAAAGAACTGTTCACACTGTTCACCTTTCTTTTTTCTCCTTTTATTTCAGTATGATAGGTGGTGAATAATGGGTGAAGGGTGAACATTCGATTCTTCACCTCCGGCATTCTGCCGGTGTGACTCCTACTGGTGATTAATCCCCCGTACTGAAATCACACAGGGAGAAAAAAGTTTTTTTTGATTTGATTGTTCACACTGTTCACCTTTCATTTTTCTCTTTTAATTTCAGTGTGATAACGGGTGAATATACGGTGAAGGGTGAACAGTGGATTGTTCACCTTCGGGGGAGGTCGGGATAAAAAAAAGACCGGCAGATGCCGGTCAGGTGGGTCAGGTTGTTGCAGGGTCGTCACATTTTGGCAGCCAGTCGCCGTAGCTTTCCTCTTTCAGCGTCAGGTTGGTCTGTATCCCCTGTTTGGTATGGCGCTTCTCGTAATTCAGTCCGTATTCCTTCAGCATCACCGGCAGCCCCAGCCCGAACATTTTCAGACTGAGTACGTTCCGGTAGCCGTTTGCCTCCATGTAGGCCAGATAGGCGTGATAGAGGTATTTACGGTAATTGCGCGGGATGATACTCGCGTTCCCCATATACATGCCGCTGGTCTGCGGCAGGGTTTCCAGATAGCCGATAAAATCAAACGTCGGGTCGGCATCCCGTTTGATGTTCAGCGCCTCGTCTGAGTTCTGCTGGGACTGAAGCAGTGACCGGGCGAGCATCGGGTCGCTGAACTTCTGCATCAGGTGACGCACGATGACCGCCAGCTCGCGGGTGATTTTGTCCTTAAGCTGCGGGTCGCGCTCCTGCGGGGCTATCTGTTCCGGGAAGTGAATAATCACCCGCCGGCGTGACACGCCGCCGCTGCGGTCGGTGAAGCGCATCGGGTTATTGTTCACGGCCAGAATCACCGCCGGGATGTGCGTGGAGTACGCATCCCGGTATTTCGGGTCAACGGACACCGCATCGCCGCCGGTGATGGCCTTGAGTCCGGCTCCGTCGCCGCTCCATTTTTCCTGGTCCGGCAGGCGTATCAGTGAGAAGCCAGTTAACGCGGCACGTTCACGCGGGGATTCCAGCGTCTCAATGGTGGCCGACGTGGCGTTATCTTCCCCGGCCAGCAGGGTGGCTATTTCGGCCATGATACTTTTGCCGCTGCCGCCGGGACCGGTCACCTCCAGAAAGAGCTGCCAGTCGTAGCGGTTTGCCAGCACCATAAACAGTGCGGCCAGAATCACGTCGCGTTTTTCCGCACGACCACCGGCGGCACGGTCAAGCCAGCGCCAGAACGCGGGGGCGTGGGTTTCCAGCGTTTCCCCTTCCACCGGCGGGGTGAAATCCACATCGCACAGGGTGCGCATCCAGTGTGACGGACTGTGCGGGTGGAACGTGCCGCTCTGCGTGTCGAGCACGCCGTTACGAAAGCCAATCAGGCGGCGGGAGGGGGCTTCCTGCTGCGGAATAATCAGCTTCAGGGTGTCCACCACGGAGGCCACCTTCCCGGAGGAGAACGGCGCGCGCAGCCGCTGAAACAGCCCGGCCACATCCCGGGCAAAGTCCTGTGGTGGCAGCACCTTCCAGACACCATTTTCATAACGGGACAGAAGCTGGCCGTTGGCATCGACCGCGAGCGCCTCGCCGTAATGCTCATAGATACGCATGGCCTTTTCGCTGGTACTCATGGCGGAAAACTCCGCTTCGCTCATGGTGTCGAACGGGCTTTCAGCCGGTGGCCGGATGGCATCATAAATGGCCTTACGGGTGGCTTCCCCGCCGTACTGCGTGAAGGCATCATTCCAGTCACCGAAGACCGGCGGCAGGGCAACAACACCTTCACACGCATCTGCGGCTGCGGCGGCTTTTGTCTGGCCGTCACCGCTGAGGTCACGGTCAGCAGCAAGGACAATATGACAGGCCGGATGCTTCTGCCGGGCAAGGCTGGCCAGAGAAAGGAGGTTCACGGAAGAAAGCGCCACCATCACCGTTTCACCGGTCAGGTGATGTACGGTAAGTGCGGTCGCGTATCCCTCCGCTATCCACAGACGTTTTCCGGCCTGATTCTGTCCTTCAAGGGTGTGACAGGTGCCCCTGACCTGTCCGCCTTTCAGGGTACGCTTACGGCCGTCAGCACTGATTAACTGAAGGTTAACCAGTTCGCCGCTGTCGTCATACAGTGGCACCACAAGGTCACCGGCGCGCCAGCTCACGCCACCGGCTCTGTGTGTGCCGGTCAGCATCCGGCATTCCCGGCCGGGAAAGCCCTTGCGGGTCAGGTAGGCGTTACCGGTTCCGGGACGGGTTTTTGCCATCAGGGTTTGTGCCAGTGCGGCGGCGTTCTTCCGGGCAGCGTCTGTTTCAGCAACGGCGGCGGCCGTCACTGCCGGGTCAGCCGGGGGCAGACTGCCGGTCACGGCAGCCACCTTTGCGGCCGCGTCGGACGGGGAGACACCAAACACCTTTTCAACCAGTTTCAGGCCGTCACCGGCACCACACTGATTGCAGTACCAGGTGCCGCGCCCCTCCCTGTCATCAAAACGGAAGCGGTCACTCCCGCCACAGACCGGACAGGGCTGATGACGGTTTTTCAGCACCTGAATCCCCAGCGCCGGGAGAATACGCGGCCAGTGGCCGAGCGCATGGCTGACGGTGGCGGTTACGTTCATTTTCATGGTGTTGTTCTCCTTCAGTGCAGTACCGGCGCTTTTATGTGACGGGCACAGAGTTCATCCATCACAACCAGCCCGAGAAAGGACAGCGACGGCGCGGCCTTCAGGGGGCCGGATTCCATTAAATCTTCCAGCAGGGCACAGGCTATCTGACGCCCTTTTTCCTCACCGTGCTGGCGCAGATAAAAGCCTTCCAGCTCAGCGGCGATGGCCGCCTCCAGTGACTCAAGGGTGAGATGCGGGTAGCGGTGCTGACGTTCGCACACGGTCAGCCAGGCACAGGCGACAGCGCGACGGTAAAGGGCAGCGCGTAAGACGGGCGGTAAGGGTGTTTTCATTTGCTTTCCTCCCTGTGACAGATGACTGCATTCCGTGCCGGTTGCATTAACTGATAAGGCATATCTGCGTCTCCTGAAGACGTGCGTATCCCTGCGCGAATACGCACATTTAATTTTTCGGGTGTCGTTTTTTAATTACAGATAATTGCGGTAACTGTTATCCGGGGTGATTTCCGGGTCAGGCTCCGTGCGGGGAATTTCCCGCCATTCCCGCGCCACCGGTGCCGCCCGGCTGACCGGAACAGTGTCCTGCGGGTAAATATCCAGATATTTCTCCCGCCATTTCTGTAATTCCGGGTCTCCGGCCATTTCTTTCAGTACCGCATGCCGGTTTACGGGGCTGCGTTTGAACAGGTCAGGACGGTCACAGGTAAATTCCCGCAGAAAACGCCCCAGCGGGATGTCTGTGGTGCGCCCGTCAGCGAGGATACGCACAAGGATACTGAATTTACGGCGGTACGGGTTCCAGACAATGTCCGGGCAGCGGTACGGCATTTCCCACGGAATACCGTCTTCCAGAATGCCGACCACGGCCACATCGGGAAAACCGGCAGAACGGTAAATCTCACCGGGCTGGGGAAAATCAAACATGCGTCCTGTCTCCCCGGTCTTTCTGCTGGGCGAGAAAATCGCGGCACAGGCCTTTGGCTTTCAGCTCATTCAGCACAAAATCAATATCTTCATTCAGGTAGCTGAAAATATGCGGAATGTAGAGCTGATGCAGGCCGGAGAGTTCACGGTGAATCAAATCACCCCCAACAAACTGGGATACGGCGCTGGCGCGGTTGAGCTTATGGTAAGCCTCAATGCTGAGGTGTTCACGGGCGTCATGACGTGCTGAGACGGTCTGAGGGGCTTTTTTATTACGCACGGGACACCTCCACCACCGGCAGACGGGCAGCAAGGGAGAGCACATAGTCACGGACAAGGGAACGGCGGGCGCTGCGTTCATCACCGGCGACGGTGCGAAGCATACAGATACGGGGATGACGGCCTGCGCGACGGACAGCCGCAAACACAAAGACAAATTCAGGGTGTGAGGGGGTAAGGGTTGTAGCCATGATGGCAGCCTCCTTGAAGTAACAGTTACAGCTACCACTGGAGTTCCTACGCTCATGGGTGGTAGCCCGGACGGGGGTAGGAATACCGGCCTTCAAGGAAACCGGCCAGCCCGAAGGCTGCCCCGCCCGGACCACCATTATCTGACAGAGGCTACGGTTTAAAAACCACAGCCAGAAAAACAGGTGTGCCGAAGCAACGACGTAAAAAAAGACGCATGGCGCGTCATATGTCGCCTTGAAGTAACTCGGGTTCCTACGCCCGGCTGCCGATTTTGCGGCAGCGGAAAAACTATATCCGCAAATGCCGGAAAAAGGCAAGCCAGAAAAAGGGAGTTTTTGCAGAGCGGGCATCATCATGCGTCGTACCCCCGTTTGCGTCCGGCAATGCGTCCGGCCATCCATGCGGTGACTTCAGAGTGCAGCCAGGCCACATTTTTACCGCCAAGACTCACCTGCGGCGGAAATTCCCCCTTACGGATGAGTTCATAGATGGTCGAGCGTGACAGGCCGCACAGGTGCATCACTTCCGGCAGACGTAAAAAACGCTCCTGCGTGATGTCCGGCAGCGGCATCAGTGGCGTCACAGGGGCGGGAGACGGGGAAGAAAAAACAGCTTGCATCGGGCTACCTCGTTAATGTCCATACAGCACCGGATAAGTCCGTCCGGCTTCGGGTAGCGCTTTATTTTGTGAATATTTTTGGCAGACGCAACAGGGGGGATTTGTTCCGGCAGCCTTACAATGACTGTGTGTTTTTTGTTCATTCCCACTTAAAGTCATTTAAAGCCACTTAAAGCAATTCGTAATTTTTATAGTGAAATACAAATCGTTTCTTCTTATTCATTCACGGCGAATTAATAAAAACAAACAGTAGTAAACAGCACAAAAAGTCCATGAGCGGGTGAACAGTGGTGAACAGACGGTGAACAGTCATTACTGCGATTGTTCACCCTTTAACTTACTGTATTACTTATCTTTTTTCTTATGGTGAACAGAGGTGAACAGTAAAATATAAAAAAACAAACAGTAAGCCGGTTTTTCCTGCGACCTTTTCCTGGCTTGCCGGTCTGAGGATGAGTCTCCTGTGTCAGGGCTGGCACATCTGCAATGCGTCGTGTTGTTGTCCGGTGTACGTCACAATTTTCTTAATCTGAAGTGACGAGGAGCCGGAAAATGTCTGACAACACCATCCCTGAATATCTGCAACCCGCACTGGCACAACTGGAAAAGGCCAGAGCCGCTCATCTTGAGAACGCCCGACTGATGGATGAGACCGTCAAGGCCATTGAACGGGCAGAGCAGGAAAAAAATGCGCTGGCGCAGGCCGACGGAAATGACGCTGATGACTGGCGCACAGCCTTTCGTGCAGCCGGTGGTGTCCTGAGCGACGAGCTGAAACAGCGCCACATTGAGCGCGTGGCACGCCGGGAGCTGGTACAGGAATATGACAATCTGGCCGTGGTGCTGAATTTTGAACGTGAACGCCTGAAAGGGGCGTGTGACAGCACGGCCACCGCCTACCGGAAGGCACATCATCACCTTCTGAGTCTGTATGCAGAGCATGAGCTGGAACACGCCCTGAATGAAACCTGTGAGGCGCTTGTCCGGGCAATGCATCTGAGTATCCTGGTACAGGAAAATCCGCTCGCCAACACCACCGGCCATCAGGGCTACGTCGCACCGGAAAAGGCTGTCATGCAGCAGGTGAAATCATCGCTGGAACAGAAAATTAAACAGATGCAAATCAGCCTCACCGGCGAGCCGGTTCTCCGGCTGACCGGACTGTCAGCGGCAACACTCCCGCACATGGATTATGAGGTGGCAGGCACACCGGCACAGCGCAAGGTGTGGCAGGACAAAATAGACCAGCAGGGAGCAGAGCTTAAGGCCAGAGGACTGCTGTCATGATTTACTGCCCGTCGTGTGGACATGTTGCTCACACCCGTCGCGCACATTTCATGGACGATGGCACCAAGATAATGATTGCACAGTGCCGGAATATTTATTGCTCTGCGACATTTGAAGCGAGTGAAAGCTTTTTCTCTGACAGTAAAGATTCAGGAATGGAATACATTTCAGGCAAACAGAGATACCGCGATTCACTGACGTCGGCCTCCGGCAGTATGAAACGCCCGAAAAGAATGCTTGTTACCGGATATTGTTGTCGGAGATGTAAAGGCCTTGCACTGTCAAGAACATCGCGGCGTCTGTCTCAGGAAGTCACCGAGCGTTTTTATGTGTGCACGGATCCGGGCTGTGGTCTGGTGTTTAAAACGCTTCAGACCATCACCCGCTTCATTGTCCGCCCGGTCACGCCGGACGAACTGGCAGAACGCCTGCATGAAAAACAGGAACTGCCGCCAGTACGGTTAAAAACACAATCATATTCGCTGCGTCTGGAATGAGGGCTGCCGGTTAACACCGGCCGTCGCCACACACCGTATTTTTATTCTTCAGCATGATGAGAAAGAGATAACGATGGAAAGCACAGCCTTACAGCAGGCCTTTGACACCTGTCAGAATAACAAAGCAGCATGGCTGCAACGCAAAAATGAGCTGGCTGCGGCCGAACAGGAATATCTGCGGCTTCTGTCAGGAGAAGGCAGAAACGTCAGTCGCCTGGACGAATTACGCAATATTATCGAAGTCAGAAAATGGCAGGTGAATCAGGCCGCCGGTCGTTATATTCGTTCGCATGAAGCCGTTCAGCACATCAGCATCCGCGACCGGCTGAATGATTTTATGCAGCAGCACGGCACAGCACTGGCGGCGGCACTGGCACCGGAGCTGATGGGCTACAGTGATCTGACGGCCATTGCCCGAAACTGTGCCATACAGCGTGCCACAGATGCCCTGCGTGAAGCCCTCCTGTCCTGGCTTGCGAAGGGTGAAAAAATTAATTATTCCGCACAGGATAGCGACATTTTAACGACCATCGGATTCAGGCCTGACGCGGCTTCGGTGGATGACAGCCGTGAAAAATTCACCCCTGCGCAGAACATGATTTTTTCGCGTAAAAGTGCGCAACTGGCATCACGTCAGTCTGTGTAAAATTCCCCGAAAATCCGCCCGTTTTTACTGAAAAAAGCCATGCATCGATAAGGTGCATGGCTTTGCATGCGTTTCCCTGCCTCATTTTCTGCAGACCGCGCCATTCCCGGCGCGGTCTGAGCGTGTCAGTGCAACTGCATTAAAACCGCCCCGCAAAGCGGGCGGGCGAGGCGGGGAAAGCACTGCGCGCCCCCGGTTGGTGCTCGTTACTAATGTTTTTTGCGCCCGAGCACCGTCGGGAAGGGGCTGGGGGGGATAGGGGAGGTGCCTGACGTCGCGCGGTAATGTTGGTAAGTGTGCCGCTGATGGCTTCTGAGGGGAGTGGTAAATAGCCGCCTTTCGACGGTGTAGTGGGGAGAGTATTGCTTACAAACGTAATGAAATTGTTTGAGTAGCTAGGCTACTGCATAGGATTATTTTGTTCTGTTAATATATCCGTTAATATAGATAGATTGATCCAATTGAGTTTAAGGAATGAGTATGTTTCAGATATCAGCTGGAGTGTTCTTTGATTTAGATAAAATAGAAAAACACGATGGCACATTTGTTTTTTATTCAAATGTTGATGTGTCTTTCTCGGTGGAAAACACCTCCCCTCTTTTTAAAGCAAATAAAATAAGTCATGATGGTATAAACTGTTATGTGGTAAACTATACTCTCCTGACCGAAAAACCAGAACGAATTGAAGCTGGAGTCGTAGTTAGGGCTGGTGATGAGGATTATAGGCAACAATTTATTTTATTATGGGAATTCTATTTTGATTGTGTGGCTAGAGTAGAAAAAGAATCGGTTAAAAAAATATGTGCATTATCAAATTTTAATAAACATCACTCAAAAATTGCGCTTGAAGTTGCCCCATATTTAGTGGAGATTAATCGAAGAGTTTCATTTGATGATGTCTCTGGGTTTTCTGCTTTTATTAAAGATGTAGTGAATCTAAATAGATCTGCCTTTAAATCTTTAATGGCAGCGTTAAAAATAATTAGTGATTCAAAAGAATCATTGTCAACCAACTTTGACCTGACTTATTCCATGTTAGTCTATGCCTTGGAGTCTTTGTCTCAAAGAAATGATAACTATAAGTCTGATTGGGATGACTACGATCAAAAAACCAGAGGTGAATTAGAGTCTGTATTTGAGCATATGCCTGGTGAGGATGTTTGTAAAATTAAATCAATACTTATTGAAGGCAAACAATTCAGATTACAAAAAAGGTTCAAAGATTTTATACTGAAAAATCTTGAAGAAAATTATTTCAATGAAACAGAGAGATATCCAATCCGCTATAGCTTCCTTAGTAGAGCTTTAGATAATTTATACAAAATCAGGTCTTCTTTTGTCCATGAGCTTAAGCCACTTGATGCAATGATCTCGAAAGCCTACAATCCTGTTGGTGATTGTCTGGTTCTTTTTGGCGAACCTCACTTCAGTTACTCTGGATTGCTTCGACTTCTTCGCCATGTGATAATAAATTTTTGCCGTAAAAACTACAGTCAAAAAAGAGAGTCTGTTAATTGGGTGATGGAAACATCGGGTGTAATGGTTGCAGAGATATCTGCACAATATTGGCTCTGGAATGCAGACGGATTTACAGCTAAAAGTATAGCGAAGTGGTTTAGTGAATACCTAAATATGTTAAATTTAGGCGAAGTCACTGATTTGCAGTCTATCATGGACAAAATTGAGATAATCTATGATCAATCCAAAAAAGAATATAAAAATGGGTTGTTGCATTTTTATTTCTTATATAACTTAATGCATAATGGAAATAAGGGTGAATGGCTTGAGTTTGCGAACAAGCGAAGTTCTATACTTGTTTGTGATATATATTGGTATTCATGCTCTCCATATTTATATAAATCATTTACTAATGTTTCAAATGGTATTGCTGATATAAAAACATTGAGAAACTTTTTGTCTTGTTTTAACGAATATGATAAAAATAAATTTAAGCCAAATCGTTTAAATCTCCCTGCAATGACCGAAGTAATTATGTTGGCTTGCGCAGCAAATTCATTCTTCAGAATTGGAATGTATCAAGACTATGTTTTAATGGGCAATAGAGCGATGAGAGAAATTGCTTCAGTAAAAGATGTATTTTATTATATAAAAGAACGATTAAGTAATTCACAACTTATTGAATTGGACGAGTGCTTGAGATTGTATAGAAAAAAGGGGGGCTAACCCCTTTTATTTTTAACGTATTCTCCCCACCAATCCATCAATTCAATTCGCTGCACGAGATAAGTAGAACGATTGTATGCTTTTCTAACTTCATTTTTATCACTGTGGGCTAAGGCAGACTCGATAACATCAGGATTTAATCCAGCTTCATTCATGGCTGTACTTGCTATTGAACGTAATCCATGGGCAACTAATTTTCCGCCAAAACCAATACGTTTTAAAGCTGCATTTGCAGTCTGACTGTTCATTGGTTTCTTTGGGTCATTCCGACTCGGAAAAACATATTCACGATGAGCACTAATAGGCTTCATCACATTAAGAATCTCTAATGCCTGAGATGATAGAGGAATTATGTGTTCCCGTTTAGCCTTCATCCGTTCGGCAGGAATCGTCCAGAGCTTTGCATGAAGATCGATTTCTTCCCACCGAGTACTGGAGGCTTCAGAAGGGCGCACAAGAGTCAGGAGTTGCCATTCAATTAGACAGCGAGTCGGGATAGACAGATTTGACATGACTAAAGAACGCATCAGCTTTGGTAATTCTTCAGGTCGAAGCGTCGGCATGTTTTGTTTTTTTGGCTTTTCGAAGGCCATGCCAACACCTGATGCTGGGTTTGCATCAATCAAGCCAGTGTTAACCGCATAAATCATTATTTCGTTAATGCGTTGCACCAGACGACGTACAGTCTCTAATGCCCCACGAGCTTTGACTGGCTCAAGTGCTTCGACCAATGTTCTAGCTTTGATCTGCTGAACGGGCATCTCACCAACGGCGGGGAATACATCTTTTTCCAATGAGCGCCAAATATCTTTTGCATAATCAGGGGTAACACTTTTGCTTTTGAGCTGAAACCAATTAGCGGCGACCGTCGAGAAAATACTGTCCTGTGCGATTTGCTGCTGTTCCTCTGCAATTTCAGCTTGAATTTGCGGGTCAATTCCGTTGGCTAACAAGGAAAGGTAATCCGCTCTTAAGCGTCGGGCGTCAGCAAGTGAAAGGGCTGGGAAGGCTCCTAGCCCCATCATTGTCCGTTGCTTTGTTGCCGGACGTTGATAACGGAAACGCCATAACTTCTTACCGTTCGTTTTAACGAGTAGAAAAAGACCATCGCCATCATGCAACGTTAGATCCTTTTCTAACGCTTTAGCGCGCAGTACTTCTGTGTTGGTCAGGGGGCGTGTCGTTCTTGCCAATTTGGCCGCTCCTTCATGAATTGGTATACGCGTTTAGGTATACATCCTACCGTATACCTAAACGTATACCAATAATCACTGGATTTAGCTGGATATCCTCGGACAACGGTAGACACAAAAAAGCCCGCAGAGCTTGTGCTATGCGGGCTTTCAGGATTTCTCCGGACGTATCCGGAAGAGCAAGTGGTGGAGCTGGCGGGAGTTGAACCCGCGTCCGAAATTCCTACATCCTCGGTACT
>ERZ772969.1114-NODE-1114-length-22002-cov-5.045974_pt1 | contig 22002 bp, 26 predicted proteins | sample MGYA00511676_ERZ772969 | MGnify/ENA primary metagenome ERZ772969 (study PRJEB29015, sample SAMEA2737651) | human gut metagenome | biome: human gut; feature: human-associated habitat; material: faeces | place: China | collected 2012 ... | reverse complement strand
ATTTTACCCTCTGGCGGTCTAACTCCTCTAATCGGGCATAGACACGCTCCAGAAAGCCCATATCCGTGCACTGATAGCCGTAAAGCTTACGGCACCAATCCCAACCACAATAAGTGGCAGCATTCAAGCTCTGATAAAACTGCTCTTTGCTTGGTGTGCTCATGGCTTCACACCGTCATAAATTCGTTCATTGAAGTACTTTGCATTAATTTTCCCACGGCTGATTAGATAATTATTTTCTTTGAGCTCCTCATTAAGCTGCCGAATAATTGTATACGCATGGCTCTTAGAACACTCCATAACCGCAGCCACTTCCTCAGCTGTTAAAAACCTCTTTTCATCCATGTGCTTTCCCCTTTCTTGATAAAAACTACTGCCCTAGCTTGCTTTTTTTGTTTAGACGCATGCCCCTCCTCTCCTACTGGTCTATAATCTCGGTTACATCCACGCCAAGCGCCTCTGCAACCCTTCCGGCGCATACCGGTGTTATTACTTGGCTGTTAAGAATAACATTGATTCTCGCCCGGCTTACGCCGTATGCCTTGGCAAGTTCGCGTACAGTCATCATCTTGCGCGCCAATGCAATATCAACTTTGTCTCTGTTTAGTTTCATGTTATCACCTCCAAAAATCCACGTTTGTGATTTTTCATTGACACTGTATCACGTTTGTGATAATATGTCAATAACAAATGTGATTTTATTTACTTTTTCTATCACAGTTGTTATCATGGTCTTGGAGGCATAGCCATGACAATAGGTGAAAAAATTTACAAAATAAGAAATGAAATGGGACTTACTCAAAAAGAATTTGCCAAAATAGCTGGGGTTTCTCAATCTGCTATAAATTTTTGGGAGAACGGAAAACGGCAACCACGACTTGAACAACTTAACAAACTAGCATCCTCATTAAATATTCCTATTAGCACTTTCATAGATGAGCATTTGGTGGAGGATATTGCGGAGAATATTACGGAGATTATTAAAGAATTAAATTCTGCCGGGAAAGAATTAGTAGAAACAACAACTAATGCTATAGAAAACGTAACTGTACAACTAATAGAACTAGGTGAAGAATTGATGATGAAAAAAGTCATGGAAAATTTTTCGAAACTCAATGCAGAAGGGCAAGTTAAATTATATGATTATTCCGAAGACATGATAGCAAACCCAAAATACTGCAAACACACACCAGAGCAGCCATTGCAAGAGTAGCCATGCGCAAAACAACGAGCGACACGTTTCACGAGCCGCTCTTATGTCAATAATAACCACCGTACCCAAAAGAACGGTGGTTAGCCAAAACCTCTAAAGCGAACGTGCGCAAAATTGCGCGGGTTAAAAGCGGACGAGCCAAAACTGGCCAGTCAGCTCCTGCACATTGAAAATATAATATACTTAACCGGGCAGCCGGGGGACGGTTTCCATTTGCTCCAGTCTTGCGAAAGGAGCGATGCCAATGGTTACATATAGCGATTTATTCACTTTTGTAATTATGCTTTGTGCGGTGTCTACTCTCGTTAGTAGCTTTAACCGCAAAAAATAACCGCCCAGCTCCTGGCTAAAGGTTAGGCGGTTATCTTTGTAACTTATTAACTTATTTTGCCGGAGCAGATAGGTAGTAGCTATCTCTCGGCTGTCTTGCTAAGTATATTATATGCAATCGTGCGGGATTTTTCAACCCCAAAGTAAAAAACCGCCCCAGTTGCCAACTGAGACGGTTCATATACCCCCGAAACCGGTACAGAATGGAGGTATTAACGTGGAAATAATCACTTCTTTTATTGTCGCTGTTGCGTCTGGTGTAGCCTGCCACTGCATCATCAAACGGAATAAGAAAACCCACGTATCGCCCCTGCGCCAACAGGAACGGTTCATATACCCGAAAGCGGTATGATCGCAACCGATGGGGTAACGATTCGTTGCCCCCTTCGATATAATCGCAACCGATGAGTCCCTAAAATAGGGCATCACCAGTATGATATAATCTGCACTTATATTATATCCTTTCGGGGCAGTTCCGGCAAGTACGGAGCTGTATTTTTTATACCCATTTTTAAGAAAGGACTGATTTTTATGCCGTGCTACTATGATGATCAGCGAAAGAGCTGGTACACAAAATTTTACTATGAGGACTACACCGGCAAGCGCAAACAAAAGCTGAAGCGCGGATTCAAGCGTAAGGGCGATGCACAGGCTTTTGAACGGGAGTTTTTACTTAATACGGCAAATTCCCCGGATATTACATTTAAAACGCTTAGAGATGCCTATATAGAGCACTGCACCCCACGCCTTAAAGAATCTACCATACAGCAAAAGCAATATGTCATAAATTGCGACATAGCCCCATACTTTGACAATAAGCCAATCAACCAGATCACGCCGTTAGAGGTAGCGAAGTGGCAAGCTGCCATTCAGTCAAAGGGGCTAAAGCCAACCACGCTACGCAATATCAATGCGCAGCTTATTGCCATTATGAACTTTGCAGTTAAATATAAGGGGCTGCCTAAAAACCCCTGCATAGAACCCATGGGTAGCGCTACAAGGGCGCAGGATAATATAAACTTTTGGACCCTCGCAGAATATAACGATTTTATAAAGCATGTCGATGATATACAGTACCGCATATTCTATGAAATGTTATACTATACCGGAATGAGAAAGGGCGAACTTATGGCTCTCACGCTACAGGACATTGACTTTTCTAACCTCACCGTGAGGATAAACAAGACACTTTACTATAAAACAAAAAACAAGCGTTCTACACCACCCAAGACAGCCAACAGCAACCGAACAATTTCTATACCCGAAAACGTAGCAGCTGATCTGCTCGAGTATACTAAGCGCGTATACGATATTGATATGGGATATGAACTATTCTTTTTGTCAGTACATGACATCGAAAATTACAAAGACAAGATATGCAGACAACACGGCATACGCAATATAAGAGTGCACGACCTCCGTCACCCGTATGTCAAGCACACGACAAAAAAATATAATTCTGAAAAGCAGAAAACCCAAACTACCAATCTTAGTGCTGATAGTCTGGGTTTTCTGTTTTTGCTTTTTATTCTACGACTTTGCCCGTAGTATAGGTGGGATTATCTCCATCATTTCCTTCAAAGACTACTTCTGTTGTAGCACCGCATTCTTCACAACGGAGATATAGTTTTTTCACCATTCCATCTTCATCTGAATCATCACCATCAATGCTTAATTTCTTACTTTGGCAAACTGAGCAATGGTATTGAGAAAGTGGATCGAAAACTTTCTGAAGGATGTTTTCATAAACGCCAACAAGAGAAATACAAAGCGTAACACAGGTTGAGGCTTCGTAGTATGTAGCACTACGCGAATGTGTAATCTTATTGGCGTAATCCCAGGTGGATTCTGTTAGTTTCTTAATAATACTTCTGTAATCTGCGTTTTCCGATCCTTTCAAATAGAACTGAATAAATAGTTCACATTTTCGCTTGAAATTCGATGCTTGGGGCTGCTCCCCATCACCAGCCATTGCAGGGTCATAAATGTGGTTGCCGAGTTCAATCAATGTTTCTCTGCACTGAACACCTATCGCTTGAAAATCTTCAATCTCCTTAGCGGTATCAATTAGCGCAGCGACACTTTTGAGCTTTCGGAAAAGTTGAGGAGCAATTTCTGCATCGAGCGTCACACCATTTACAAAATCCTCTGGACTATATTCACCCTGGGCTGCGCTCATTCTCTGCATTAAGCCCATGTGGAAAGAATACACTTCATCTGCTCCAAAATAATATGCACTTTGGGGATAGAGATTCATCGGAATCCCGTCGCCCTCCACTACCCACCAATCTCCATCAGTATCGGTTTTGACATTCCAGACGCGCACATCAACACCCAAATCATCGAAGTGTTGCTCTGTTTTTGCGCTCAATACTGTGCATTTTCCTTGAGATTGCCATTCTACATAGCTTTTCACATCTTCAAATGTTCGATTTCCCATTTTTGTTCCCCCTGGTACAGCTTTCATAGTAAATAGAATTTAACTATATTGTACCACTTGTCGTTTGACTATAAAAGCGCCAAAGAGCAGAAAACCCAAGCCACTAAGATGGATTTGATGGCCTGGGTTTTCCGTTTTTGTATCTTCAATTATTCAAAGAGGTCATGGACCTTGTAAACAATCTCAATGCGATTGTCGGGGAATACATACACCTTTTCAATCAGCAGATCTGTCAACTCCGAGGTTAGCACATCTGCTTCGGCAATCGAGTGAGCAATCTCCTGTCGGCTGCTTTGGCGGGCCTGTTCTTCTCGCTTCAGCTTTGCCTGGGCGGTGACAGCAGCATAGGCATTTTTGACTTTCAGTATTTCTGCGTCATAAACTGCTTTCTCCGATTTATAAGTGTCCAGCTCAATCTGCCCCAGGAGATACCGTTCAAAGAGAGCTTGCTTCTGGTCCTTCAGCGTTTCCAGCTGCTTCTCATACTCAGAACATTTGGCAGCGGTGGCCTCCAGGTGAATGGTGCCGTCCTCATGTATGGGCAGCAGGATTTCCAGCTGCTTTTTCAAAATGAGGAGGACTGCTTCTTCCAGACCAGCAGCATCTGCCCGGACATCGCGGCAGCGGCTGTTCAAATCGGCTGTGGAATGGCGGCACATATAAAACGGTTTCTTTTGGGTGATGCGGGAGAGTGCATGATCGCAGCAGCCACAATAGACCTTGCCTTTCAGTGGGTAATCCCTGGTTTTCCTGGTCGGCAAGGAAAACCGGCGCTGCACAGCCTGCACCTTTTCAAATAGTTCTTTATCAACGATTGCCGGATGATGGTCGGGAATAATGAACCATTTGTCCCGGTCCTTCCTGCGGCTCCGTGTGCCGCCTACTTCAATGACTGCACGACGCCCGATGACATAGGAGCCGATATAGCGTTCGTCCTCCAGAATACGGAGAACCGTAGAACTGCTCCAGCGTCCACGGGAGCGTGAGACATCGTGGTACTGCTGCCCATGAGCTGCTTTGTGTTCTCCGGGGGTCGGGATGCCTCGCTTAAAGAGCTCCCTGGTAACGGCTGCTGCTCCAATTCCGGTTGCGGCAAGTTGGAAAATGAGCTGTACCACAGCAGCGGTTTCCGGGTTCGGTTCCATTCTGCCATTGGCGCTTTTGCGATACCCGTAAGGGCAAACTTTGCTCTGGTATTCGCCGCGCTGCATTTTGGCGTACTTGGCGCTTTTGGTCTTGATGGACATATCCCGGCTGTAATACTCGCTGATCAGATACTTGAAAGCCACATCCATACCTCCGGTATCGCCCTTGTGCTGATCGCTGTCAAAATTATCGTTGATGGAAATGAACCGGGTGTGAAACAGAGGGAACACACGCTCAATGAAATAGCCCGTCTCAATGCTGTTTCTCCCAAACCGGGAAAAGTCTTTTACGATGATGCAGTCGATCTTATTGGCCCGCACCATCTCAATCAGCTCCTGGACTTTGGGACGCTCAAAGTTTGTCCCGCTATACCCGTTGTCGATAAATTCAAGGATTTCTGCATGGGCGGACTCCGGCATGGAAGAAACAAATTCGTTCAGCGCAAGGTGCTGGTTTTCAATGCTCATACTGTCGTATTTGTAATCCTCCAGGGAAAGGCGGATATAAAGGGCAATCACATATTTCTGCACTGGCTCAGCACCTCCTCACAATGCTCAAATTCACTCTGGAAACGGAAACGAACCGTAATCCGTTTCTCTCTTGAGACCTCTACACGGTCAATCAGTCGGTCAATTAGGGCTGCCGTCAACTGGCAATCTTCCTTGATATGCTGTGCATCCTGGGACAGCATTTTATACTGTTCCAGCTGTTTGGTGATAATTGCAAGCCCTGCTTTCAGTTGCTCGATTTCCTCGCTGATGGCCTCGATTTTGGCTTCGTACTTCTCCTTGAAGGTAAAATACTCGTCTTTTGACAGATGGTTCTGGATCAGGCCCTCATACAATCCGCGCTGATAGGTTCGCAGCTGCTTGATTTCCTGTTTACGGCTGGCGATTTTAGCTTGTATGTTTTTCTGTTCCTCGGCTTCTTTGGTGAGGTTTTCCAGACCGAGAGAGTATTGCCCCAGCGTGGTATCAAGCTGTTCCTGTATCATATCGGCCAGGGCGTCCAGCAGCTCTTTTTCAAAGATAAACGCACCAGGACAAACACCCTTTTTGATACGGTTATTGCTGATACAGTGATAGACATATACCTCCTGAGACTTTCTGCGGACGCATTTTTGCCGGTGAAGGCTGTGTCCACAGTGGGCGCAGAAGATTTTTCCTCTCAAAAGATTAGGGGACCAGGAATGTATTTCCCTGTCTTTGGCCTGCTGTGCAGCCTGGTCCAATGCTTTCTGAACAGCGGCAAACAGCTCCCGGCTGATGATGGCTTCATGGGTGCCGCGTACCGTTGTCCATTCATCGGCGCTGGCTCTGACCTGCTTGTGGTCAATGATTTTAGATACCCCTTGCACCAGATCTCCGGTATAAACCTCTGCGCGAAGAATTTTGGCTACGGTGCGGGTTTGCCAATGCCCATTGCCTACCAGATTTTCATGGGTGATCTCTCCCAAAGTCCTCTTGTAGTGGCTGGGAGAGAGATACCCGGCCTCGTTCAATCGTACCGCTATGGTGTTTAATCCTGCGCCCTCGGCGGCCCATTGGAACATGGTTTTGACTACCTCGGCAGCCACCGGGTCAACAATCAGCTGGTGGCAGTCATCTGGAGCTTTCAAATATCCATAGGGTGTACGCCCGCCAACATACTTGCCGTCTTTCATGGCCTGCCGCTGCTGGGCTTTGATTTTTCTGGCAATATCCATCGCATAGGCTTCGTTAATCATGTTCCGCAGCGGGATGATGATACCATCATGGGAATTATCCGGGGAAGAAGAATCGTAGCGGTCATTCACGGCAATAAAGCGGACTTTCTGCATGGGAAAGTAACGCTCTATATAGTAGCCGGTGTCTATGACATTTCGCCCCAGGCGAGAGAGGTCCTTTACAATGACGCAGTTGATAAGACCCGCTTCAATATCGGAGAGCATTTGCTGGAAGCCGGGGCGGTGGAAGTTCGTACCCGTTGCGCCATTGTCAATGTAGGTCTGTACCACAATAATCTCCGGGTTCTGCTCCAGATACCGGGCGATAATCAACTGCTGGGTTTCGATAGAGGCGGTGTGGGTATGCTTATCCTCAACGGAAAGCCGCACATAAATTCCGGCGCGGCAAGTAGTATCTATCTCCGGTGCGGGAAGCACCACAGTTTCCTTTCTACTTTTTCTTGCCACAAATCATCCCACCTTTCTTTGACTTGTTTGCTCTGCCAGCTGAATCAGCTGGATCGCTTTCTGGTATTCATCCTGGTATGTAAAGGTAATCTCCAATTCCTTTTTCCCAATCACCTTGATGCTCTGTATCATGTGAACCACAGCTTTGCGGTCCAAGGCCTCCATCGTAGAGAACTGTGTGAAGTGGGAAATCCAGCGGTTCCGTTCACTCCGGTTCTCCAGAACATCAGCCAGCTTTTCCTTTAAGACCCGAATACTCTCTTTTGCATTTTCCGCAATCCTCGTGTATTTGGCCTTATAGTCGGTATATTCCTCTTTGCTGATGGTGCCGGTAATCAGGCTTTCATACAGGCGAGCCTTAAATTCAAGCGCCTGTTCCACCTGCTGCTCATTGGCGGCGATGTGGGAGGCGTATTCATTGGCAAGCGCCTGATTGATACTGCTCTGGTCGATACCGTCCAGGATGGCTTGCAGGCAGCTCACATTGTCAATGTAGCCTTTCAGACTGTCCTTGACGCACTCGACAAGATCGCTTTCCTTGAGCATTACCGGGTTGGTGCAGCCATGCTTTTTCCCGGTGGGGCAATAATAATAGTGATATTCCTTGCCCTTGACCCGGTTCGTTTTCCGCGTCATGCGGCTCCCACAGCACCCGCAGATTAAGACACCGGAAAACAGATATACCGTATCCTGCTTGGGAGAAGTCCGGGTATCCAGTCTGCGGATACGCTGGACAAGTTCAAAATCCTGCTTGGCAATCAGCGGTTCATGGGCGTCAGGGACGCGAATCCATTCAGAGGATGGCCGCTGCTCCATTTGCTTGATTTTGTAGTGTGGGGTGCCTTGCTTCCCCTGTACCAATGTGCCGATATAGGTTTCATCCTGCAAAATGCGGATGATCGTTGTAGCAGACCACTTGCAATCCTCTTTGTCGGCATAGCCGTGTTTGGCATAAGGAAAACCATTGTTTTTCTTATAAGCCAGGGGGGAGAGGATGCCCATTTCGTTCAGCACGGTGGCGATTCGCAGGGCGCTCGTCCCATCCAGGCGCATACGGAAGATGTCCTGGACAACGCGGGAAGCATACGGGTCAGGTACAAGCAGGTTTTTGTTTTCCTCAGACTTCATATAGCCGTAAACGGGAAAGGCTCCAACAAAATCTCCGTTACGGCGCTTTATATCCAAAGAGGTACGGGTCTTGATGGAAATATCCCGGCAGTAGGCTTCGTTCATAATGTTTTTGACGGATACGATCAGATCGACACCGCTGCCTTCATGGGCGGTGTCGATGTTATCCGTGATGGCAATAAAGCGGACCCCATAAGTTGGGAATACCCGGCGCAGGTAGCGTCCGGTTTCGATGTACTCACGCCCAAGACGAGACAGGTCTTTTACGATAACGCAGTTGATTTTACCATCGGTAATATCCTGCATCATTTCCTTAAACGCCGGACGGTCAAAAATGATACCGCTGTAACCATCGTCGATTTTTTCGGATACGATTTGGATGTCCGGGTTTCGTTCAATGAAGTTCTCAATCAGCTTCCGCTGGTTGGTAACGCTGTCGCTCTCGCTGGAGCGATCATCTGTGTAAGACAGACGAATGTAAGCTGTTGCCTGATATTTTGGCATGAAAAAGCACTCCTTTCCTCCCGGAAGCTCCCGCAAGAAAAGAGTGGATTTTGAGGTTTTCAGTTTTCATCCTTTTCCATACACATCGTAGCACGCTTTTGGAAAAAGAGCGAGGATGTCGATTACCTTAAAATCCCTTGCAGGCACTCCTCCAATGTGACCCCGTTGCTGGCAAATGCGGCGTTTACCACAAAATCACCGCAGCGAAAGCGATAGGGATTTTTGATTTGGTGAAGAAAGGCCGCGATCCGTTCCTCTTTGGGAAGGTCTTTATCTACCGCAACTTCACGGATGTCAACCAATTCATCGGTTGCTGATTGTGGACAGGTTTGTGTCAACTGGTTCATAAGGGTTCTCCTTTCTTTGAAGTCGGTTTCAAAATCACATGAATGCGCTGGCAACTGAAGCTGCCAGCGCATGGTATCTGACTTTGAAAAGAAAGGGCTACACCCAAATGATGACTTGTTGTTACTAACAGCAAATGGACGCAGCCTTTCAGATTATATCCGTTGCTTTCGTCACATTTGCCACGCCCCCCTGACGATGGGGACACTTCTGGTCTCCGCTGGCGCGGCTGTCATAACTCCGCAGCGTCGTTTTGCTCGTGCGCCGCAGGGTTCCTCCCAAATCTTTAGGAGGCCGTGAGGAAGTATCTTTAAGCCCCCATGCAGTCACCGCGCCCTGAAGTGTCATCTCCAGGTTCCAGGCTTACGTTGATCGCTCAGGACAGCCGATTCATCACCTCCTTGGCTTGTCCTTCTTGGCGGCGCGCCTGATCCGCTCGTACATGGGATATGTACCAGAAATGCCGTCTATTCAGTTGTCAATGTTCCAATGAAGGCAAAAGTTGTCCTTCTAATAACACTGACAAAAATGGCATTATTCGGACGCTTGAGAAAAAACTTTTGCCAGTTTTTTTAAACCAAGATGGATACTGTCACGCACACGGCGCGGGTCAACGCCTTCGGCTTGGGCAATCTCCTTCACGCTCATATCCAAGTAGAACCGAGCATAGATCCGTTTGGCCTGCTTGTCCGGCAGTTCCATCACCGCAGCGTAGAGCTGATCGCGCAGCTGTTTGTCCTCCAGGACTTCTTCCGGGGTCGGAGAACGATGTACAACAGCGTCCTCAATACCATTGTCGCAGTCCAGAGAGTATTGCGCCTTGTAGCGATACATCTGACGCTCATGTGCGGCTTCCGCTCGTTTATCGGACAGGAACACCGCCTGTACCTCATCTGTCACTTCCAAAAATCTGTCCGTCTTATACATATCGGGATACAGCTCCCGAAGATTGATTTTCTGCATTATGTACCTCCATTTCGATTCACAGGTCCAGTTGACGGGTGAGCCGAAATGGGGTGGAGAACGACACCGGAACAAATCGGGGCCATTCCACAAAAAGCGACAAACAAAAACGCCAGTCTCCCAACGCGGGAAACTGGCGTCATACCTATTCCATAAATTTTGATTGCCGATTAACCAGCAGGATAATGCCGGAGGTGGTGCATAAGAAGCCAAGGCGTATGCAAGACTTTTTTTGATAAGCTAAATGAACTACATACTACTGCTCTCATGGCGGCTCCCTCCGTGGGCCGCCAATCCTGTGCCGGGCAAAGAGAAGCGGCGGCCTTGATTTCTCAAAGCCGCCGCAAAGTCGTTTGGGCGTGTCAAAAGGGCTGCTGTACGACGGCTTTTTTTCTTTTTGCCGTCGTCCGGCAGATACTTCATTTATTTTTACTCTGAACTACAAATTCCTGATTTTTCAAGTAAAGTGCTGTCTGTCTTATTCACAAATATAGCTCCATAGCTTTGCGCGTTACAGGCAAGGGGAGGATCATCAGCGCCAGACATAAGCAAAACTGGGATTTCAGGCTAATCTCTGCGCAACTGTTTAAGAAAAACCAAGCCCGTTCCGTCACGCATATTAAAATCTGAGCAAACAGCATCTATCATAGATGTGTTCAATACTTGCATAGCTGCCTTAACTCCCGTGGCCGTATAGACTTCAAACTGCTTTTCTAAAATGGAACACAAAAGTTGTAAAAAATCCATATCGTCATCAACAATCAATAGTCGTTTCACTCGTCCATCTCCAACACTTGATGTTCTGTAACCATACGGTTGCAGGAAAGAAAGGGTACAAGAAAGTAAGCCCCATAAATAACAAGGAAAAGGATTATGGAAAAAAGAAAATTACACGGGGATTTCCAATGTGACCTTTGCGCCGCCGGTTGCCTGGGAATTTTCCAAAATAAGCTGCCCACCGTGCTTTTGTGCAACAGATGCGGCCACATACAGGCCGATTCCGTAATGAGATTTCGAGTTCCGACTTTCATCCTCCATAAAGAACTGCTCCGTCCCATGATTCAGCGCTTCGGTAGAAAACCCTTTGCCGGTGTCAGTGATTACAAAAGAGAGCATTTTTTCATGCTGGGAAACATCCAACGTGATCTCGCCGCCTTGGTGTGTGTGTTCCACCGCATTGGAAAGTACATTCATCAGCGCCCGGATGAGAAAGTCATGGTCTGCTGAAATCACTGTCGGGTATTGCGCGCAATTCCAATGCAGCGTGATACTATTTACCGCGCATAACCCACTGATTTGATTTTTCGTTTCCTGCAACAGAGAAGAAACATCTATTTTCTGCAAATTCAGCTGTGTGCTTTCCCACGACTTTGTGACTTCAATCAAGGTCTGCACATAGTTTTGCATCTGCACTGCACTGGTTTCAATGTAGTCTGCACACTCTTTCTGTTCATCCGAAAGGGGCAGATCCAAAAGCAGCTCCGTGTTACCACGAATAATGGTCAGCGGAGTTTTCAAATCGTGCGCCAGAGCAGCAAGTTGCTCCTGTCGCATTTTGTCATCCTGCCACTGCTTGGCAAGGGACTCCTTGAGCGCCAGTTTCATGTGATCGAAGGCATCCAGTACCCGGTCAATTTCAGCAATTTTCGTTTTACCAGTGGTAAAGTCCAAATCCTGCTGCTCGATCTTGTGAGCGGCCACCAGCAATTTTTCCATTCGTTTGCCCAGATACTTCCCAAACAGGAAGGAGATCACCACCAGCAGACACAGGATTTCCAGGACTACAACTGCAATCAGAACCAAATCTGCTGACGGGAAGATATGACGCAGTGTTTGGTTGAAAAACTGAGCGGCTGAACTATACCGCAGAACTAATATTTCATTTTTCCGTTCTATGACCGTGTAAAGGTGCGATTTTTCCGCTACCTGCTTGTTTTCCACACAGTTTTCCCAAATGGAAACACTTTCCTCTTGCGGGATAGAGCCGTCCACATACTGGCCTTCATCGGTAAACAAAACGTATTCACAAAAAGAAGGGATATCCTCCTGCGCCACCGCAGCAGCAGATTGCAGCGTTCCTTTTGCGTTTTCGACGACGGCGCTCTTTTGGTTTAGTGGCAAAATTAGCCCGCTGTTCACGCAAAGGATATACCCGCCCAGATTGGCTCCAATGACAAGGAGGATGGTCAGCGCCAGAAAGGATACATACTGCAAAAAGACAGTGTGCAGCTTTTTTACGCCCATTTATATCCCACCCCCCAAACGGTTTCAATCGGTGCCAAGTCATAGGCAGCCAGTTTTGCACGGATATTTTTAATGTGGCTGGAGATGACAGAACTGTCGCCCTCTGCGTCATAGCCAAACACAGCTTCATAGATTTGTTCTCTGGTGAAGGTTTGACCATGATGAAGCGCCAGGTATTCGCAGATTTCGTATTCGCCCTTGGTGAAGGGCAGCTTTTGCCCATCCGCCTGTGCTTCTTTGGCATTCAGCTGAAAAACTATACCGGAAATGGAAAAGGAATTTTTCTTTTCCCGTGTGTCCCGCCGCAGATGGGCATTGACCCTGGCGCGCAGCTCTGTCATACCAAAGGGCTTGGTAATATAATCATCGGCTCCAAATCCCAATCCTTGTACAATGTCATTCTCCTGCGTTTTCGCTGTCAGAAATAAAATGGGACAGTCCACACGGGAACGGATCTGCCGGCACAGAGAAAAACCATCGACCCCCGGCATCATCACATCCAACAGGATTAGATCATATTTTGAGAAATTCATGTTGAGAACAGCAGCTGCGTCCGATACCAGCGTACAGATGTGGCCGTCTTTTTCCAATACCCGCCGGATCAGCTGGAGCATTGCCTGTTCATCATCTACGGCTAAAATTTGTGCCATAGGCGACCTCCTTCCTTATGTATGAATAACAACAGCCCCAAAGGGAGACAGCGCCAGCTTTGCCATTTTGAAGCACTGCATCCCAAACGGAATGCCAATAATGGTACAGCACAGCAACAGGCCGTTTAAGAGGGCTGCAATCGCCAGCGGGATTCCGCTGAAAATCATCCAAAAGATGTTGGCAATAACCGAAAGGGTACTGCCGCCATACTGAACCTCTTTGCCAAAGGGGAAAAAGGCCAGAGACGCCAGCTTGAAGCATTGACGCCCGATGGGTATTCCAATAATCGTAATGCTCCACAAAACTCAGCGAGCGTCCACGAAAGTCCCTGCCATAGCCCACCAAACAGAAACCACAGAATGTTTCCAAGACATCCCATATTTCTTTCCTCCTATCTCATTCTGTATGAGCACCGTTGTATTTTGAAAACCAAACGACGCACCCTATTATTATAACACATGAAATGATAGTGCCGTAAAGGATGCCCGCTTGCAATTCTGATTGGTTCACTGCGGAAAGACGAAACAGCCATGCAACGGAACTCTCAGAAAAACGAACACTCCAGCCGTAAGGGACCACATACCAGATTCCCGCACCCAACCCGGTCTGCATCAGGGCGGAGAGCAGGCTGCCCGCAGCACCCACACTGATTCCAAGGTTCCGACCAAATCGGACAGCCAAAAACAGATGCAGCCCATACAGGAAAAGATTGCTGACCCAAAGTACCAGAGGAATGACAAAGAAAAATCCCACGGGAGTTTGTGTTCCGGTGACAAACGGGAAAAGGCTGCCAAACAACACCGCGCTGATACCTACGGCAGCAAATCCGGCAAGGAAAAGCCAGGTTAGTTTGGAAAGAATCCCTTTCGTTCGGCTGGTTCGGGTCAAAAGATTTTGAAAATGTCCGGCCCGCATTTCCTGATCGGCGGCTATCTGGCAGACAATCGAAATAACAAAGGGATATGCAATCGCATGAATTTGGGCAAAGGCCGCCAGCTTGTTGCTGTCACTGCTGCCGGACATCCCGGCGTAAACCAACATAAGTGCAGCGCCGCAAATAGAAAACAACAGGTGTGCCGGGAAGAACGCACAGCGCCGCAGCTTGTAAAGGTCGCTTTTCAAATAGCGAAAATACTCAGTCATATTTTCGCACACCTTTCCAAAAGAGACGGAAGCCGACCCAGGCCATCAGAATCAGCAAAGTCAAGCTAATCAGAACTCCCGGAACAACAGCAGCCCTATTCAGCAAAGAGGAACCCTCTTCTAAAGGGAGACCATTGGGGTGCATTCCAAAAAACGGACAGACCACCCGTGACGGGATCGCATACGGGTCCAGAAAAAACCAGCTTTTTTCTGCTCCTATCGTTGAAAGCAACAGGTTCGCTCCAACGGACAAAATCAAAGCCGGAAAATATCCCATCAAACTGGTGAGTAGCATCACCAATGGGATCTGCCACAAAAAAGTTAGCGCCAACAGTATGCAGCCAACCAACCCGTTCATTGGAGATACTTCCATATTTGCCGTAAATCCTACCATTGTTGTAATCAGCCACAACAGAAGGTTTGTTCCAAAAGTAAGGAGGATCAAAGCTAAAATTTTACCAATCCAGATTTTAGAAGATGATACCGGCAAACAGAGGATATTTTGCATACCCGTGTTTCGTTCTCGCACAATCATGCTGGCGGACAGCATGGAAACCAAAACTGGCAGAATAATCGTGTACCACCAGTTATAGGCGGAAAGCTGGACATAGCTCCCACTTAAAATGTATCCAAGCAGCAGTGTTGCCAGGGGAGCAAAGAATACCAGCTTCATGGCAAAAGTGTGCCGCATCTTCAAAAATTCCGATTTTAGCATTCCGTACATTCTTCATTCCCCCTTGCGGTTGCTTCCAAGCACTTGCATAAAGACCTTTTCCAAATTGGCGTCTTTTTGGATTTTCGCTTCATATCCTAATTTTCCGGCTGCCATGATTCCAATGTGATCTGCGATTTGCTGAACTTCAGACAGAATATGACTGGACAGAATCACCGTAATTCCCTGTGCCGGAAAAGAACGGATCAATTTCCGAAGATCCTGTATCCCGATGGGGTCCAGGCCGTTTGTAGGCTCATCCAGAATCAGAAGTTTCGGCTGTGCCAGCAATGCAAGAGCGATGCCAAGACGCTGTTTCATGCCCAAAGAGAAATTTTTTGCTTTTTTCCTCCCGGTATTGGTGAGCTGCACCACCTCCAATACTTCCTGAATACGGCTGTCCGGCAGACCCAAAGCCAATGTTTTGGCTTTTAGATTTTCGTAGGCAGAAAGGTTTTCGTATAATGGCGGCATTTCGATCAGCGCACCGATTTGGGTTAAATCTTTCCGGCTCCACGGGTGCCCGTCAAACAAAATCTCACCAGAAGTGGGGCACAAAATCCCAGTGATCATCTTCAGAATGGTGGATTTGCCTGCTCCGTTTGGCCCCAATAAGCCATAGACGGAATTGCGGAGAATGTTCAGCGATACATGATCGACTGCGGTTTGCTCTTTGAAATTTTTACAGAGATTCGTTGTGCTTAAAATGAACTCCATATCCTTAGATCCTTTCCTGATGTTATGAGAAAAGGATAAACCTTAAATTTGGAGATTCTATGGAGAAAAATAAATTCAAAAGTGGGTGTGTCAAAAGGGCGGCTGCACGACGGTTTTTTCTTTTGCTGTCATCCGGCAAATATGTATTTTCAATTTCTGATTTAATGATAACTGTTCCGGCTTACAAACAGATGAATTTTTGCTTACGGAACTGTAAGCTCACGAAAAAAGCAGGCGATTTCATATTGAAACCGCCTGCTTTTTATGAACTGAATTTATTGTGCGCTGATCGTATCAACGATAGATATTTTTTGAATTTTCTGTACTGGCCTGTGTACCGCAAACACCACGGCTAAAATCACAACGAAAAGGATGACCGTCAGTTCCATCCACGGAATCGTCCAAGCATCTCCCCAAGAGAAGGTAACCAACATTTCAAAGAGTTTTTGATTGCAGATCAGGCCCAGCACAGTGCCGATTAAACTGCCAGTAATCGTGTAAACACAGGCCTCTGCAATAATCATTTTTTTGAGTTGTTGGGTACTGAGTCCAATCGCCCGGAATACGCCGTACTGCCTGGTTCTTGCCGCAACGCTCATGGTGATGCTGTTAATAATATTGAACACAGTAATCAAGGCAATTAATACCAGGAATCCATAAATGAACAGGCAAAAACAATAATAGGTGCCCCTGACACTGCTGTTGCTCATCCGTTCATCGGAGAAAGTGTACGAAGTCCCTACTATCTGCTGGATGGAGTTGACATCCTCGTCTTTGGCTTTATTTGTCAGCTGAATGTCAACGATCGTGTAGTTCGATGTCCCGTTGAGCTGCCGGAAAGTGTCCTCGGAACAGATGAGCAGAGCCGTATCGTTGGCGTGGCCAAAGGGGGCGGTGGAAAGCATTCCGGCTATCTGGAGCTGCTGATTCTTCCCGCCAATGTCCAAGGTGACGGTATCACCAACTTGGATCGTGGTTTCCGGTTCATAGACAATCAGGGCCGTTCCAGGCTGGTTTGCGACAGTGTCTAAAGATCCTTCCAACAGGTATTCCTTCGCCCATCCAAACTGGTTCTCCTCGTAGGTAAGCAGGTCGGCTTTCTTTGGTTCGACCGATCCCTCCATGGGCAGGCCATAGGCAAACATCCGTCCATAGGTGGCTTTTACTGCTGGATGTTCTTTTAATGCCTCCAGAATCCCGCTGTCTACCGACAGGGAGTGATCTGGACTGATAATAGATAAGTCCGCCGTCCAGGGGCGCAGAGGTGTTAGAGAGTGGTTCATAAAATCCACAGTCACGGAGAAAGAGAGAAACAGGATAATGCTGAGTTCAAAAGAACCTGCCATCAAAATCAGATTTTTCTTGCTTGCCTTGGCGTGATGGATACCTAATGCTGTTTCCACCTTGAAAAGACGTGTATTGGCTGCTTTTTTGACAGGCTGATAACCGCTGGCATTGCCGGAAACCGCCGTCAAAGGTGATACCCTGGCGGCTTTTTTGGCGGGAGAACGGGCCGCCAGTAAGACCGTCAGAACCCCCACCAGAATTCCAGCTATGATACTGGGAAAGCTCAAGCCAAAAGCGGGCATATATGCGAAATATTCCGGGCTGAGAACTCGTAAAACAGCGCAGAGAATCCAGATCACCACTACGCCAACCCCAATTCCAACAGGAATGGCAAACCGGCACCAGAGAAGAGCTTCCTTGCGCACCAATCGAATTACCTGTTTGGGGGTAGCTCCAATACACCGCATCAGACCGAAAAATTCCGTGCGCTGGGCCACATTACTATTTAAGCTGCTGGCAATCATCATGACACCCGCAGCCAGCACCAGTACAAACAAAACCGCAGCTACCGCATAAATCTGCATCATCTGGGAACTACCACTCTGACCATACAGACCCATGAGTTTGACATTTTCATAGACTTGTTCGTCGGAAAGCGCACAGTCCGCTTTCAGCTTTTGGATTTCCTGGCGGGCATTCCAGGGATTTTCAAACTGGACATAGCAAACGCTGTCGTAATCTTCCAAAGTTTTGTAATTAACAGCGGGGTAAATAGAACGGAAAGCTTCCGTGGTAATTGCAACACCTATGAAATCCTCACTCGCAGTTTTAATGGTCTCTGTACAGAATCCAGAAATGGTATAGGTCAGCTTCTTTCCGTCAGAAGCATCAATGACAACTGTATCGCCAATTTGGAATCCCAGACGGTTTTTAGCATTTTGGGTTAGCATAACCTCAGATTCTGTCTGAGGAAATCTTCCTTCCACAATACCATCAACCATCATATCGGAAAGGAATGACTCGTCGCAGCCCATAATAACAGCAGTTTTTCCAGACAGAGTATAGCCGTCCTCTCCACGGTAGTTCAAAACACCATAACGAGCTACGGCTTTGACAGTGGGACGTTTGGCAATCAGGGCGCAGTCCTCGTCGGTAACATACCTAAGACCGACATGAAAGTTTCCGCCATCCAGCTGGGCCTGAATAATCTGACTGCGGATAAACATATCTGCCATGCCGAAGATTGCAGTAACCAGAAATACCGCCAGTACAATGCAGAAAATGGACAGTCGACTCTGCTTCCGATGGACTTTTGCAGAAATGGGAACAAGGTCAAGATAATGCTTCATTCTTTTTTCCTCCCAAATCCGTCAAAACGCCATCGGATACTCGGAACACCCGATCAACGGATGCTGTCAAATTTTTATTGTGGGTAATCATCAGAATCGTTTGCTGATAGCGGCGGGATGCCTGTGTAAGCAAAGCCATGACATCCTGGCTATTTTTACTGTCCAGATTGCCAGTAGGTTCATCTGCCAGAATCAGTTTGGGCTTTGTGATTAACGCCCGGCCAATGGCAACACGCTGCTGCTGTCCGCCGGATAGTTGGCTCGGCAGGTGATGTCGACGCTCGGTAAGTCCCAAGAGTTCCAAAATTTCTTCTACTGCTGCCGGGTCTGGTTTGCGATAGTCCAAAAGAAGCGGAAACATGATATTCTGCTCCACATTCAGCTCGGAAACCAACTGAAAGGATTGGAAGATAAAGCCGATATTACGACGGCGGAAAATCGTGCGATGTTCCTCTTTCATGGAAAACAGGTCTTGTTCATCAATCCAAATGTGGCCGGAAGTAGGGGTATCCAAAGCTCCAATACAGTTCAGTAATGTGCTTTTGCCAGAACCGGATTCACCCACAACGGCAGCAAATTCGCCTTTATCCAGGGAGAAGGAAACCTTCTTCAACGCTTCGACTTTCGCCTCACCCTTGCCATAAGTTTTACATAAATCTTGTACTTTCAATATTTCCATAGTCATCAGTACCTCCTTTCTCAAAAGGATAGCAAAAACAGCTTACAAGCAGGTGAATTTGACCTTACAGATCCGTAAGGAAAGATAGTGTAAACAGCGTACCTTTTCCGACTTCGCTTTGTACGGAGATAACACCGTTTTGACCCTCAATAATGGACTTGGCAAGGGGAAGCCCCAGCCCGATTCCTTGCGTATCAAGGGAATGTTTGCTGCGATAAAAGCGTTTAAAGATATGGTAAATATCTTCCGGGACTATGCCGTTACCATTATCAGAAATAAAAATCCGAAACATAGCAGGAGTGCGCTCCCATGTAATACGGACAATACCGCCAGCTTGCGTGTGATCCAGTGCATTTTTTACAATGTTTCCAATCGCTTCACCTGTCCATTCCATGTCACAAATAAGCTGCTGTTCACCATCGCCATCTATCTGAATCTGCTTGCTTTCGCTTTTAGCCCTTGTGGTTAGGTCATTGACTGAATGAGCTATCAGCTCGGACGCACGGCAACTTTTTTTCTCAAAAATGATGTTTCCCGTATCCAGTCGGGTTATCTTCAACATGGATAAGATTAACTGCTCCATACGCTTTAGAGAAATACCCATCTTCGCCGCAAACTGTTTGACCGTTTCTGCATTTTCTGGCTCACTTTCAATGATCTCCTGATACATAGTGAGGGCTGCCAGAGGCGTTTTGAGCTGGTGAGATATATCGGATATGGTGTCTTTCAAAAACTCTTTTGCTTTACGTTCTGTTTCATTTTTGGATTGGAGCATAGTTGCAAGCTGTTCTATCGAAGAAAACACTTGGTAGATAGCCCCCTCATAATTCTGCGGTAAATGACAAGAGTAATCCCCGTTGATGTAATTTAGCAATATTTTGTCGGCCTGTTGATACAATCGCTTCCTTTTCCAGAAAAAAATAAATATTCCTATGGCAAGCACAAAGAGAAAAAATAGCACAGTGCATAGCATGGTGCAGAAAGCGGAACGCTGAAATTGATTGAAATAAGGCCGCATACTGCTTTCTGACTGTTTTCCCAAACCCGCAGCCGCTAATAATGACCTACCATCGTCACTGATGTCTGTGTTCGTAAAGGCAACTGCAACCACTTCTTTCGGAACACCCTGTTCCAAAAGTGAGGATGAAACCGCTTCATCATGTTTGAGCCATAGGACTTCCGCATCGTTCACCTGATAAATAGTCAAAACGGTTGCTGTACCTACAAACAGCAGAGCAAACAAAGTCAAAAATAGCAGGAACCCTTTAATCTGTCTATCTTGGTACAAACTCATATAGACACCTCTTTCCATTGGTAGCCGAACCCACGAATGGTTATAAGGTGTTCTGGATGGGACGGATTGGTTTCCACTTTTTCACGAAACCGCCGTACATAGACGGACAGGGTATTATCATCAACAAAATTTCCTGTATCATCCCACAGCTCATTTAGAATGATGTCCCTTGTCACAACGCGATTTGCGTTTCTTACCAGCAGACAAAGCAAACGATATTCGGCGCTTGTCAAATCCAATGCTTTTCCCTTTAAGGTTGCACGGCTACCCAACAGATCAATGGTAATGTCGCCACATTCCATAGAAGTGTTTTTTTCGCTTTTGGAAACTCCGGCCCGACGCAACAGCGCCCGGATGCGGGAACACAATTCCCCCAGTTTGAAAGGCTTGGTGATATAATCGTCCCCACCGCTATCTAATCCACGAATTATGCTGACTTCTTCATCCGATGCAGTCAGGAATATAATCGGTATCTGCTGATTTTCTTTTCTTACTCTTTCGCATACGTCAAATCCTGTTCCATCTGGCAGAGTAACATCCAAAATCAATAAATCGTATCGGTCGAGTTCGGATAAGTATTGTTTTGCTTCACATACTGTACGGGCAACTTCAACATCAAATTCATTCTTTTTCAAAGAGTAGACCAAGCCATCTATTAGACTGACATCATCCTCCAATAGCAACATTCTATTCATGTTTTAATTCCTTTCCTTGTTTTGTCCTCATATCCACAGGCTTCTCCGCGTCTTTCGGGATAAGCCAGATTGTAGCCATCTTCACAGCGCCGGGAATACGGCCACCGGCGCAATAGTAGTTTATTTGTCGAACAGAAACACCCCATTTTTCGCTTGATTCTTTTAGCGTCATATAATCCATTATTACACCTCCAGCAATCTATTCTCATTATATTTCTATTGCTCGAAGAATACAAGCCTGCAACCATGACATCAACAAATAAAATCGGTATAATCCTGCTGTTAAACCGGAATGATAAGGTTATTCCTCAAAACAAATCGGAACGATACAATATTATTGAGGTGAACGATAATGCCGATTGATGATTTGACTGCCTTGGGGGACGCACTTCGAGTAGCAAGAAAAGAGAAGAATCTGACGCAGGAACAGCTGGCTGATGAATCCCATGTTTCTACCAAACAGATTGCTGATATTGAGAAAGCCAGGAGGAATCCTTCCTATCTGATTTTGAAAGCATTGGCGAAAGTGGTTCATCTTTCGTTGGACTCGCTTATGTACCCGGATCTTTCGCCGGACGAAGCAGGACAGAATGAGATGAAGCTGCTTTATATGAACTGTCCGCCAGAGATGCGTGAAACATTGTTGCGCCACACCCGTGGATTTACAGAGGAGCTAAAAGAGCTTTCCAAGAAACTTGAAACAAAGTAGGCCAGTGAGCGAAATTGAAGGTTTCGTCACTGGCTTATTTTATTCCTACGGAAAAGAGGCAAGCAATGCCGGTGTTAATACACACCGACCCGCAGAGCGTAAAATCCCTCCGTGATTTTCCTCTCCGCTTGCTTGTTGAGGGCAGCGCCCCCAAGCCCCTTTGAACACAGAATTTCATTCTGTGGCTGCGCGTTCTGCGAACGCTTTTGACCAGGACCAGCTTACCGCTGGCCGTGGTCTTTTTCTTTTTCAACATCCTGTTCTACCTCCATTTTCAGCA
>ERZ772969.1088-NODE-1088-length-22357-cov-11.309569_pt1 | contig 22357 bp, 23 predicted proteins | sample MGYA00511676_ERZ772969 | MGnify/ENA primary metagenome ERZ772969 (study PRJEB29015, sample SAMEA2737651) | human gut metagenome | biome: human gut; feature: human-associated habitat; material: faeces | place: China | collected 2012 ... | reverse complement strand
ATAACGAGCCCCTCCTAAGGGCTAATTGCAGGTTCGATTCCTGCAGGGGACACCATTTATCAGTTCGCTCCCATCCGTACCAGTCCGCAAAATCCCCTGAATATCAAGCCTTCCGTAGATTCACAGTTCGTAATGGTTCGCGTCAGATCGTTGACAGCCGCACTCCATGACGGGTAAAAAGTGGATAAAATAATTTTACCCACCGGATTTTTACCCATGCTCACCGTTAAGCAGATTGAAGCAGCAAAGCCGAAAGAAAAACCATACCGCCTTCTCGATGGTAATGGCCTGTACCTTTATGTCCCTGTATCCGGGAAAAAGGTATGGCAGCTTCGCTACAAGATTGACGGTAAGGAGAAAATCCTGACCGTCGGAAAATATCCGCTTATGACTTTGCAGGAGGCAAGGGATAAAGCATGGACCGCGAGGAAAGACATCTCGGTTGGTATCGATCCGGTAAAAGCGAAAAAGACTTCGTCTAACAACAATTCCTTTAGCGCCATTTACAAGGAATGGTACGAGCACAAGAAGCAAGTCTGGTCAGTAGGCTATGCAAATGAACTTGCAAAAATGTTTGATGACGACATTTTACCCATCATCGGCGGCCTTGAAATTCAGGATATTGAGCCGATGCAACTGCTGGAAGTAATCCGCAGATTTGAAGATCGCGGTGCAATGGAGCGAGCCAACAAAGCCCGCAGAAGATGCGGCGAGGTTTTCCGTTACGCTATTGTCACTGGTAGGGCTAAATATAACCCGGCACCTGACCTTGCTGACGCCATGAAGGGATACCGCAAGAAGAACTTCCCGTTCCTTCCAGCAGACCAGATCCCTGCATTCAACAAAGCACTGGCAACATTTTCAGGAAGTATCGTATCGCTCATTGCGACAAAAGTTTTACGCTACACAGCCCTAAGAACGAAAGAGCTTCGTTCCATGCTATGGAAGAACGTCGATTTTGAAAACAGGATTATCACCATCGACGCCAGTGTGATGAAGGGACGCAAAATTCATGTGGTTCCTATGTCAGACCAGGTGGTTGAACTTCTCACTACGCTAAGCTCAATCACCAAACCAGTATCAGAGTTTGTTTTTGCCGGGCGCAACGATAAGAAGAAGCCAATTTGCGAGAACGCTGTACTGCTTGTGATCAAACAAATCGGCTATGAAGGTCTGGAAAGCGGTCACGGATTCAGGCATGAATTCAGCACGATTATGAACGAGCACGAATGGCCTGCTGATGCTATTGAAGTGCAACTTGCACATGCCAACGGCGGTTCTGTGCGTGGAATTTACAACCACGCTCAGTATCTCGATAAGCGCAGAGAAATGATGCAGTGGTGGGCGGACTGGATTGATGAAAAGGATGAGTGAGCGACATTAACAACTATCGAATGACACAAAGCCTTGCAATCCAGTGCAAAACTTTGTTTGTCTCAGTTTTGTCTTATCAACCACAGCAAGTCATCGATCGATTGAGACTTGGATGATAGAATAAATTCGTAGCACTGTTTTTTAAAGTATCATCTCGCTCATGGTTACGTGATAGAAAAAGGACAAAATAATCTTAAATTTAAAAGCATATAAATCATACAAATAAAATTGTGGTGGGTACGTAATGTCTGATATTCGACAAAATAGAATAGAGTTAAATGAAGTGCATATAGCTCGCTCCATGGCTATATTTCTAGTTGTTTTACTTCATTCTTCAGGTGCTTTTTTTATGCAGTTTGGAGATCATTGGTGGATTGTTAATTTATACAGTTCTTTTTCAAGGCAGTGTATAGGTCTTTTTTTTCTTATCACTGGATACCTTTTTTATGAAAAAAACATAAACCCAACAGCACACCTAAAAAAAGGAGTGTCGAGATTGATAATACCATTCATATTTTGGTGGGTGGTATATTATATCTACAATACAGAGATTAACAACAAATCATATAATTCTATATTTCAACCAAGTGAGGTACACCTTTGGTTTATGTATGCATATATTTGTATATATATGTTTTTACCAATAATTTGCAACTCATTAAAACACATACCAACATATTACATTTTAATTATTGTAAGCATGCTTTTTTACTCAAATTCCATTGTCCCTGTAGTTGATAAAACGATAATGAAGGTAACATGGTTTGATGTAAAACTAGTGTCTGAAAATGGGATATATATTCTTATTGGGGCAATAATAAGGAGATATAACGATAAAATAAAAAAATGCAATGCAGTGATACCATTGGTGATTATTGTTATGTCGTGCCTGTTAACATCAATGGCATCTAGTTGGTGGTCTGAAATAACAGGCAGGCCTGAGCAGTTTTTCTTTAAAAATACATCTCCACTTGTATTAATATGTGTTATTTCTTCATTTACATTATGCATGTCATACTCAAAAATAATTAGCAAAAGATTAATGAATTTATTTACATCAATATCAAATGTTTCATTTGGTATATACTTCGTCCATTTCTTTTTTGTTAGAGAAATTAGACTCGGGTATAATCAAGAAAACGCATATTTCATGATACCATTGCTAACAATCATTTATTTTTTAATGTCATATTGCATATCAATAATTCTAAGCAAAATCCCTTTGCTTAGAAAAGTAATATAATTATGGATTGTTAACCTTCCATCTTTTATCATAGTAATGCAAATATCCCTGAGACGTTAGTGTCATATGGACAATCGCTTGGGATATTTGCGCGTTCTGAAAATTAACTCTAATAAATACTTGAGTGCCAATTGTTATTTTTGATACAGATATCCCGTCAAGAGTCTTGTCTCCTTGTATTTTATTAACCCAAACACCTGACGAAGACAAGGTTGCCTGATCCTTTCCGCTTATACTAAATATAATTTTACCTCCTGTTGCCAGTGAGGTGTTTACTCCATTTTGAGATATTGGAATTATTGTAATTTCACCAGCAATGAAAACACCATTTTTGTATTTAGATACCTCACCTTGTTCACAAATTAAAATATCAATACATCTACCCCATGGTACTAGGATTGTTGCATTTTCAGTTTTTACTTGTGGATATACAGCTGAAACACCTGCAGATTCGAAATTTTTTGCTGATAAAACAACTCCGTCAGATCCATTTCTAAATCCCATTCCTGTATGATCACCGTATGTCCTTCCATGAGAGATGAATCCTCTTACATACTCTTCGGATACTGCGCTACCAGTGGTTTCCTTCTGAAAGATAAATGTTTCACCAAAAGAAAAACCACGACATTGGTATTGGCTCTGATAATTTTCTGAGTTCTTAAAAAAGGAAATGCCTTTATATGCTGTTACATAGCCAGATCTAAATTGAACGGAAACAGGGGTTGTTTGTTCATCTGGAGGTAACTCCACAAAATGTGTAACATTTTGGCTGTTTGATTCCTGTAACCATACAGAAACACCATCTATAATCATGGTTGAAAATCTACTGTTTATTTCTAACTCAGAAAAATCAAGAACATGATCACCTGTAACACCCTCAACTCCAAACCCATCAATACTTAAAGACCTGAACTGATAGAATTTATGCGGTAACTCACAACCATCAGCTGCAATATTCATTGCGCTAGTGTACATTAATGGGTAAGGACTTATAATTGGTTCATATGTTTCTCTATCTATTGCAGCCCCCCAAAGATACCCAACATTACAATGTCTTGCCCAGTTGGAAGAGAATGTAGTAGATGTGCCAGCCAAACCGAAACCATAGATACAATCATATGCTTGGTTGTTTGTAACATTACTGACAAAGCATGATAAGGGAAGTGCAAATTTATAATGTAGAAATATGTTATTTTTAATATCATATTCACTACCCCCGCCAAAGGTTTGTGTTTGACCAGAAATGACCAATGGGCTACCTGAATATTCATCGTCAGCGTTGCGAAAACACATATTCTTTACTTTAAGATTGTGCCCCCAACTTCCCATAACAAAACCACCACTTCCTGATGTATAAACAATACTTTTTTGTGGATTAATCCCATATAGATTTAGACTAATCCCTTCCCATCTAAACTGGCTAATGTCAATTTGAGTGTTACCAATATATATAGGCTGGTCTATGAAAACAGGAAGTTTAGTTAGATAAGCTTTATTAAGTGCTAATCCATCATTTGTTACACCTGTTAAATCAACGCCCCCCATGCTTGGCGCTCTAGGATACCCTGTGGCCTGAATAGTACTCCAGTCAATATATGGAGCATCCATCCACGCTCCAAACATACGTGGTGTTACGTACCCCTTACCTTGAAGATCACGTTTCCAGCGTTTACCACCCACAGTGACAATGACCATGCCGTTATCATCTGCAGAAGTAGAATCTGTGAAATCGGCCACAAACAGACCACCACCAGTATCACCTGATACTGTCGGCTTCATGCCTGTAGTGTGGAAGTCGACGAAAATCTTTTGCTGATCTCGCTCAGGCTCAATTGTCCTTAACATTGCTATATCAGGGCATGTCCCGATGTATTTAAGACCGTCTTCCCCTGATAGAGATACTTTAAGCTGATCAGGATCATATTTAAGAACATTCGGAAAATAGAACTGCTGTGCACCATATGCATCATAAACAGCCATAGAATGGCCTTGCACAGTTACGAACTTGGCAATCTGTCCGTTATATACCGGATATCCAGCAGCGTTAATGATGATTGGTTGCGAAACAGGAACGCGAGAACCGTCTTCATTCTCCACATAAACCTGAATCTGGTTTTCAGGATTTACCGGGTCAGTGTCAATTTTACCGATATAAATTTTGCCATTGGCTACGGCTTTAAAAGAACGAGCCATAGTGAAGAGTTGCGAAGGCATGCTTACCACAACATTTGCGGTGATATCTGACATTTCATTGCTCCAGACGAATGATATGATGCAACCATGATGTGATTGCATACCGAAATGGTACTATTGAGTATTTATCCAGTAGGTTACGATGCCATTCCACCCAACTGGTGAGGCATCAAGGATGTACAGCAAATACGACGAGGCGCAGTTTCACTTGAGACTTCCGCATGAACTCCACGCGAAAATTAAGCAGCGTGCGAAGATGAATAACAGGTAGCTGAACTCAGAGATAATTGCAGCGATTGAAGAATCATTGGCTAAACAAAGCTCTGCATCTGTTTACATTGACGATGCAGAGCGTATGGCAGAACAACAATCTGATATGGTTAAGAAAATTGTCTTTGATACGCTCAAGGAGCTATATAAAAAAGACAGCAGCTAACCATCAGTTACGGAGGATTTATGCAAAGAGATATGCTGAACATTGCGTTCTACATATTTGGTTTTTGCACGTTCCTGGTGTTTGCGAAGCTATTCTGACAACGCATCAGACTTGGCACCCTGAGTAAGGGCGTTAATGGCCTTTTGCGCCTGCTGCATGGCTTTCTCAAACGCTGTTGATCCGCGTGGGGTGTTTGCCATTCGGAGCATTGCATTTCTGAATGGCTCGCTCTCATAGGCGCGAGTAAGAAGTCCGTAGCTTACTGCTGCGCCAGTTGTCGCCGGGTTCATTGCCGTCCCATATCCGATAATGAACGGGATGGTTTGCTGCCCTGTTGGTGTTGTTACTGCCGCTTTTGCTGCCTGCTGAGTGGACTGAAGGTAGTTTTTCAATCCTTTCAGATAAGCGGCTTCCTGACCTTTAAATGTGATGCCAGTCTGGTTTTGCAGGATGTTAAGCTGTCGAAGGAACTGGTCAGGTGAACCACCTGATTTCTCTATCGCCTTTCCAATGATGCCATTGCGCATTTGCGCTCTTCCAACGCGACCAACTGAGTTATACAGCGTCTTAATTTCCGATTTGTTCTTGCTGAATAGCATGTTGTTGACAACTTCCGGCGTCAGGTCGCCTTTCATGAGAACATTCTTCAGCCTGGTATTCTTTAGTTTCGCCGCTTCGTCAGCGTATACGGCATTGGCCTGCTGATATTTACGGAGAGTATCGTTGCCAAGATTCTGACCAATGGCACCATTGATATCGTCTGTCATCGCCTTGTAAACGCGCTGAATGGCAGCATCGGAACGGTTTGGTAACACTGGTCGTTCACCCTTCACGTCCATTCTGAACTGGCTGCGCAGATCGCTTAATTGCTTCAAATCCAGATTTACCGGACCATCAGGACCAGCATTGCGAACAAGCTCATCACGATATGACTGAAGTTTTGAAATAGTCTCGTTATCAGCAACCTTACCAAGCTTCTGCAGGTTAGATATTTCTGTATCAATCTGCTGAATTGCTCGCGCAGGCTGAATGTTTACTCCAGCCATAGCATTCTGAACCTGCTCCAGTCGATTACCGGCGGCACGACGAATTCCTGATGTTTTCGCTTTAAGGCTGTCAATAACAACAGATGGATCATACTCACCGAATTTATCAGCAAATCTCTGCACCAACTGGCTTCTCGCTTCCTGTTGCGTTGCTCTCATTCCGCTTGTGCCAGCCAGAGGAATATTTTCTGCTGTAGTCTGCGCCATTTTTCCGACGCGGGAAGTAGGCTGTAACAGGTCTGTGGTGTGCAGAGGAACTCCTTCACGCTCTGCAAATCTGATAGCTTGCTGTGCTTCTGGCGCGATAGCACCACGAACGCCACGATAAGCAGCACCTAATCCACGTCCGGCAGCGTTAATAGCACCGCCAGCAAGTACACCAACGCCTAAATCGGTGGCGAGTGCTTCCGCATCATCTTTCGCACTATTTGCAGCAAGTGATCCAACTGCGTTTTCTGCTAGAAGGCGAGTTGCCCCCTGAGCAATTCGACCAGCAAGTGTTGGTGCCTGTGCTGCCGCTCTCTCAACGCCAGCAGGAGTAAGGTAAGGCAATGCTTCAGCAAATACCCTTCCCTCTGTCGTTTGTGGAGTCAGCGCGCCTTGCCGAAGGCCAAAGTCCCGCTCTAATCCCTGCGTTGTTACTCGTGGTGCTGGTTGATATGTACCATCGCCAATGCCGAGTTTACCGCCAGCCCAAGCCGCCGCGCTTGTTACAGCATCAGTGAGTTCAGCAGGTATGTTCGCTACGTTGATTCCTGCCTGTAGTATGCCGCGCCCGGTTTCAGCAAGTCCATTACCAAGGTCAGACATTATTCCGCCTTGCTGCTGAACAGGTTTCGGTGCGACAGAACTTACGGGTTGAGGTGGCTGCTGACTGGCTGCCTGCTGCTCAATCTGAGCAAATGGATTATTTGGGTCTGACTGCACACCTGATGCCGATACTTGTTCGGATGACTGTACTTCCAGTTGTGCAAACGGGTTGTTAGGGTCTTGCTGAGGATGTACCTTTGCAGAGGTGGCGCGCTGTTCGACTGTTGAGTCTGTCACCGGGTCACCCGCCCATTGAGCAAAGCGATCATCAACGTAACCGCGGCCTTCAGGTCCTGGCGTATATTCACCACGCTTTGCCTTCATAACGTTGCCGGGACCGTCGTGATAAGCCTGAAGAGCGTCACGCCAGTTACCAAACTGCTGGTACATCTTTGCCAGATAGCGCGCGCCAGCGTCAGCCTGATATTCGGGGTTTTGCATTTGCTCATCGGTATAACCCATATCACGCCATGTCCCAGGCATGACCTGAGTCAATCCTACAGCCCCGGCGGAGCTTACTGCGGCAGGGTTGTAAGAAGACTCCTTGGCACCCAGTGCAGTCATCAACCCTTCTGGCACACCGTAACGTGCGCCAGCCTGCTCTAACAAATCACGGTAATTAGCCATTTACTGCCCCAAAGATGGAAGATATCCGTAGCGATTAATGAAGTCGATTGACAGCTCGGGGTGCTGCTTCAGGTAATCTATAGAAGCCTGAGGCGCTTCCACTCGCTTGATACCGTTTTGCTGAACGTACTTACCAACCGCCTCATTACGCTTCTGGTTGAGCGTGTTCAGGATGACGCCAGCGTTGCGACGAAAGGACTCCTCGCTCTGCGAGTTCTGCAGCGAACCAACAGCCTGGTCGAGCTTTTTGCCCTCGGCATCAGAAAGTGCGCCCATGCCTCGCATGGCCTGAACCGCTGTCAGGTATGCTTGGGATTTAAAGGTATCAAGTCGTGCCTGAGTGTCTGCAGCCTGTGAGCCTGGAACGTTGGGGATTACTCCACGTAAGCCTGTAATGCTCTTAAGTGAAGGAGAACTAACGATATCGTTCAGAGTGAACATGCTGGTTGTGAGGGTGTTGATGCCGTCTTTGTAGCCATCATTTAGCGCTTGCTGCTTCTGCTGCAACTGCTGGTTGTTGGCTGCTATGCGGCTCTGTATTTCCTGGCGCTTCAGGTCGTTAGTTTCTGCTGATAGCATCCGGTCAAGGCGCTTATTTTCGTTGTTAATGCGGTTTGTTTCTGCGTCCAGATTAATGCGCTGCTGACCTAAATTCGCCTGGATATCTTGCCCGCGCATTGTGATTGCCTGATTCCGAGCGGCGGTTTGCGAATCCAGATCCTGACCGCGCATGGTAACCTGGCGACCCTGCATTTTATCCTGTAGGTCAAAGTATTTTTCGGGTCCGAGACTGTTCATCCCCAGGTGATCGACAAATTCGCCGAACTGCCGCGGGTTCTGTTGGTACATCTGAGCGACGTCCTGAGGATTAACGCCAACACGAGCTAACTCACCGGCGTTGTTTTGCAGCCATGATTGCATTGCTTCTGGAGACGATGACGCAAGGCGTGCGCCAGCCGCTAAGGTGCCGATAGAATTACGCTGATCTTCATCAATGAATCCCATGCCTTTACGAACGGATTCAATCTGTTCTGGATATTGAGTAGCCAACTGACGCAAAGCACCGCGATCACCAGACGCATAAGCATTAGCGTATGCCTGCTGAAATTCTTTCTGCCGCTGAGCCTGCTTTTCCTGCTGAAACACCCCCGCAATACCTGAAAGGCCTTGCAAAGCAGTCAGCCCAACATTGTTAGCGCCTGAACGCTCAATATCATTGTTCTGCCTGATAAGCTGAAGCGTATTGCCGATGTCATTTACGCTCGGAGCGTTTGAGTTGACGCCGCCGATACCAGCCAACAATCCGCCGTTTGTTCCTTGCCAAGTAGCCATGATTACCCCTTAAAACAACGAGCCAAGCAATCCGATACCAGCACCAATGCCAGCGCCCCAAGGCGTTGATGTTCCCAAAAGGCTGGCAAGACCTGCACCGGCAATCGCACCAGACGTGCCACCGCTAATTGCAGTCTGAAGACTTGATGGTTTATTGGCATTAGCAGCGGCAAGTGCTGCGCTTTGCTGTGCAATGCTGCTCATGTTGTTGGCGTACGTCTGCCCGGCGTTTGCCTGACCTTGCAGCGCACCAAGCCCAACGTTTGCCAGATTGTTGTAATTGCTCATCTGGTTTGATAACCAAGACTGACCGAGTGTCGGCGCGATCGTAGCCAGTTGATTGCTTGTGGCTGTCGAACCAAGTCCACCCGTCGCCTCCGCAGCAGCAAGACTCTGGTAACGCGCCTGACCTGCAAGGTCTTTATACTGCTGAGAGTTGTAATACTGATTAAGTGCCTGCCCCTGACCTTCTAAACTGGAAAGATTCTGCAACTGGTTAACATACTGCTCCGCAAGAGGCGTGAACGGAGCAAGGTTTTTCATGATCGTCTGCCACTGCTGATTTTGCAGGTCTGCTGCATACTTCTGGGCTTCTGCGGCATACTTTGCGCTTTTATCAGAACTGCCACCTTTCCCGCCTTTTTCAGGGCAATAAGGTTCCTCGCCGCGCAGTTTTCTGCCCAGCTTAAATGCATATAACATGGCTATCTCCCGTGATTCAGGAAGTCGATTAGTTCTTCGCGTGTGGCGCTGTAAAAAGTCACGTCATCCACGCCTTTAAAGTATTTCTTGATGGTTCCGACACGCTTAAGGCCAATCATTGCGCAGTAAATCTGCCCGTGGCGGAATTTGCGTGCGGCGAACGATGTGACGCACTGAACGGTGGTGTTAGTCAGAATGTATCGCCAGAACGCCAGCCCGATTTCCTTGCTGAAGCCGCGAATCTCTGGCAGGTACATGGCGTGGCAATCGAATGCCAACGGCTGAATCTCCTGATAGTAAACAATGCCGCCAAACTGACCGTGCACGTTAACCTCAAAGTAACGGCATTCAGGCTTGTAATCGTATCCATCACCATTGTTGCTTCCGGCAATAATGTCAGGGTGATTTCCGACTGCTTCGATCAGGTCGATGTTTCGCGTTGGTTTGAACTGAATCATCACTGCTCCGCGATTATCTTGATGGTTGTGGCAGTAAACGCCGCACCATACGACTGAATGGTTAACGTACTGCCATTTGTGGCAAGAAATCCGTCTTTATCCACGCTGAAGAATGTAGCTAACAGGATGTTGTCGTTTGTTGTCGCCGCATTACGACTGCTGACCAGCGTATCAGGAACAGAGCCGGAAAAGGTTAGCTGCATTGACCTGTTGGCGGTTCCGCTGGGCCACGTCCCGACGATCGACAGCTTGAAGAACAAGGTTTTGTTCTCGTTGAACACAACCATCTTGTTGTTAACAGTGTCGAAGAATGGTGCCAACGTCCCGGATGACGGCGTGAGCGTTTTCAGCAGGCTAACAAGGTTGGTCGGCGCTGTCGGGATGGTTACTGATACGCCAGAGTAAACAACCTCTGACTTCTTGCGTGTGGTTGCATACTCCAGAGCATCAATGCGCGTTTCATGGTCTGAAACCTGCGACTCCAGCGACTGAACTCTGGTATCAAGCGACGCAATATCGCTTTCATTCTGAGTGATTCGTGTTTCATGTTCCTGAAGAGTTGATTCTGCCTGGCTGATTCGCTCCTCATGATTAACAAGCGTTGCTTCCGCAGCAGAAATTCGCTGCTCATGATCAGCGAGAATCACATCCTGCTCATCGTTCCTGACTTGTGCATCATAAGCGCCCTGTCCGGCCTCGTTGGCCTTGTTAGCCACGTTACCAACATCAGTACCCTGTGCGATAACGTAAAGCAGATACGACTGCGAGAAGATATTGCGTGGAAGGACTGATGTGTCGAGCCGTGTAGCCTGAATGATTACCGGCACATTGAGATTCGAATCAGCCATTACTCAATCCTTATCTGGCAGCCTGACAGAGTGACAGGTGACTTCGTGATAACGCGCAATTTGAAGCCGAAATTTTTCCTGATGCGCCCGACTCGCTTCCACAAAACACGTTTGTCGTAAACGAACGGTTCATTCTGTTCAATCATCTGCTCACGTCCGTAATTTATGCCGTCAGTGGTTGCAGAGAGGAACAGGCGGTCGGCGTACTGCGCAACGCCAGTTGACGATTCAACCTCAAGATCGAACACTCTGGCGTTATCCGCTTTGAACAACGGAGTAAACAGCAGGTGTTCCTGTTGAAGCCCATACTGACTGCTGATATCGAACTGCAATTTCCCGGTAACCGATTCCAGCTTATCGCCGCACGTTATCTGATTTCCTTCGTAAATGAAGTCAATAGCGCGGTACACATCGTCATATAAGCCTGTTTTCAGCACACACCATTGCGGACCATTGGCGCTTGAAGATGCGTCGTACACGAGTACGTGGCGCGGAAGATGGATAATCAGCAACTCATGCGCATCAAATCGCAGAGACTCCATCACGCCATCAGCCAGTTCATCAGCAGTGTAGGAGCGTAGTATTTTCTCAATGCTCGCGCTGGCGATTGGTGATACCTGACCAGAGCCGATGATATACACAGACGGCGCACCTGTTGCCGGATTGCTGATGAACGCATACGAATCAGCAAACGGCGTTTTGCAGTAGGTTCCGGCTATTCCTTTTTGCACCATCAACGATGGCTGGGCGACATACAAAGCGGCACCAACAGTGGTTGCACCAGTCAAGGAAAAATATTCAATCGTCGATGAACCAAAGCAGACGATGAAGTCTCGCCATGTGCCGATACCGATGATGCCGTCCGGCTGCGATTCTGCGCGATATTGTGCGCTGTAACGGTCAGGATGCGATTCGTCTTCAAGGTCAGTGATAAACCATGAATCAGTGCCGTCTTTTGACCACGCATAACGCCCACGTAAGCGTGTAATGTCGCGGACTGAGCCTAACTCATACTGCGTGAATCCGCTGTCTGTAGGCCAGTTTGAGACGGTTTTAACCGTGCCATCATAGCGATACTCGACCAGTTGACCATTAACGCCTACCGCCTGAGATGTGCGACCATGCGCCATTGATACACGACCACTTCCGGCAACATCACCGACTTCACTTTCGCCCTTATACAGCTTGCCACCACATACGCGATAAACAGCATTCTGCGCCATGTTGTACTCAACGCCGCGAGATACACCGTTCACATCAGAACGTTTGGCAATGCCCGGGAATGAGCGAAGATATCCGCTGCTGTTAAGGATTTCTTTGGGGGTTGCCAGCATATTCACTGGCAGATAGTCGATATAGTCGGCGTTTCGAAAGTCTTTGCCGACACCTTTCATAAGCGGAAGTTGCTGAATCGGCATTTATTCACCTCACGTACTCGGATCATCTTTCTCGATGTAAAACCGATTCCACGTAAACGCGCTTTTGTTACCACTACCGCGAGGCATGTCATTTCGTCGCTCAAGTGGTGGTATTTTGGTTAAAGCGATACAGATTGTCTGATATGCACTGTCAGCAGCGGTCAGGAGAGCATCCGACGGCTGAATGACGTTATCCATGCACACTTGCACAGCGAGCTTCAAAGCGACGCCATCATTTGCCCATGCAGGGATACCTGAATCATCGTCAGGTAACGGCATGATGCCGTTTTCTGTATCCGCAAACTGATATCCAAGCTCGATACCTTTCGCCTGCCATGCTGCCATCATGTCTTCGAGGTCATTAATGGCATCTTCAATTGCCTGAGGGTCGGCATCTGTCAACGTGGCATTGGAATACAGCCCGGCTTTTCGTAAAGCCTTAAGAACGAGATCACCCTTCGTTTTCGCCATCTTCTTCCGCCTTAGCCACTTTTTGCTTCGTTGCGGTTTCTTCAGGAGTTTTTACCCAGCCTTTTTTCAGGTGAGATTTAACTTCTTCGTCATCAACAATGATGTAATCGACAGCAAACTGACCACAGGTGATCATGTTGCCCGGCTTATAGAGCATTGTTCGTGCCATTGTCTTCTCCCAATAAAAATGGGGCCGAAGCCCCACCTAAATTACTGCCCGGCAATAACGATGCCCGTATATTCAGGAACCAGTACCGAGCAACCGTACAGAGTGGTGAAACGAGCTGTGGTTACACCTTTGATGTGGTCGAAGGCGTAAGACATGATCAGCGTAGCGCCCTGCTCGGTGGTTGCTGTCATTACCTGTGGACCCTGACCAGTTGGGAACGCCAGCTTGCCGTACATCAGTTCAACAGAACCATCAGCCCAGAACAGGTTAGCCGGTGCGGCATTTTTGTTGAGAATGGTGATTGCTGCGCTACTTGCCGCATTAGCATCAACGTTTGCATATGGTCGGCTGGCGACATCCGCGTTGTCAGGCGGCAGAATTTTCGGGGAGATAGTTACTGTCGTTCCGCTTACTGCCAGAACGCGGAATACCTGCGGCTGCCCGGTGGTATCTTTGGTGATCTGGTGTACAGAATTCACCCCTGCGATGGTAAACGCATCGCCAACCTGCAAACCTTCAGCAGATACCGTAATGGTCCCCTGTCGGTTATCCACTGGCATATCGTTAGCATCTTTCGCTTCAACCTTGTGCGCAGGTGCTGCTGCCAGCGTAATGGAAGTTGCTGTACCCTTCGGAACACGACCAGAAATATCGGTCTTGTAGCTATCGAAGGACGCAACCGGAGGGATTTGCGCTTTTTCGTATGCTGTCAGGGTTGCGCCCTGAGCATAGGCACGGTGACCAAGCTCGCCAGCAAGGTCTTTGTAGTTGAAGGGGTTCCAGAAAGAGCGACGGTTGATACCCTGAGGTACACCAATCGCCGTCATGGTGGCATCAATACCTGCCGCACAGTTCCACAAATCACGGCCCTGTGAACCTGTGGTTGAGTCAGCCATCGTGATCACGTTAGTAGCACGCTGCGTAACCATGGAAATCAGGTCAGAGTCAATCTGTGCAGCAAGGCGCATACCTGCGGCGCGACCAGCTTCAGTTTTATGTTCCGGGTCACGCATTTCACGCGCATCCAGAGTGTACAGAATGTTTTTCGGCTCCTTGAACACAGAAGGAACAAGGCGCTGAACCAGTGCTGTTGGCGTTTTGCCGCTGAGGTCTAGGCCTTCCTCAATGTTCATGTGGTAATGCTGCGGACGATACAGAACATCACCTGCTCGCTGCATTGCTGTATCACCGGGACGGAATTTTTTAGCGTTACGGGAAACTACGCAGGCGGCCTCAAAGCCTTCAACGTAGTTTTCGAACATGATTTCAAGGTCTTTTGCTAATTGGTTAGCCATGCTTAATGCTCCGATAGGTTATTTTTTTGCCTTTTTAGCGGCGAAATACGGCGTCCAGTCACCAGTTTCCAGCGCCTTGGCTTTCAGTTTGTCGAGGTTATTGATTACTGCGCCGTTGCTCCCCTTAACTGTCGGGGTTGTGGCTGCCGTGGTTTTTGCTTTTGGCATGATTCTGGCCTTCGATTCGATACGTTCCAGCAGACGACCAATTGCTACGGGGTTGGTAGCTTCTGCCAGTTGCTTGCGCAGTTCAGCGTTGCGACCAAGCGCCAGAACAACGATTTCCGGCTTCTCTGACTCAAACAGGATCGCGTTTTGTGTCTCGATGGGGATTTCCTCGAGTACGGCCTGTTCTGCTTCCTGATAGCCAGGAACCTTGAGAGCCTTAACACGTTGCTGATATTTGGATAATCGCTCTTGATAGGCAGCCTGAAGCTCCTGCTCCTTCTGCTTGCGAGCCATCTCCTGTTGCTGGTACTTGCCGTTATCCTCTGCCCACTTAGCCATGCGTTGCTGGTAGATTTCTTCATCGAAACCGATGTCCTCATCGTCCAGTTTTGGCATTCGCGGTGGTTGAGTGATTACCGGCTGCTGCTCGACGGGTTTCTGAGACTGACGCATCAGCTCTTTCAGCTCGCGGTCTTTCTCTTTAATCGTCTTGCGCAGGTGTTTTACCAGTCCATGCTCTGCGCCATCTTCGCTGGTTGGCGAATCCAGCTTTTCGTCACCAAAGTAGAATTCCTGTTCTGATTCGTCGTCATCAGTTTCAGTAGCTTCCTCTACATCATTGCCGGATGACTCACTGCCATCTTCTGTTTCGACTTCTTCAGCCAGTTCGACATCATCAGGAATCTGCTCTGACGCGTCGGTTTCGATTTCAACTTCTGGTGTGTTTTCTGCCATCTGGTCCATTTGTTACCCCTGTTTACTCGATGTTCAGCCCATCGGAAGGCAATAGGGTGCCAGGCCTCATAAAGACAGCCATTGCACGTTATGGGTTAATTACTGCTGTGGTTGTTGCTGAGTTGATTTTTGCAGGATGCTGCTGATGTCCATGCGCTGCGCATGACCCTGTGCCTGACTTTTCAGGACAAGCTCTGCATCAGCACGGGCATTGTCTCCTTGCTGTTGCTGGAACTGTCCGAGCAGTTTCAGAGCCTCGCGGATATCAGATTTCTGCTGACTATCGGCAGATGCGAGTATTTTCACAACATTTGCCGCTGCAACCTGAGCATCAGTCTGTGCCTGGAATGCTTTAACCTGAATGGCTGCCTGTTCGTTCTGCGCTTTCTGCAATTCAGCCTGACCAGCAAGAAGCTGACCTTGCGCAGCAACCATAGCCGGATCTGGCTGACTGGCCTGTTGTTGTTTCGCCTGCTCAACCATCTTCTGTTCTTCTGGTGTTCTCGGCTTGATAACTCCAGACAGAAGCAACTGATTGCGGTTGTATTCTTTAAGGTCGTCCATCCCTTCGCCGTCCATATTGTCGAGAATCATCGACGATACAAGGTCGTGCTTCGGCGTTCCTGGTGGGATAAGTGCCAGCATGGAAAGTAACGACTTAACCGTTGCATCACGGCGAGTAGCGAACGACTGACCGACATCGACAGTCACTTCATAGTTGCCCTGCGAAAGGTCATTAAGCGCGATAACCTGCCCTGTCTGACGGTCAACCACTTCACCAGTCATCAGCGCCACGTCATCGCTGCCGTCCTCATTAACGATACGCATCGGCGTATCACTGCCATAGACCTCACGCGCCATAGAAAGCCACACAACGCCAGCGCGACGCATGGATTTAGCCATGTTGTCCATGTAGATATAGGACTGCGTATCCATCCGGTTAAAGATGCTATCAACGGTATCGGTGGCGACGTTGCTCGGCATGTTCTCAAGCTGCGACGCACCTGTAATTTGCTGAATAGCCGTTCCGGTGTACTGCAATAGCCCGGCAAGAGCAGGAGGCATTTGTGTCGGAGGTGTCCAGCCAGCAACCTGAGCCTCTGAAATGACCGTTCCGTTTTTGTCCTTCTTGCTGGTCATGGGAAGAACTGCAGGTCTTTTCTTATTCCTCTCTGCCCAGTGATTCATTAATGGACCGGGAATGAAATCAACATCCACGATAGGAATGCCATCACCGCCAGCCTGAGTAGCGTTATCTGCAATCATGGAAACCATCAGGTTCTCAAGACGCTGTGCATCCATCGCTTTTGCTGCGTGGCCTTCGATTCGCTCCTGATTATCAACAAATGAACGACGCCCATATACCGGGATGAGAGGAATATGTTCGCCCGGAATGCGCTTCGGTTCTTCCAGCCATTCAGCGCCAGACAGAAGACCGCAATAAACGCGGCGTTTCTTCACCGTTCGCTCACCGATCAGTTCGAATGCACCATCGGTTAGCTCGTCGACAATATCTTTGATTTGCTCTTCATCATAGATTGCCGTTTCTCCGCTAACAGGGTTGCGCCACGCCGTGAGCTTCACCTTCTCTATGCGGACTTCATAGTAGCGACCAACATAGATGGCGTCAGGCGTTGACCAGTCATACTGAGTACCAGTGTCATCCCGAGAAAGGCTTGCCGCAATGGAATCAGGGTATTCAGCCTCGAACGCTTTAGGCGTCATGGAGAACATTTCCATAGCCCACATAGCATCAGAGCGGTCATATTGTTTGCTGTCCTGATCGAAGAAGACGCATGTCGCCGGGTCGTAAACAGGAAGAAGGCTGATGCGTCGCTGCTCGTTACTTGGGTCCATTTCATCTTCGTAATCGGCACACATGCGGAAACAACCGAATCCCCCCGTTACAGCATCATCAAATGCGTTATCACACGCTTCGCCACCGGATGTTTCCTGATAGTCAGCGCGGAATTTGCCGTTCATCTTTTCGGCTAACGCTTCCGATGCCTTATCGTCCTTCGGCCTGAATTTAACGCTTATGCGATTCTGTCGATACTCGCCAATGATGCGATCACATTCACGGGCAATCTTATTCAGCTCAAAGCGCGGATAATGCTCAAACCTGCCTTCATCAAATGAGTAACCAGCGTTTGTGCTTCCTTCCCACTGTGCGCCGGATACCCTGACGAAACGTTGAGCCTCAATAATCTGCTCACGCATATCCTGCGTTGCTGACCAGGCATTATCAAAGTTGCACAGCACCTTGCGATGCCAGTCATTCATCTTTTTTTCTGCCATATCAACCTACACCACAAGGAATTGAGTAACTGGAATAGTCGGGTTGCGCAGCCGACTCCGGGCAATGCATGCACATCATCAGCGCATCAGCCAGGTTAGGAGATGGAATACCGAGCTTCTGCTTCATTTCAACCTTAGTCATAAGCTCCAGCTTCCCGTTGTTATTGAATTTGCGCTGAATCTGCGTCAGTTCTGCAAACAGCTTCTCCAGCATCTTCTCGCCTATCGCTTCTTTGTCGAAGCTCAGCATGTCGTCGGGGTCTGCATACTCACCGTGGACAACCGCCCGATATGTCAGATACAGCCTGTCAGCCAGCGCGTAATAGAATTGCGCTCGCTTATTGCGGAATACATCGCCAATAGTGCGAACATTGTCGCCCTGTACGACTTCATCAGACCATGCTCCGGCCTGATACGGCGCATCTTCATCGAATGGCGATTCGCTGCCCTTGAACATCGTGGCGGTGATTTTCTTGCCGGAGAACGCTTCCGTTGTCTGTCTGCGTAGCCCAGCACCAACACCATCACCATCCCACAGGTAGTGGTCAGCGCCGTCTTCAATCGCCAGCGAAGTAGCCCAGTCAGCACCCTCGTTGATGTCCATCAGCAGACCTTCGGCAATGCGCTTAACTACCGAACCGTGACGCGATGCATAACCTTTAGCATCTGGTCCTGTATCTGACGGGTCATGCGCAGAGACAACAGCGCCTTTCGCTTTCCATCCGAGTTTCTTGTGCGCATCGGTTGCGGCTTCAAGCCATTCACGTTTGATGATTGCCATATCACTTGCGCTTACTGGCTCACCAAGCCAGATGTGACGATACAGTGTCGGATTTCTGCGTTTACACTCTTCCATCTCCAGACGGAGAACTTCAGGAAAGTGCGGGTTGTCGGTGTAGTTCACCGTCAGCAGACAAATATCATCAGGAGGGTTTACGACGAATCGCTGATAGGTATCGTCGAGGATGTTCTTCGGGTTAAAGCTCACCCATATTTCAGAGAACGGCTTACGGATGGTTGGGATCAGGATATCCCACGATTCCTTTGTTACCGCTTCCGCTTCTTCCACCCAGCAGATATCAATGCCTTCGAGCGATTTAATCTTCGTCGGGTTGTTTTTTATGCCGTAGAACATGAATTCAGCATTCGTTCCGAGATGACGAATCATTGAACGCTGAATTTCAAACTCAGCCGAATACCCTTCACGCTCGATAGTGTCTTCAAGCAACCGGATTACCGAATCGCTGATACTGTTTTGCAGTTCACGAGCGCAGAGAATACGCACTGGCTGACGACGCGCCGCTTCAACAAGCAGCCTCGCAATTGCCCATGACTTACCGCTACCTCGACCGCCTTTGGCGACTTTGTAGCGATGCGCCTCAATGAACGGTTCAAAGATAGGATTAATCGAGGTCATTTTCCGAATAGAGTGCTCATCGGTGATGTTTCAATCTGAATTGCGCCGCCGTCTTTGCCTGTTAGCTCGTGATCAACCTTGTCGCGCCATTTATCCTTCTGTCTGTTCTTAAGCCAGAAGATGGCAGCGGTTGTATCAGGCGGGTAATACTTCTCAAGCGGAGTTTCGACAATTCTGTTTTCAATAACACGAATATCGATGTCTGGAGCCACGAAGCCCATAGCTCGTTGATAAAGACGATCACTAACTTCTGCATCAGCGACGGCCTTACCCTTTTTTATGGACTCCGAAAACTTAGGATAATCAAGCTTCCACTTGTTAATAGTTGACTCACTGACTTCAAAGAAATCAGCAAGTTCTGCATCTGTGTAGCCCAGCAAGCACAGTTTGCGTGCCTGTTCGGCATACGCCTCTTGATACTTTGTTGGGCGTGCCATGTTTATGCTCCGGTAGTGAACAGGTCTAACGCTTCCTTCGATTTACGCACCGCTTCGATAGTGCGGGTCGTGATATCTGAATTAGCGCCGCCTGACTGGAAGTGAATTTTGAATAGCTCAAGCTTCAGTTCGTCAGTGCCAATGAATTGAAATGCTTCCTCCGCGGCTGCGTTCTGGTTCATGACCAGTTTGTAAATCTCTAACTGGAATTTCTGTTCTTCAGTCATGGGAATAATCTCTGCCATTGTTGGCTCCGTTTATCCGTTAAAAGGGATATCAGTTAAGTTATCCCGTGTAGGGTATAAGCCATTATCAAAGCCACTCAGTAAGGAATGGCTTTTGTAATAACTACTGTTCGCTTAGCTTCTGCTTCAGCAAGTAACCTTCGAGCATCCAGATTTTGTTTACAGCATTCTGCCGGGCAATCTTCCGACCAATTTCTGCATCAAAGTTTTCCGGGCTTGCACAGGCACTCTCTCCGGTGACGGTGAAGCCATTCTTCAGCACCAGTACGCAGAAAGTGAGCAACTTCAATGGTGATAAATCACGATCGCCTTCTTCTGGTTTTTCCCTGCCACAATATTCGTTGCTGGAAATGGCACCATTACGTCCATCATAAGCAGTAAAGTAATGCTCGCTTTTAATCACGTCTTCGATGTGCTGCGGAGTGATTCTCGGAGCGGTTTTGCCTTTCTCAACGATTTCTTTTTCGATTTGCTGGTCGTTCATAATTATGACCCTGTGGAGTGGTTGCTTGATTAGGATGTCTTTCCATCAGTCCGCCACCACAAAGAATCTTTTTTTGCCATAAGGCAGGAGGTTCATCTTTCAGTGGCTGCCAGTGTTATTTCCCCACTTACTGGCTTGGGTTGTTTCGCTGTACTGCCGTTAATTAGTGACCAGAAATTAACTCCGGTTTCATTATCAAGCCCACCCGTAGATAGGCTTTGTAATGCCTACATGGTTAAATGATTTGCCAGTCTTCAGCCATCAGGTCGCCAATGGATGGAACCCATGTAGCAAGGCGGTTCTGTGAGTTTTTCAATACAAGCGTGTCATTGAAAGTTGGCTCGCCAACATATTCGCCAAAGCCATAACCCAACGCAGACGCTAATTTTTCCCCTTTCACGAGATAAACAAACTGGTCTTTCCCATTCCATCCTGCCCGCTGCAAACTTTTGCCCTGTTTTAACGCTTCCATGGCAAGGCCGAAACTTAGTCCTGATACCGGACGATAAGCCTTTTCGAATACTTCTTTTGGACTCCAGCTAACGTAGCCATCAAAGCGATCGGTGTTAGGTTTTCCGCCATCCAGATATTCAACCAGATAGCCTTCGTCCTCGCCGTTTTCTCCGGCAGGAAGCTGCCAGCCACGAAAATCGTTATATGCCTGTCTCGTCATCGGAAAGGCGTTAATCAGTTTTACGCCAATATACTGGGTCATAAAATTACCTATGGAGTTGGGAATAAAAAACCCCGCGAAGGCGAGGCTAAATCCTGGTGTTTGTGATGACTGGCTCTTATCTCAACGCAGCCCCTTACCGCGCGCCAGATGCTCAATATCAAGCATCAGCAATGAGATGTTTAATCTGGATTCACTCCAGAAGTGATCACCACCCTGTCTACAGAGCCAGATGTGAAGGATGATGAGTAAAATTATCGCTATCATCGAAGGCATTGCGTCCTGATATATTCCTGAAGTGTTTTCAGTGCTGTTTGGTCGCGGATAATTCCGTCCCGGATACCGAGAACGTTTCGTCCAGCAACTGGAGAGAGTTCGACGGTGGCATCATTGCCCATGCCGGAGGCGCTGGAGGTTTCGGCTGAGGATGGCACAGGGCATTTTCCTTTGACGAGCACCCGACCACCATTATCAAGCTTGCGCCGAAGAGCATCATTTTCAGCTTTCGCATCAGCTAACTCCTTCGTGTATTTAGCATCGAGTGCATCAGCAGTACGCTGGCGCTGCTGCATGTCAGTAATGGTGGCAGTCGCCTGCTTCAGCTCACTGACTTTTTTATCGCGCTGCTCTTTGTAGGCGATGGCGTTATCACGGTAATGATTAACCGCCCATGACAGACAGACGATGATGCAGATAACCAGAGCTGAGATAATCGCGGTTACTCTGCTCATTGCTGCCCCCACAAACAGACTTCACGCTCAATCTCACGACGAGTCATCAGCCCTTTCCATTGCTTACCGCCAGCGTATGTCCAGCGACGTAGCTGATCACATGCGCCATTGATATCGCCCTGGTTGATCTTGCGAAGAAGCGTCGATGTTCTGAAATTGCCTGCGCCCACGTTATAGACGAACGAATAAAGAGCGCCGCGCGTTGTTTCCGGTATATCGACTTTGATGTGCGGGTTAATTTGCCTGGCGACCGTGGCAAGGTCTTTATTCAGGAGGGCTTTGCATTCTGCTTCGGTATACATTTTACCGAGCACGATGTCTTTTCCGGTGTGTCCGTGACATACAGTCCATACACCAACAATATCTTTGTATGGTATGTAGCTGACACCTTCCAGACCATCGTTACCACTTGGTCCAGTGATTAACACAGATGCTATAGCAATAGCCCCGCCACTTATCGCCGCTATTACGCTATTTCGTAGTGCCGGTGACATTGCCATTCAATCTGTCCTCGCGCTCTTTGCGCTTGTAGTACCAGTTGATGCCAAATGTGCCGACAGTACAAAGAATACCAATGATGACAGCCCAGTCATTCAGGGAGAGAATGCCACCCATCGCAGTCAGTCCTCCGAAGCTGTAACTGAACCATTCTCTGATTTTGTCCATACGGTACATGCTCTACCCCTTCATTGAGGGGATTTGCTCTATTTAATTAGGAATAAGGTCGATTACTGATAGAACAAATCC